>JACCDP010680996.1_pt1 | contig 13098 bp, 7 predicted proteins | sample 7445841 | NCBI WGS metagenome assembly JACCDP01 (sample SAMN15323441, study PRJNA562643) | freshwater metagenome | isolation source: river surface water | place: USA:Blue River Watershed | collected 2017-08-17
AGATCAACAACATATTACAATACGAATTCCACGTTGCATAGAAGCTGTGAATCATGTTCCATCAGCAAAATGAGACTCGTTCTGATGGGGAAATGTACCATGAAGTGTACAAAAAAAACAGGGATTTAGCGTGCAAAGTTCATAGGGTTAGCTAAAAATAAATCGCCGAACTGTTATAAAGCGAAAGGATATTCGTTAAGTGTCCGCTGCATCACAAAATGACGCTACCGAAAGTAACCAATACCAAAACAAAGATTAAAGAACCATGAGTTTAACCATTGCCCAAGCCTTAAAAGAGAAAAACAAAAAACTGCAACTCCTTGCTAAGCTTTGGAGAAAGTTAGAGTCGAACAACAGCATCCCCGAGGGGAATGTTCGCACCTTTCAACCTGAGGAAATCCTTGTCCAACTGAGAGAGGAAACCGAAGCGTACATCGCTTTAAAGACTCGTATACACCTCTCTTGCGACGCGGTTAGGGAAAAAATCTTCCGTTTGTCGGAACTCAAATCCTTTGTTAAGCGTCTTAAGGCGGTGAATACCGATAACGGTTTTATACGAAATCGGTATGATTCCAGTTTGGTGAAGTATGAAGCCTTTTACAGTGAGGCCGCCTTGGAAGAACGTACCGATGCCTTGGAGGCAGAAATAGAGGCTATCCAAGAGGAACTGGACCATTTTAACCATACCCACTACCTCCAATAACGGGAGGTGGTTCAGGCACTTACGGAGAAAAAATGAAAACCATTCGGTTAACTACCTTATGATTGATCCGATGATTGATTGCGACACGTATTCAAAACTCATCATTCACTGGTCAAAAATCAAAATTCAGTCATCAAAACTCCTTTTATTTCATTCTTTTCGAAGTAAGTGCTTTTTTTGAAAAAGTGCTGAACCCAACGCTGAGGAGTTTGAACACAAAAGTCAACCCAATAAGGTGCGTATTTGTTGGTGGACATACCATGTTATAATGCGACCATTTAAAGATTTAGTAAAATGGTACTAATAACGAAAACAATGGTTTTAGAAACGAACGCTACAGGGACGGTGAGGAATATTTATCAAACTCAATCTTCTATGGAATGAAGCTTTTGAATGCGAAATTTAGTAGATAAGCACTTTGCTTACTCTTCCTTGATTATTTTGCCTAATTCCTCCTTGACTTCGGACGAAATTTCCGAAGGATCATCGAAGGTTAGTTGCATGAGGGTCATGGAAAGCCTTAGCGTTGAACGCGTATGGGATTGCGACCGATAAAGCCCTAGTAGTACGCCCATGGCGATTACAGCAAAACCAGAGCAACGACTAAGTCCCATAGCAAATAACATCCCACAACAACGCTGAGTGCAACAGTACATGCAACTATAAACTGAAGGTTTAATCGCCGGTACTTGCGCTGATACTCCTGATATTCTTGATATTCCTCGGGACGATCCTCCTTAAAGCGGCGTAGGGTTTCGTTCATAATGGAATTGAAATTATTGAGTGATGCATAATTCCAAAACTACGCAGATAATTTAATATATTGGAGCCGTGAACCTCGAACCCACCTACCTGCGTTACATCTACGACGGCCTCATCAATGGAAGCATTCATCCGGAAAATGCCGCTGAGTTACCAGATGGACTCATTGGGATGTACGAAGAAGCCTTTGACGAGCGCACTTCAGTGATCGAACGCCAAAAACTACTGCGGCGTTTTGCCATTTGGGCACTTTTAAAGAAAGAAGTGAGTGCAGCATTCGTTGCAGAAGTATTGGGTGAAACTGAAGACGACATTCAAGAATTCATTTCCACCTACAGCGCCTGGTTCAATAGCCCGGAAAGTGGCAAATACCAGTTGTACCATGAGCGTTTAAAAGTGTATTTGTTGCAGAAGTTGAGTGAAAATAACTTAAATGAATTATTAAGTATTCTCTTAAAAAGACTTATTACAAGAGAACAAACAAAAGAACTTAAAATTTATTCGAATGAGTGGCGAGGCTTTCATTCGTTACTCTATGGAGATCTGAAGGTTGGCCTCAAGTTTTTGAACAAGAATTTAAATAAACAACATGAAAACTGGTGGGAAATTACCGTTGATTTATTTTTCACCATTCTAGGCATCGGAGACAATAGAAAAATCAGCCAGGACGATTTTAATTTTTTTACACGAATTAAAAGTAGAAGTTACTGTACTTCCGCAGCAAAAATTATCCTAAAAAATTTTGAGTATATTTCATGGGATGATTTTAAAGTAGATAGCTCATCGGAAACAAGATTTCATTATGTTCTGGCTGAAATGATGAACAAGCGTTTCGAGAAATTTACTGCTGATTTTGCATGCAAAGTAATACTCGATGAAACTCATTACCTTTCTTATACCATGGCCTATGCCTGGAAATATCATTGCTGGACAAATGACAATATATTATATCCAGAGATCATAGAGGAAATTAAGAAGAAAGGATCGCCGTACCTGCGTATATTGCTACGTCAAATTGACGGCGGCAGAAGGATGCTTAACCAAAGTCCAATTTTTAAAACCATGGACTATGAAGCAGATTGTTGGGAATATGTATCCGAGGATTTCCTCGATTTTATTAAATCTGGAAAGGAGCAATATCTTGAGAAATTTCTAAATAATTCTGAATTCCAATCATCTCTAAAAAATTCAACCATTGCATTTATATTGGAAGAATTTTCCTCCCTCCATATTCAAATCGAGAGAATACAAGGATTGGAAAACACCATTCAAAAATCGCCTTTTTTTTACGAAATCATTGAAGTTTTGTGGCTTCATCCTGCATGGGAAATCGGTGAGATCGCGAACGATTTAGTCAGAAGTAAATTGAATGGCACAAAGGATGAAAGTGAAATAGATGAATGCGTAAACTGGATATCTCGCTTAGCAAAGCAAACAAAGACATATTCGATTGCGATTCTGATTTTTGATATAATTGAGGTTATCGAGGTTACAAATGAGTATGTCATGGACATAATAAATTGTATACTCAATTGGAATGATGCCCAAGTGCGCGGGCAATTAATCTGCAGCGCTGTTGACTTCTTTAATGTTAATCACGATCCGAGATGGTTAAAATTATTGAAAGAGGTGTTCTATACGTTGTGTAGTTTAGCGAGTGATATTTGGGAAACACAAGAAATTATTGAACTTCTGAAAACTTTAAAGAATCGACTAAGTCCAAAGGAAATTAATGATCTAATCCAAGCTCATAGGATCTTAAACAAAATCCCGAATGCTCTTGCATTGGATTGGCTTGAACTTTGGAAAATTGCTGAAAAAATGAGGATTAAAGGCGATATTTAAACTACAAAAACATCGTTTCAATAGCAGTTTTACTCGATTCCATAGCACCATGAACCGTTTGGTGATTTCCGTTTAAATTCATGGCCTCCCCTGCAAAGAATAATTTCTTACTTATTGACTCTGCCGCAAACTCCCTTGCCTTACCCATTCCTTGGGTACTGAAACTATAAGCCCCCCTTATGAACGGTTTTTTCTTAAAGTTAATTACCTCATGGTTTATGTAGTTTACAGATGCTAATCCACTGAACATATTATCCAAATCTGCCAATAATAATTTGATGATTTCATCATCACTCAGATCACATAGTATTTTTGCTTGGTTTCCCATTATAAATGCAATTAAAATATGATCATTTGTTTTTTTACCGAGAGTGTCATTGTAAAAGGCAGCGCAAATATTTCCGCCATAAAGATTGTCAGGATAAAATTGTTCCTTGAATTTGATGAATACCTTCAAACCTGGACCCATTCCAATTTTTGAAAATGCGTTGGTTTTTTCTTCTGGTAAATCAGGAATGAATTGAATTGTTTTAGCTTTGAGAATGGAAATTGGTACGGTGACCAAAACTTTGTCCGCTATAAAATCAGTATCATCCTTAGTTTTTACAACTACTTCCTCTTTTGAATAATCAATAATTTTAACTTCGGAATTATAGATTATTTCATGAAAAATCGGTCGTGCCAAAAACATATCCAAAACATCATAATAGGTTTTTTCAAATTTAAAGTCGCCCTCCCCGGATGTAGATTTAGATGACTCAAAATAATTCCAAAATGCGGATATTTCTTCTTTGTCTGCACCGTTAATCCCAGCAATGGCATCGAAAATTCGGTTGTAAGATTGATTAAATCCTTTTTGTTCAGCCAGTGCTTTAAAGGTCAAATCCGGTAATTCGCTACCTTCAAAAATAAAGGGATCGCGTGGAAGTTTAGGTACAATTTTATTTTCAAAATAATACGAATATGGCGTGTCATCCAAGGCGATTGGAATGTTATGTTGTTGCACATAATCACCCATAATATTATGTTGCCCGTGGAGCCATTGAGCGCCAATATCGATATCATAGTCTGCAAATCCAACGATTTTACCAACTCTCCCTCCGTGATTAGAACTTGCCTCTAAAATTTTAAAATCAATCTTAAGTTTTTTTAATAAATATCCCGCATACAGCCCAGCAGCACCTGCTCCGATTATTAGCACGCTATTTTTTTTAACTCCCTTAGAATTCAAACTACAACGAATTAGAGACGGTGTTAAAGTTAACCTAAAGTGTAAAGAAAAACAGTTTTATTAAAGTCATTTCGATTCATAGTTTATAAATTTATAAAGAAATATAACTAATGCCCCACCTCGAACCCACCTACCTCCGCTACATCTACGATGGCCTAGTAAAAGGAAGCATTCACCCTGAGAATGCCGCTGAGTTACCAGATGGTCTCATTGGAATGTACGAAGAAGCCTTTGACGAGCGCACTTCAGTAATCGAACGCCAAAAACTACTGCGGCGTTTTGCTATTTGGGCACTTTTAAAGAAAGAAGTGAGTGCAGCATTCGTTGCCGAAGTATTGGGTGAAACCGAAGACGAAATTCAAGAATTTATCTCCACCTACAGCGCCTGGTTCAATAGCCCGGAAAGTGGTAAGTACCAGTTGTACCACGAGCGCTTGAAAGTGTATTTGTTGCAGAAGTTGAGTGAGGGGGAAATTCATACGCTTCACGAGAAACTTATTGGAAGATTAGAAAAGGCCATTGAAGAACAAAAAGCAGATGAGTTTGAGTGGTATGGGTTGGAGTTTTTGGCAGGGCATTTGTCCCTTCATTTCCATTTAAATCGTAATCCAAGATTAATCGAAAAAGTAAAGAAACTTGCTGAAAATGGTTTTATCGAACGACAAATTATTTATTCAGGTCGTTATAACTGGACTTTTGATTTTTATCATCAAGCTATTGCCTCTTTTGAATTATGCGATGATCGGTTCAAATATTACTACTATTATAAACTTCTGAAGTACCAATTAGAGGAGGAAAGCAGAGTAGAACAAATTATCCGTGAAATTGAAGTTTTCCCAGCAGAGATTATTATCGAAAGTATAGAAAACCTTGACAATGAGTCATTATTCGAAAAACAACAACAATTTGCAGCCTATTTCAATGCCATTTTCAATCTTCTAAGCGCTAAAAATTTAGATATTGAGAAGTTGACATTAGTTAATTCTAAATTAGAACAATGCACTATTGAACTACTAAACGAATCTAACAATAGAAAATTTTCTTTTTTCCCTTATCCTTTAGCCTTATTGTTAGGAGCTAAACTAAGTTCATTAAAGTTAGATATCGATTACCTATTTGAGCATCATGAAATCTATCGATATATTGGCGATACAATTACACAATTTAATGAAAAACATTTATTTGATTATTTGAATTTAAACCCAAAAGATTATTTTGAATTCATCGATAAGCTATCATCAAAGATTGAAAAAACATTAGCGTCAAATGGCAAAAACGTTATTCTGGAAGAGGAATCATACGATCCTGATTTGCGGGTTAATTTATTTTGGGATTTAAAAATCAAACAACTGGATTCGTTATTGTATTTCTCTTATGAATTCAAGCATTACAATGAGTTTTACCATCTATTCAACAAGTTAAACTCATTCCAAATAGAGAAGTATCTATCGCACTTTCCATCAAATCTTGACGGCGCCTTAGCTAAAAGTCTCTACCATAAACTGGAAGGACAAAAACAATTTAAAGGATGTTATTTAGCCATACAGCATTTCGAAGAACTTAACTGTGAAGATGAGCTCGCATCTATCGATTTAATCTTAAGTGAAAATATATTTTCCCCAGAAGCCATTTGGTTTCTCCTTATGAGTGCCTTAAATATTGATCCAAAAAAGTTAAACGCTTATTTTGATTTGTACATCGATTTTGTAGCCAAGAATAAATTTGATTACAACGTAATGGATGAACTTTTTTCTAATTGTTTTCAGTTATATGCTTCAAGTCGATTCAGCGAAATTATAAAAGTGAATGAAATTCTTTTTTCTGAAAAAAATGAGGCAGAGATTAATTCCCTTCCATATTCCAATAGCCTATATCTTCTCCGATTTTTTGAAAATTATGGTGGTGTTGGACAATTGAATTTTCAAGAGTTGATTGACTTGAAAAAATTTGATTTGAGTTTTTTGGCCGAGAAGGATAAGCAGGTTATAAGGAAAATTATTGTCAATAAAAATTTGGAAGATGAACGGGAATTATTTTTAAAAAATCGAGATTCACATAATGATCCTCACGATTTTTACACAACGTTCGAATTATCTGTTTGTGAATTGGCAATTAAACTTGGATTCTATGATTTCGTTTTTCAAATAATACCAAAAATACATTTTGAATTTCGTTTTGAACTTTTATTTGCATTTTCTAATTCAAAAATTGATAAAGAAATAGCAAAAAGCATCGATGCAGTAATTTGTTTAGACGAAAGGAAAATTGGTCTTGATAGTGATCTGAGTACTGAAAAACTCAAATTGAGGTTACTAACTAAAACACTCTTTTTAGGACATCAACAATTTCTACAACCAGTCAATTTATTTGACAAAAAAGAAAACAAGGTAGAACTATCTTCATTTAATCAGGAAAATTATATACTAAATTTCGGGAAGGTTCACTTGGAAAACAATGAAATTCAAAGGGCTATAGATCTTTTGCCAGTCCTAATGAATTATACGATTCCTTCACTTTCATTTGAAATCGCATTTACCATTCTCAAAATAAATAGAAATTGGGAAGAATTTGATTCGATTTCCAACGAATTGCTGGCTTTTATGGCAGAACAGCACGATAGAGACTATGGTAGTTTCAACCTAACGATTGACTCAAAAATCCGGAAATCGAAACTTGAGACCATATTAAGTATTGCCCATGAAATTAATACCGAACCTTCGTTTGTTTTAAGTACGTTAATGTTATTCTTTGATTTACAAAAATTACCATACCATTTAACCTTTGATGAAATATCAAATTTTAAAGGTGTAAATCAGGGTTATTTAAGATTATTAATGCAAGAATTAATATCGAACAAAGAGATTAACAGAAACCCTGTCGAACAAATTTACCTAGTTTCAATGCTTCCCATTGACAAGTCTTTTGAAGAAAATACAATTTCAACCTTGAAACATCTATTTGCTTCAGTAGAACCAATCAAAAGCAAATTTGAAGATTTATTGAAAATATACGAAAATGCAGAGGTTTTGATTAAATTTTATCCGAATGTGATCGATGATTTTTTAATATCAATTGCACAATCCAGGGAAAATGACTTGGATAAGGTTTTACTTTTAGGGTTTTTACCGAAATCGCCTAAAGTAAGCGATTCAATTAATCTTCTTCTCAAGCAAATACCATCAAACATCGTAATTAATGAAACTGATGGAAAAGTACTTTCATATTTTCTTCAATTCAAAACAAAGCTTAAAGATTTATCAATAGTTCCTATTTTGGAAAATATTGCCTATAACCACAAGCTCAGTATTTACACCATTTGGGATGAAGATGATGGTATGTTCCTTGAATTTCCTCATGTTAAGAATATAGTAGGAAAATCTACCTTGGTTCGAAATGAAGTGGCGCAATTAAAGTCTGAGAATTATATAGAAAACGGTATATGGTATTCGGATAATGAACGTGTAGCCATGGTGGATGAAAATGGATTCGTTACTGCTGTTGGGATTGGAAAGGCTAAAATAACATTAACCGTTCATGGCATTTATTCTTCAAGTAGCGGTTCAAATTTTAAAGCCATTGAAGTAATCGAACAGTTTACTGAAACCGTTGCGGAACGAATGATACAGAATGAACTAGACAAACCGGTCGATCAGATTAATTTCTCTCCCATACTTTACAACACGATGAAGGACAATAAGAAGTTCCGTAAAATGATTGAACAACATGCCGTTTATAAGACTTATTTCCCAGAAATGGAGGAAAACTATTTAGAATTGGCCCATGAACTTTTTGACCTTACTTGGATGAATTTTACCCAAGAAACCAACGAATAATGCCCAACCTCGAACCTACCTACCTCCGCTACATCTACGATGGTCTCATCAAAGGAAGCATCCATCCGGAGAATGCCGCTGAGTTACCAGACGGACTCATAGGCATGTATGAAGAAGCTTTTGACGAGCGCACTTCTGTCATTAAACGCCAAAAACTACTGCGGCGTTTTGCCATTTGGGCACTTTTAAAGAAAGAAGTGAGTGCAGCATTCGTTGCAGAAGTTTTAGGCGAAACCGAAGACGAAATTCAAGAATTTATCTCTACCTACAGCGCCTGGTTCAACAGCCCCGAAAGTGGTAAGTACCAGTTGTACCACGAGCGTTTGAAAGTGTATTTGTTGCAAAAATCTACAAAAAAAGAGATTGAAATCCTGAACCAAAGTATCATTTCGCTTTTAAATAAGAGCCTTCAAAATGAGCAGAATGATGAGATAGAGATGTACGCATTGCAGTTTTTAAGTGATCACTTACTTGTATCCGCTACGATAAGCAATGAGGAAGCCAATGCCGGTGTTGTAAAATTGGCGTTGAACGAAGATTTTCGTGACAGACAATTATACTTGAGCATGGGATACTCCTGGGGCAAGTACTGCATCAGGAATGCCATTAGTTTTCTGACCTATAAAAATGAATTTCAACTAAATAATGAAGGAAACCTTCTGGTTGATTTAGGATTAATTCTGGTTGATCAATTTTATCAGGAACAAAATGACGGGCCTAACATTGTCCATCTCATCTCTATGGGTAATCTGGAAATTGCCTTGCAAAGGATTGATGCGTTCGGTGGAGAATCAGAACAAGATCAGCAGAGACAATTTGTGTTGTTCGTGCTCTGTCTTATCGAAATGCTATATACCGCCGAGACGAAGGTAAATTCAGAGGATGTCAAACAATTATGTGCGAAACTGAATAACCAGGTAACCATCGAATGGCATAACGAACAACTCATTCCTCACGCGCTAATCTTTGAAATTGCATGCAAACTTGAACAAATGGGTATCGATCAATCGAATCTCACTGGCAAGATCCGTAAGTGGGATTTTAAATGGATCAGCACGTATCCACAATTCAACAATAACTCATTTTCCGTACTAATGGGAATCCTGAAAAATGAGAAGGATCCTGTAAATAAAAATTCAGGATTATCCATGTTTTCAATCCGCTTATGCGAACTGGATCAATTCAAGGAATCCTTTTTCGTGCAGGAAATGATCTCGGAAGATATTGAAGATATTGAACTGCCGTTTTGAAAGGAATTATGATTAAGGAAACAACGTGTAAAGAACTAATCAGGATACTTGCTCTAAAAAAAGAGTTTAAGAAGGCCGAAATTTTTCTACCTCTTATCAAGAGCGAAAATACGTTCCGGGAGTCAATGAGGTCGATTCTCGATGAATTGTTGAAAGTTCATTACTATGATGACGCATTTGCACTCATCAATAAAAACCTCAGCGGGAATGAACTGGCATACCATTTATTGCTTATCCTGAATAATCAGGCGAAAAACAGTTTCCAGTTGAACGTTGAACTTTTAAGCTTGGCACAGGGCATCCTGAAGTATCTTGATAACGACAGGAATACCCTTAAAACACACGCCTTACTTGCTGAAGTATTATACCGAAATGGTGAACCAATCCTTGCTGAACGGCAAACGGATATGGCTTTGAATTTATGGGAAAAAGAATCGGGTGAGATTTCAGAACTGGGCCCCATAATTACAAGCTTGAAAGCACAGGATCAAACTGACAAAGCAAAATTGTTCATTCGGGAACTGGGTGAAACCATTGAGGAAAATGTTACTGACGATTTAGCCAGGAAAAACTGTCTTTTTGAATTGAACCAGCTGGTTGCCATACTGAAGGATAATTCTCTATTTGAAGACGACGGAGATCCATGGCTTGAAGAATGGGAATTACAAAAGCATATTTTCCATCTGGAGGAGGTTAAATCTGCATGCTACAGTTTCATCTCCAAACCGATCGGTCTCGGAGTATCCGAACAACAAACATTCAAAAGAACCATTAAAAAAGTCCTGGGCATAGGTCAAGAGGATGAAAACATACAACTCCTTCTATACTATGGCCAGCTCGATCCAGAAGAACTACGCACTGAGTTGAATACAAAAAGAGGACAGCTCAAGAACATGCCTGTCTCTGCGTATTCAAGTCAAAAGAGCAATCGCAATGATCTTCTGAAAAACCTCTCTGATTATTGTAATATTTCAACTGTATACTTTGAAAAGAAGCAGTTTGATCTCTCCGAAAACATTCTGAGGCATGCATTGAAGATCGCAAATGAGCAAGTTGCCAACTACCGTGAATCAACACTTGATTTCTCAGCTGGTCCGCGGAAAGAATGCCTGTATATTGTGTGCTATCACTATTTGATTCGGGGTGATATTCATGAGGCAAACAAACTATTCCAGCTTATGGAGGATTCATATGGGTCATTTGACAGCCGGAGCCGATATGACCTTTTTGCTTTATGTGATTCCGCTCTGAACTGGATCGCTTTAAGAGAGCAATACACCTCTGAAATTCTGTCCTTCCTGTATGATAAACTATCCGAAAATTTAAAGTCATCCATCAGTGTTAGGAGGATCAATTATCTGGTTCGTGTGCTTATCGCATCACATTCGAATGTTGATAAGAACAAGGGAATTAATCAACTCAATGAGCTGGTGGATTTTATTTCGGGTATGAACATGGAAAAGGAACTGAAAGAAGCCTGCACCATTGAATTGCTAGACGGTTTATTGCAATTGGATGGATTGAATCAGGTATTGAAAATACTTGATTCAGTGACATTTTCAGAAAAAGGATTGTCCAACATGCATGAAAAGATCGCGAACTATTACTTTCTCAAAGAACCCGATATCAAAAAGGTGTTTTTTCAGATGAAGTATCTTGGGAAATGGCTACCCAAAATGAAACTTGAAAATATCATCGATGCAGAACACCTTGAACCGTTAAGCCCTGATATGGTACTACCTATAATTCATTTGTTTTCTGAGCAACCTGAAAATTTGGAAAATCTTCTACAGAAATATGCATTGAATTGTCTTTTCTACACTAAAAATTATTCTGAAAAAGGGATAGCTCAATTAGATCGAACTCTCAAGCTCCAATGGGCTCTGGATTTTAAAACCCAACTAACCAACTAACCAACTAACCATGCCCCATCTCGAACCCACATACCTCCGGTACATCTACGACGGCCTCATCAAAGGAAGCATCCATCCGGAGAATGCTGCTGAGTTGCCAGAAGGTTTGATTGGTATGTACGAAGAAGCCTTCGACGAGCGGAATTCGGTGGTGAAACGCCAAAAACTACTGCAGCGTTTTGCGATTTGGGCATTATTAAAGAAAGAAGTGAGCGCAGCATTTGTTGCAGAAATATTGGGCGAAACCGAAGATGATATTCAAGAATTCATTTCCACCTATAGCGCCTGGTTCAATAGCCCAGAAAGTGGAAAATATCAGTTGTATCACGAGCGCTTAAAAGTGTATTTGTTGCAGAAGATGAGTGAGGAGGAGATTCATGCGTTGCACGAGAAACTTATTGGAAGATTAGAAAAGGCCATTGAAGAACAAAAAGCAGATGAGTTTGAGTGGTATGGGTTGGAGTTTTTGGCAGGGCATTTATCAGTAGCAGCAATGCTCAATGGCGATGGAAAGAAACTAATCGAACTGTCTTATTCTCAGGCTCATTGGCAACGCCAATTGAAAATCAGCAAAGGTTATTCCTGGACCAAAAACGGTCTCAAAGAAGTGATGGCCTGGGCTTCTAAATACAATGATGATGAAGTTATCGAATGCGGTTTACAAATGGTCGATTTGCATCATCAGGAGCAGAATGCGGCACCTCAAATAGTGGCATTAGTAGCTGAAGGAGATTTTGACAGTGCACTCAAACGCATCGAACAATTTGGAGGAAGTGACAAAGAGGGCTTGAAACGGAAGTTTATCTTGTATATGCTCTGCTTGATGGAACTTACCTTACTTGAAAGCAAGTACAAACCCTACAGAAAAGAAGGAATTGAAAAATTACTGAAGCATTTGGATGAGCAGTTGCCGGTAGATCATTCTATTTTAAAATGGAACGATTTCTTCCCGAGCTACACCCTCTTCTTGATGGCCTGCGAATTGGCGGATTTGGGATTGGATTATAGGATGGTGTACGAACGCACAGATGATTGGTACGACCGAATGAATGATTGGGGGAAAGACTGGCTTTCGGAAAAAGGGCCATACAACGATTCACAAATTGAGGTATTAATTACCTGCGCAAGGGGCATCAGTTCTTATGACGATGACGTAAAGAGTCTCTTGCTGAAGGACATCTCTACCGCACTAGCTAAACAGGGCAAGGTAGAGGAAGCACTTTCCTGCGCAAGGGGCATCAATGATGATTATTTGAAGCCTAATGCGCTTTCAGGCATAGCAAACGAACTGGCTAAACAGGGCAAGGTAGAGGAAGCGCTTACCTGTGCAAGAGGCATAAGTGATGATAGGAAAAAGAGTCGCGCGCTTTCAGACATCTCCACCGAACTGGCTCAACAGGGCAAGGTAGAGGAGGCGCTTACCTGCGCAAGGGGCATAAGTGATGAGTCAGATAAGAGTAGCGCGCTTTCAAACATAGCAACCGAACTGGCTAAACAGGGCAAGGGAGAGGAAGCGCTTACCTGCGCAAGGGGCATAAGTTCTGAAAGCGTAAAGAGTCGC
>JACCDP010779712.1_pt1 | contig 13098 bp, 13 predicted proteins | sample 7445841 | NCBI WGS metagenome assembly JACCDP01 (sample SAMN15323441, study PRJNA562643) | freshwater metagenome | isolation source: river surface water | place: USA:Blue River Watershed | collected 2017-08-17
TCAAATTATATAAATTTGAATCATTGTTTTGATTTCTACTTCTATTTTGCATATTTATTATATAACATATGAAATATGTTTAAATATTAAACGAAATATGTAATATAATAGCTAAAAATAATATTTAATAATGGAAAATGAAAATAAAGATAATAATGAATATAGTAAAAAAATAAATCATTATGAAAAATATAATGATAAAGGATTAACAGGATTATCAAATCTTGGAAATACGTGTTATGTAAATGCATGTTTACAATGTTTATCTCATACATATGAATTAAATGAATTTTTAGATAAAAATAATGGAGATTATAAACGATTTATAGCATCAAAAGGAAAACAAGATACATTATTATTAACTGAATGGGACGATTTAAGAAAATTAATGTGGAGTGAAAATTGTACAATTTCTCCTGGAAGATTTGTAAACACAATACAAAAAATAGCAAAAATAAAAAATCGTGATTTATTTGTAGATTGGTCACAAAATGATCTTCCTGAGTTTTTAGTTTTTTTACTAGATTCATTTCATACAGCTCTATCACGTGAAGTTACTATAACTATTAATGGAAAAATTAAAAATAAAAGAGATGAATTAGCGAGTGCATGTTATGAAATGATGCAAAAACAATATTCAAAAGATTATTCAGAGTTTTTAAATATATTTTTTGGAATTCATGTTTCAGTAATTAAACCTTTACATGAAGATAGTAATGAAGAAAGTACATATTTGAGTATTAGACCTGAGCCATATATGATAATAAGTCTACCAATACCGACAAGAGGAGAAATAAATGAAATAGACAGAAATAAAAAAGTAACATTATTTGATTGTTTTGATAAACATTGTGAGAGTGAAATATTAGCAGATGACAATGCATGGTTTAATGAAAAATCTGGTAAAAAAGAAGATGTTAAAAAACAAATATTGTATTGGAGTCTTCCAAATGTAATGATTATAGATTTAAAACGTTTTACAATGTCATCAAATGGATATATGAAAAAAAATCAAATAGATATAGATATACCGGTAAACAATGTAGATTTTTCAAAATATGTAGAAGGATATGATAAACATAAATTTGTATATGATTTATATGCAATATGTAATCATAGTGGAAATGTATGGGGTGGACATTATAGTGCAATAATAAAAAATTCTAATGGTAAATGGTATGTATTTAATGATACAACAGTGAAAGAGTTAGAAATAAATAATGAAATAATTTCAGGAAATAATCCATATTGTCTATTCTATCGTAAAAAAAAAAGTTATTAGTTTATATATAAATATTATATAGAATGAGTATAAGTTATATTTCAATTAATAGTAGAAGATTTTTAGAAATATTAATATGTATTATTTTTATAGTATTAATAATAATTAATATTTTTCAATATTTTTTAAATAAAAATGTAATATCTAAAATGGAAGATATATTTTATAAAAAAAAAACGAAATCTGATGATAGTGAAAAGGAAAGATCTGATATATTTGAAGATAAATTAGAATATGAAATTACAGTAGGAAATGTGACAAGAAATCTTCCTTTACGTACAATAGGAGATAATGTTAAAATTGCTGTATTAGACGTTCTTGGTGATTGGGAATTGAATGAAGCGATTGGTAGATCATTAGCGATGAAGATTCCACCAGGAATACAAGTATTAGTAATGCCAGATGGAAAAGCACAAGCGATTATTCATGTTATAGGAAGAATAACTGGATTACCAACTGTTATTGCACGGAAAGAAATTAAATCATATATGAAAACACCAATTTTACATGAAAAATATCGAAGTATTACGACATTAAAAGAGCAAACTCTTTATTTCGATGAAGTATCAAGTAGTCGTGTAAATGGAAAAGTATGTGGAATTGTTGATGATATTATATCTACAGGAGAAACACTAGAAGCAATGAAAAAACTTATTGAAAAAGCAGGTGGGACCGTAGGAAGTATAATATGTGCATATACAGAAGGAGAACAAGATGAAAATTATATATCGTTAGGATCATTACCTGTTGTAAAAGAAGATACAAATTGATATTATAATTCAATAAAATTATAAAGTATAATAAAAATAGTGTATAATAAAATAGTGTATAATAAAAAAAAAAGTTATTAGTTTATATATAGAGATTATATAGAATGAGTATAGCTTATAATTCAATTACAGGAATACAAGGAGACCCTTTAACATATATAAGTGAATTAGCATCTGCAGGGAAACAAACATTAGATTCAACAGGTACGATGACTAGATTAATAATTTTAGTAGCGTTGGTAGTTATTTTAATACTATATTACATATTATTTTATAATTTAGGAAAAAATGGAAGTGTTGCAGGAATAGATGGAGTTCCAGTAGCAGAAAATTCAGGTAAAAGATTTTTAGAAATATTACTATGGAGTATTTTTATAATATTAATAATAATCAATGGTTTTCAATATTTTTTCAATGTAAATGTGACTGCGGAAATAAAAGATTTATTTTCTGAAAAACCTGAAATAGATCTTACTATTCAGGAACCAGAACAAGATACTCCTGTACCTGAATTAAAATTAAAAAAAGAGGTTTTTCATATTCCAGGGAATAATTATACATATGAAGATTCTAAAGCAATTTGTGAGGCATATGGTGCTGAATTAGCAAATTATTCTCAAATTGAAGGAGCATACAACAAAGGTGCAGAATGGTGTTCATATGGGTGGTCTAAAGATCAAATGGCATTATTTCCAACACAGCAAAAGACATGGGAAACATTACAAAAAATAGAAGGACATGAACATGATTGTGGTCGTCCAGGAATTAATGGAGGATTCATAAATAATCCGAATGTGCGTTTTGGAGTCAATTGTTATGGATATAAACCATTTATAACACCAACAGAAGCAACAAGTATGTCAAGTACACCGATATATCCTCAAAGTCTAAAAGATATTGAAAAACAAAAGAAGTTAGAATATTGGAAGAAGAAAATACCTGAAATATTAATATCTCCATTTAATCATGATGCATGGAGTATATTGGGATAGTTTATAAAAAACAATTATCTACAGAATATGAAAAATATACAGAATATGAAAATTCAATAATTAAAATTTAATATTATTGAATTTTGTTTATAAATGAAAAATTATTGATGTATTTTTAACTTTAATTTTCTACTTTTATTATCATTTTTTATTTTTAATTTATTATTTAATTTATTTTTTCTAGTTTTAGAATCTAAATTTTTTCTGTAAGAAGGAGAAACTAGATGTAATAATTTCTCATACAAATCTTCATCAATAAAGTCATCATTATTATTAGATATATATTTTTGGCGAATACAAGTTGTTTTGCAAAGTAATGGATTAGAAAACAAGAATATTCCAGTTGGAATCATTAAATCTTCAAAATGTTTATTAGAAGATGATTCATTTATTATTTTTCTTTTAGGTGATTTTTTTTTACCACCTGCTTGACAATTATCATTTTGTACAGGAAGTTTATCATCATCAAAAACACCTGCTAAATATGTTTGATTATTATTACCGGCATTTTGAATTTTATGCAAAGTATCATTTAATAAAAAATTATTAATTAAATATCCGCCACCAATAATATTACCACCAGATTGTTTAAAAACAATATCATTAGGAGTTAATGTGGTAGAAGATAATATATTTTTAATATTATTTGTATTGTCATTCAGTTTATTATTAGTTAAAGGATTTGTATATATTAATTCAGCCATTATTTATAATAGTATTATATATGTATAAATAATGATGACATAATTTAATTATTATAATATCGCTTAATCTCAGGAACAATTTTTATTTCACGTTTATCTTTAATATATTGCATAATTTTTTCAACTTGTTCAGTATTAGAAATCAATTCACTAAGACATTGTTCTAAAAATGATAAAGTAATAGGAGATGTTTGTTTAGTTTCAACAAAACGAATTTTACCATCAGTAATTTGAATAGTAGTTTTTTCAATATTACTAGTTTCTACATATTGTAAAATTTTATCTTCTATTTCATTACGTTTATTTCTAATTTCTTTTATTTTATCATTATTTTTTTTTAATTCATTATCCAATTCAACCCATTTTTGAATACTTTTTTCTAATACTTGTGATTGTGAAGTAGTACTCATATAATATATTGTATGTAATTATTACAATATATTATTTTATACTATCTAAATATTTTTTACATATTATATAATAATTCAAATACTTATTTAATGACGACGATGTTTACGTGTGCGGTATTTTTTACCATAGCTTTGTTCAGCAGCAAGTAATCCTAAAGGAACTAAAGCTTCTTTTAATAATGCACTAAATCCTGAAAATAATCCACCTGTTTGAGATTGAGATTCAAAATAGGTTTGTTGTTGAGCAGCAGCTAATTGTTGTGCTTGAGAAAGAGGACGTCTATATGTTTTTTTTTGACTTTTACGTTTTCCACCTTTCATACTAGTAGATTGTTCATTGAACATTTTGGCAGCTAAATCAGGATTTGCACCTTGTCCACCAGATGCTTCTGCAATTTCTTGCAAAGGAGTTTTAAAGGATAATGAATTAGAAGCACTAGAGTGACTGCTGGGAACTGCAGGTTGCCAACTTACATCACCATTACCAGGATATTTACCCATAGCTAAAGGAGCAACAGAACCACCGCGACGTCCTCTTCTGCTAGTTTTTCTTTTTCTAGATCCTCCAGACATTTTTCCACAAGAAGACATAATTATATATAATGTAACGAGAAAAAATAAACTAATTAGAGCTTTTAGTACTACGTAACATTAAAATAAATATTCCTAAAACAAGAAAAAAACTAATAACAACAAGCAACAAAGATAAATATATATACGGATAAATTTCTTGTAAAAGAAGACTAATAATTGGTTTAAATATATTTTTTATTTCTTGTTTTACTTCATCTCTTTTAATAAAATCGATACAATATTCAATAACAGCTTCTTTCATTTCGTTTTATTATTTTATATAATTACTATTTTTTAGTAAATTTTACTAGTTTTGCGTGTTAATAAAATCAATATTTTCTCTTTTAGCATTAAATGGAAAATAAAGATACACCAGAAATATATACTGTAGATAATGAATTTGATTTTTCAAAAATAATATTAACACAACCGAATGGTATGCAAGGAGGATCATATTATACTAAAATTCAAATAAATCAAAATTTTTTTTATTTACAAACCCCTAAATGTAGTTCTAAACAAGGAGTCATTGTTACTAATGGTAAAAAATCATACATTGATATTATTTTTTCAAATGAAGATACTCGATTTATTGAATTTATGGAAAATTTAGAAAAAAATTGTTGTGAAAAAATTTATGAAAAAAAGAATTTATGGTTTAATAATGATATTGAAATGTCTGATATAGAAAATGCATTCACTTCTGTCTTACGACCACATAAGGGAGGTAAAAATTATATATTAAGGGCAAATATATTACCTAGTAAGAATTTATTAAATACTCAAACATGTTTTGTATTTGATGAAAGTGAAAATTCACTAACGTTAGATGCAATAAAGCCAGAACAACAATTAATCGCAATTTTAGAAATACAAGGTATAAAATTTACAGCAAGAAGTTTTCAATTTGAAATAGTTTTAAAACAAATATTAATTTTATCAAATAAACCAATATTTCAATCATGTGTTATTAAGAAATCTATAAACGAGATAGTACAAACAAATGAATTAAAACAACATTCTGTACAATTATTAAATAATAATGAAATTAGAAATAATGAAAAAGAAATCATAGTAAAAGATAATAATGAAAAACCAAATAACAATATTAATTTAGATTTAGAAGTAATATCTTTAGACAATAGCATTGAAAATACTGATTATAATCATTTAATAAATGAAAATAATAATGAATTATTAAATACTTTAGAAATGAATGAATCATTAGTATTAAATAATGAAAATACTATTTTGAAAAATAATTTTGATGAAAATGAAATTATAAATGAAACTTTAGATGTAACTAATTTAATTAAAATAAATGATATAGATGAAAAAAACAATAAAGAATTATTAGAAACAAATGATTTAGTAGAAATTAATTTAGAAACATCTAGTTTAAAAGAAATAGATAATACATCGATTATCAAATTAAAAAAACCATCAGATGTATACTATGAAATATATAAATTAGCAAAAGAAAAAGCAAGATTAGCCAAAAAAATGGCTTTAGACGCATATTTAGAAGCGAAGAATATAAAAAATACATATATGTTAGATGATTCAGAAACAAGTGATAATGAATCTACTATTTCAAATGATGAATAAATTAAATAATATAATTTTCAATAAATATTAAGGAATTGAAATATGCATTTATAATGATTTATTAAATTCACATTTCGAAAAATATTTTATCATTAATTTTATATATAATGTTCAAAGGTTTTGAAAAATCGGTAAAATCTCACCATGTTCTTTTAATTTTAGGAGGTCTAGTATTATTATATGTAATATATAATTATTCTAGTGGTAAATCTATTTTTCCCGAAAATTACACAAATTCCAGACATCATGATAAGAATGATGACGATGAATATAAACACGATAGAATGAATTCTCAGCCTATAGGTGCAAGTGATGAAACATTTAATGAAGATTATGCTTCATTAAAATCAAATGGAAGTGCAGGTGGTAATGCATCAATGGGACTTCCCTCTAATTGCAATTCTAAACAAACTGCTAATCCAGAAGATCTTCTTCCAAAAGATATGAATAGTAACTGGTCTATGAATCCTCAAGGATCTGGTGACTTTTTAGGCGTAAATTTTCTTAATGCAGGATACATGATTGGTACTAACACTGTTGGTAGTTCTCTTAGAAACGCAAATCTTCAAGTTCGTTCAGAACCTCCTAACCCTCAAATTTCTGTAGGACCTTGGAATAACAGCACAATTGAAGGAGATCCTTTCCGTAGACCTCTTGAAATTGGTTGTGGGTCTCAGTAAATTAAAAATAAAATAATAAATATATTATTAAATAAAAATATTATGTAATAATGTATTATAAAATAAATAATCGAAATAATATATAAACATTAATGAAAATAACATTTTTAGAATGTTTATTATGTATATTTATAATTGGTATATGTTTAAAAGTATATTTTGATTCTGATATTCATAATTTAAAATGTATTATATCAGACGTTGATGGTGAACATTATTGTGTAAGAGAAAGAGATAAATTAGAATTAGCAGCTGATTTATTAGCAAATGTGACTCAAAGATTAAAAACTTTAGTAGAATATATGAAAATAAATTATCCTGAAAATGAAAATGTAAAACGTATGGTACAAAATTTTAATCCCAAAAAAATATGTGAAACATTACCAACAAGTGAACACACTGCATATAGTGAAAATAAAGGTGAAAAAATTGCATTTTGTTTAAATACAACAAAAAATGGAAACCGTTTAATAGATATTAATACATTAACGTTTGTTGCTGTCCATGAATTAGCTCATACAATGAGTAAAAGTATAGGTCATAATGATGAATTTTGGAATAATTTTAAATTTTTATTAGAAAATGCAGTAAAATGTGAAATTTATAAACCAATCAATTATTCAAAAAAACCAAAACAATATTGTGGAATGAAGATTGATGAAAACCCATTATTCAAAAAATAATATTATTATATAAATTTCTATTTATCTTATTATAAATATATACTATAATAAGATATATGAAAAATAAAAGAATTAAATTAATTTTATTACTTTTATCAATTATAACAATCATTTTAACATTTTATTTTATTTCTAATTTACCTTATAAATGTAATAATAAAAATAATTTAAATATAAAACTTGATGAATCATTGATTGAAGGTTTTTGTTTAAAAGGCTGTAGAAGACCTAACAAACTTTTAACGGATACTTCCTCCCCTGATTTTTCAAATTCAGGTGTTTATAATAATCAATGTACTGTTATACAAAATGGTGTTATGAATTGCCCTTGGGTTTGCGGATTAAAAAAAAATAAATCTAATTCAAACAAACCTACACATGACCCAACTACTATGCCTGATTATGAAAAAAATTTACAATGGGTTAATAAAAACTTATTACCTACCAGTATTTCTAATCCTGATACTTATTTCTCTTCTATTTCTTCCGGATTTAAATTGTTAACTTCTCCATTTAAAAATGGCCTCGATTCTCTTACAAAAAAAATTGATGATTCATATCAATTTAATAAAGATGTCGAAAAATTACACGGCCAATGTACTGTTGATAATGATTGTAGTTCATGTACTCCTCATACAATTTTATCTTAAATATAAAAAATATTTTATTCATATATTACATAAATATGTCAATAACTATGGATAAAATTCTTAAAAATATACTAAAATATCGATTTAGTATTATTATTACCCTTCTTTTATTTTTTATTTTTTATAAAATTTATTTATCTAATTCAAGTAAAGAAGGTCTTACTATGACTGATGATATATGCCCTTGTAATTGTAAACCACCATTAAATTCAGTCGATAATTGTAAAATTTCTGAAAATAACTCAAAAAAACTAATAAAATTTTGTAATGAAAATCCAGATGATCCTAAATGTGATCAATTACAAAAAGAATTTAAAATTTGCCCTTGGTTATGCTTACATTATGACCCAACAAATCCAAGTTCTTGTGTATATGATGAAGATTGTAAAGGTTGTACACCAAAACATGCTTTTGAAATAGTTAAATAATTTTATATATATATTATTTTTTCTAACATGATTTTTATTTTATTTTTTATACATTTTTCATCTTCTGTTGATTTTTCATATTCTGTACATATTGATTTATAAAATTCCATATCTATATTAGATCTATTTTTATATGTGATGTAATATACATTATATTCTTTACTTTTATAAGTCTCTTTTTCTATAAAATATGTATCCACATAAAAATAATTGTCATTATTTAATTCTAATTTTGGAAAATATGTATCACATTCATATTCATATTCTATATATGTTATTCTCATCTCATCTATCGTTATTACTTTATTATTATGAGCTTCTATAAATAATTTATATATTTCATATCCTCCTATTATCCATATCGTTTCATATATATCTTTTTTTAATTCATAATAATATAATAAATCTATCATTGACGGAAAGGTCTTCACTATATCACCATCTATTATGTCATCTTTTTTTATACTACTACTTATAATAAAATTATCTCTTTTTTTCAAATAACTCATATTTGTTGGTAATGATAAATATGTATTTTTACCCATAATTACTGCATTCTTTTTATTATTACTAGTAGTTTTAGTAAGATTCGCAAAATTTTTTAAATCATTCTTTATATTCCATGGTAACAAATTTTTATATCCAATACCTCTATTTTTACAAAACGCAACAATAAGTTTCATTATATAAAATAATAAACAATATATTTTATATATATATACGATATATATACAACATGAATCATGATATATATAAAGTAATTTATATTAGTAATAAAAAAAATGAAAATACACAAATACCTGAAAAAATAATTGTTTTTTATGGAAAAATAGATATTGAAAATGATTCTACTTTACAATTAACAAAAGAAGAATTAAATGAATTATTTATTTCTAATATGAATAATCCAAAATTCAAAAATATATTTAGTGAGCAAGAACTAGAAAATATAAAAGAATATAATATACCTGTAGAATTTTCATTTGATAAAATATATGGTGATGATACTATTGAAACTATAAAGAAAAAAATTATAAAAACTTTAAATTATTCATTTTCTTTTGATGAAATTTATTTATTTTCAAAACATGTTTTAAATGTAACTCCATCTCAACTTTATAATAAATTAACAAATAATGGCACAATAACTTTAACAAAAGATAAATTATATCAGTTTCTATTAAACGTAAGTAAACAAACAAGTAATACTACTTGTCAACTTACTCTTGAAAATATATTTGATTCTTTTACACAAACAGATAAAACAGAATATACATATGATGATATTGTTGAATTATTTTTTACAGAAAAAGAAACTATTACTGAAACAACTGATAGTGATAGCGATGAAGAAATGATATCAACAGAATTAGAATCTGTTAATTTATTTATTGATATTCCTATTGGTCAAAAATTAATTTATAAAAAAAATGATTACTTATTTGTTGTAAATCCTTTTAATGTTGATAATTATGATACATTGTTAATAAATGATGCTAAAAATTTAATTACAACATCAAATAAAGGTTTATTATTAAACTATAACCCAATTATATGTAATACTATATATTTATGTCTTGCTGAAGATGTTTTAAAATATATAGAAAATGAAAATAATATTAATCCTGATAGTAATCTTACTCAAGAAATAACTATGCAAATCTATTTTCCTTATTGTGCTGAAAAAAATATATTTTCATTATCTGATGTAGAATCAAATCATCAAGAATTAATTGCTGAATCAAAAAAAATGATCGACAATAGTCAATTTATGAATCAAGTAAATAATATTGATCTTTTTTATGATATTTATTATGAACGTAATAAAGGAGATAATGATCTTAAATATATTTATAAAGGAATTAGTCACGTTAATTTAGAAATAAAACCCGATAATGATTTTAATATTCCATTAGAAGTGATTTTTAAAATGTTGCACGCAAATAAAGATTTCCCATTAATTAAATTTAATCAATCTATTGGACAAGATAGTATTTATAGATTATATGCAAATAAAGTATCTGAAAATGGTAAAAAAATACCTTACTTACAAAGTGCCACTATAAATAAAATTAATGATGAAATTAAAAGTCATAAAAGAGTATCTGTATATATAGAATACAATTATGATATTTCATTACAAAATGAAAAATGCCCTATGAAAGAAAATACTATTCCAATTATTTGTGAATTTGATAATCATGGACATATTTTTATTTATCTCACATTAGAAGATGGATTAAGTGATGAATCTATTGATTTAATTATTAAAGATAGTGTTAATCCTGTTATTAATATTGTAAAAATATTTTTAGAACAAAATGGTTATACTATTCATTTATTTAATAGTTTATATGATTCAAATGTAATAATTCGTGAATTAAAATACGAAGCAGCATTAGAACTACCAAAAGATTTTAGTATTGATTTAAAAGGAAATATGGGTTGTATTACTAGTTTATTTAATATTATTGACTATAAAGAAAAAAAAAGATTTGTATTACGTTATAAACGCGTTTCTAATTATAATGAAATGGAGGGACAAGATGCATATATTATTGAACAATTTTTGAAATCAAGTTATGATACAGATGTTATCACTGGATTAATGCAAAATTTCCATATTTCAAAAGAACAAGCAGAACAGAAAGTGGAAAATCTTTTTAATTCTTTACAATTAAAACGTGACTTAAATAAAAATGCAAGGCTTAAAATAAATAGTCACCCTGGATTCAAAACTTCTATTATCCAACTATCTAGTCGTCAATCTAAATGTGGAGAAACATTTAAAGTTGAAGTTGAAAATATTGACAATATATATTATTTAAGTCATATTGAAATTTTAATTGATTCATTTATTCGTTTGTTAGAATATAAAGAAAATAGAAAAAATACAAATGTATCAAAACAAAGAATGGATACACAATGTAAAGTGAAACCTATATCATTAGTGGGCGAATTAGGTGTTAAAGATTTTATGATTCATGATGATATTTCAACTCTTGAATCGAATGCCATTGTTGTAGAAGCCGAAAGTTTAGAATTTCCAGAAGAAATTAATGAAGAAGAATTAATTACTGACCTTGGTTTAGAATCCATTTTATTTGGTGATGAAAGTGAAAGTGAAAGTGAAATTGAAAGTAAACCTGAAAGTGAAAGTGAAAGTGAAAGTGAACCTGAAATTAGTGATATAGAAGACTTAGGTGATGTTGAAATGGAAGGAGGATCAAGTGATAGTGAAACTACTGATATTGAAGATTTAGGTGATGTTGAAATAGAACAGCCTGAAAGTGAAAAAACTGATAGTATAGGTAGTATTATGGGTATTGAAGATATTTCATTAACAGAACCTGAAAAATTACCAACCCCTACTCCTTCTCCTCCAAAATTACCTACACCTCCTATACCAACAATTAAAAAAACTAAAAAAACATCTTTATTAAAATTACCTGAAAGTATTAAAATAGTTGAAAAAAAAATAGAAGAACCTATTCCAAAAACTAAAAAAGCAGTTACATTTATTACACCCATTCCTATTCCTCAAGAAAGTATTGTTGTTCCTGAACCATCAACAGAATATGTAGAAGGTAAAATGATTAGAGACATAACTGGTGAAAAATTATCAAATCCTAATCCATTCTTTGAAAGATTAATGAGAAGAGATCCAACATTATATCGTAAAAAAGGAGATGGTAAAATGAATGAATATTCTAGAAGTTGCCCATGGAACTATAGAAAACAACCAGTTATTTTAACTGACAAAGAAAAAGAGGAAATTGATAAGAATCACCCTGGGTCATATGATAAAGCAATCAAATATGGTTCTAATCCTGCTAAAAAATATTGGTACATTTGCCCTCGTTATTGGGATTTAAAAAATAATGTTAGTCTTAGTGAAAAAGAAGTTGAAGAATTGAAAAAAAAAGAAGGCGACATTGTTATTCCATATGATGCCAAAGAAGTACCTCCTGGTAAATATATTTTTGAATTTACAGAAGATAAATATCATATTGATAAAAAAACAGGAAAATATATAAATCATAACCCTGGCTTTCAAGGAAGTGAAGATGGGTTGTGTATTCCTTGCTGTTTTAATAATAATAAATTTCATAAAAAACAACAAACTGATGCTAGAAAAGATTGTGGTTGTGAAGATGACAATGGTAATGATAAAAAGAAAGATTATACATGTGAAGGATTATCTTCAAAAGAAACTATTCCTAGAATTGATGTCACCAAACCAACAGATACAAGTGAAAAAGAACAACCAATTGAAGAAACATTAGAAAAAGAAGAAAGAGAAATTGAAACTAAAAAA
>JACCDP011021541.1_pt1 | contig 13098 bp, 14 predicted proteins | sample 7445841 | NCBI WGS metagenome assembly JACCDP01 (sample SAMN15323441, study PRJNA562643) | freshwater metagenome | isolation source: river surface water | place: USA:Blue River Watershed | collected 2017-08-17
CTATTTGAAGAAGCAAGGCAGTTGCATAAACAAGGAAAATTACAACTGACCGAAGATGAAACTAAAATACTTGAAAATACAGATCTGGGAAAATTTGGTATTTACAACGGTATTCGTGTGCCCTTAGATTTTCCTATGAGCGAGGAGCAACTTACAGAGGCAAAGCATCAAGGCAAAGACGTACAATTAAATAAACCTAAACGCGGGGGCAGCAAAAAATTCTATGTTTTTGTGCGTAAGCCGGGGGGAGGCATAAAGAAGGTATCTTTTGGAGATACTACCGGTTTAAAAGCTAAAATAAACAATCCTAAGGCTAGAAAGTCTTTTGCAGCAAGACATAAGTGCGCTCAGAATAAAGACAGGACTAGTGCTGGGTACTGGGCTTGTCGACTTCCACGCTATGCCAGTATGCTAGGATTAAAATCCAATTTTGGAGGGTACTGGTAATAATAATAACCATGACAAAATTTCTTAAATTACTAGCAGAATCTGTACAAGATGATTACGATGATTGGGATTATCCGGATTCAAACGAATACGAAAAAATAACTCCAGAAACAATCAAAAAAATAAAAAGCACCGATAGAATCGTGCTCAGTACAGAAGATAGAATATACCTTTCTAGAAAAATGCCGCCATCTTCAATAGGAAGGAAGCCTATAGGATTATGGTATGGATTTGGAACTTCATGGATAGATTTTATTAGAGCGGAAATGCCGGAAAGAGAGACTCAACATGTATTTAAAATAGAAGTTGATGATTTTGAGCTGGTTGATATAGACCGTGATAAAATGTTTTTATGGTTTTCGCAAAGGTTTAAAGACCCTCAAAAAGAAGGTAGATTTGGAAATTATAAAGTAGATTGGCCAGAAGTCACTAAAAAGTATAAAGGGATTGAATTTCCTATTTACTTTGATAAATATAGAGGCAACCCAGATCATGATTGGTACAGCAGCTGGGACATAGCATCTGGCTGTATATGGGATCTTTCTGCAATTAAAAAAGTAGAAAAATTACAATAATAAAATATGATGCTACGACTACTTTTAGAAATGTCTTTTGATATATCAGAAAAAAGCATATTTCCGTACCAGAAGACATCAGATACTAAATACACTTTTAAAACTAGTGAGAACGAGTATATTGTAGAATTTACTAAATATTACTCACAATCTAAAACTTATGAAAGGACTTACAGATCTAAAAGTAAAGGATTTAGAGGATTAACAAACGAAGGAAAGGCTATAAAAGTAATTGCTACTGTTACTGCTATAACTTTGGACTTTATGAAAAATAACAATAATTGGGAAGACATAATAATAAAACCTGTTAGTGATAAAAGATCTAGAGTGCTACAGCTATTTTTTAATCAGTCTTATTTTGATAATTATAATATAGAAGAAGTAGAACCTAATGAATTTCATATAACTAGAAAACAGCCTATAAATGAAAAATAGAAAACAATTAAAAGAGCAAGATATTAAAAGTTTAGTATCTAGAATACTAGAAGAAGAGCTTGCTTTATTAGAACAAGAAAAATCAAAACAAAATATAGACGAAGGGATTAGAGATAAAATTAGAAAAGCTAAAGAAAAGACTAAAAAAGCAGTATTAGGAGCTTTTGAAGAGCCTGATGATGATGTAGCTTTTTCTGATATAAGCAATAAACCTTCTAATACAAAAAATAAAGATATAGAATCTAAAAAAGAAGAACCTGTAGCGGATACGGAAGATAATGCCGAAGACATAGAAAATAAACCAAAATACAAAAAAGGAGATTTTTTTCAGCCAGTAGGAACAAAAGATGTTATATATAAAATTACTAAGATACTTAACGGAGAGTATAAATTTGATATTTTTAATATAAACGATGTTAAAAAATTAAATAAACAGTCTCTTAGCTTCGATGATTTTGAAGATATGGTAGAGGTAGAAAAAGAATGGAAAAAAATAGATGCAGTAGCAGGACATAATTTTGAAGATGATTTTTACAAAAAAAAGCAAGAAGATACGCCAGACAATGTAAATAAGGATACTAACAAAGATAAAGACAAAGAACCTAGCAAAGACACTAGTAAAGAGTCAGAACCTAGTACTGGTGATTCCGGAGGAGGTCCTGCTCAAGATGCAGAAGATGCAGCAGAAGAGGTCGAAGATACTCCTAAAGAAAAAGGAGCTACTTTTTGGGAAAAAGTAAAATATGGACTTTCTAAATTAGGATCATACAAAGCAGACGGTAGGTTTTTTAGAAAGAAAAAAATTAAAAGAGAAGCAGCTGAAAAAATGAAAGTTGCTTTAGAAAAAGCCTCTGATGATAGAGTTAAAAATTTAGATAATGTAATTAGAGAGAAAGATCCGGAATTTCCAAATGGTATAAAACAAGAAGACTTTTTAAATAGTGTAACATCTATAGCAGCTTTATATGATTCTATAATATCAGCAGTTGAAAAAGACGGAGAAGGTAATCTCCCTCCAGATGCTGCTAATGCTCTTATTAATACTGTTAGAGATTATGTAAAAAAAGCTTTGGACACAGATCTAAAAGCTGTATATAGCACATTAGATGAAAATAAAGAAGATCAAGAAGAGCCTATAGACGAAGATGCAGCAGCTGATGTTAGAGCAAAATTATATGCTGATAGAGAAAAAAGAGGATCTAAAAAAGGAGAAGATGATTTTGCTAGCACAAGAGTAGACACTCTTAAGTCTAATAAGCTTCCTATAACTCTGACTGCTCTAGGTGCTTCTTTAGGGGCGTTTTCTTGGATAACTAATACCGAATGGTTTAAGAGTTTATTTACAAAACTGACTCCTGTAACTTATAAAGAGCAAATAACTCAAAATAGTAAAGACCTAGTCGGCATTAAAAGAGGAGAAGGAGTTTACAGGTTGATGTCCAGGCTTACAGGGATTAATTTGGATGCTAATCAATCTCCTCAAAATTTTATTAAATCTCTCCAGCAAATAGGAGGAGGAGATGCTACTAAAGGAGCTGAACAATTATGCCAAAAAGGCGGAGTAATGATGAAGCCTGAGGCTGCTTTAGATAAAATAAAAGAATTTTTAGCAAATCCCGATAAGTATAAAAATTTAGGAGAATTTTTTAAAGGAGAGGCTATTGGAACAGGAAAAACTTCTCCTGTTGACACTACTTTATTTGGAACTGTAGAAGGAAGAAAAATAGAAACGTTAATACTTTCTACTATAAGCAGGCTTGTTACAAAAACGGTAGCAACAACTTCTGCCGGATATGGAACTGCGAAGGCAATAGGGTCTGTTCTAGCCCCTATAGGCATAGGACTAGTAGCTGCAGGGGTAGCAGTAAAGCTAATGCGTATGAAGGGCCTAAAAAGCTCTAGAGCAGCTACTCTTAACGCATTGTATCAATCTCTAAGAAACGTTCCTGTAGGACCCATAGTAAAGCCAGACCCCGAAGGACAAGTTGATAATAAAGTAGAAGTAGGAAACCCAAATATTGGACAACCTAAGCCAGATTCTGAAAAAGAAACTTCTACAAGTAAAACAGACAGTCAAGAAAAAGGTACCACAATAGACAAAAAAGAACCTCAAGGAAGCAAAGAAGGACCAAGACCTAAAGAAACTTCTGACGATGACCTATATAACACCCTAAAACAGTTGTTTAGGGTTATAGTAAACAATAGAAAATCTTTAGGATTTAAATCTTCTGATGATACTGGAGTAGGCGCTGGAGAAAAAAGAAGACCTAAAAAAGCAAAAAAAGGAAGAGCAAAGAAAGAGCCTAAAAACACAGAAGAAATAGAGCCTGGGACAGTCATTAAATTAGCTTCTAAACAGGGAAAGCCGATAGACGTTACCGTAATAAGCAAAGATCCAGAAAACGAAGACAATTATATTTTAAAAAAAAGAAATAACACAAGATTTTCTGTTTCTGCAGATAATTTGATAAAAGCTATGGAAAAATATGGCCGTAGTGGAAGTGAAATAAAAAAAGATCTAAATGAGGCTAAGTACATAAAAGATGATAAAGTTAGATCTTTTCTAAGAAAAAATCTATCATTTGATAAATTAGAATCTTTTGATGACTTGTTGACAAAAGTAGAAGCGGCCAGAAACAAAATTAGGAACGCAAAATCAAAAGGCGATGATAAAACTTTTAATAAGCTTATCACAGCTTTCGATACCAATCCTATAATGTTAACTAATATGTCTGGAATGTTTGATGTAGACTCTGAAAATCAAGCAGCCCTAGACAGTTTAAAAGGGTTCATAGATGAACTGTTTATTACTCTTTATTCTGCAAAAGTTCAAAAAGACAGACTAGGATTGATCGATAAAATGTCTACTGTAGGAGGAGGAAATCTTAATGCTTTACTGGAAGCATATTATGGAGCAAAAGACCCAGATGACTCTTTTATTAAAGATGCTCAGTCTAGAGATATGTTTAAAAACAATCTTATAAAGTTTCTAGAAGATGCTATTAGACTGTTCCAACATTTATATAGCAAAAAAAGAAACAAATGACAAAACCCTATAAAGAAGAATTTATAGATGGATGGTTTTATAGAACTTTTACAGAAGAAACAGCTAAATCAGAGATGGTTTGGCATAGAGACAGAGAAGATAGATTAGTAGAAGCTGTAGTACCTACAGATTGGTTGATTCAAATGGAAGACTCTTTGCCGGTTCCCATAAAAGGACAGATTTTTGTCCCTATGGGAGCTTGGCATAGAGCTATAAAAGGAAGTGGAGAGTTAAAAATTAGAATCAAAAAATTATGAAGCTGTTAGATATACTTAAAGAATCCATAAAAGAGGAAAATTCTTCTAAACAAAATTTGCAGGAGAAGAAATTAGCAAAAGCTATAGCAACAACAGCTTTGATAGGAGCTTTAGGTACTGGAGGAGGATATCTTGCAAAAAAAGCAATAGACAAAGAGCAATCAACAGTTAATAAAAAAGCTGATTTAAATTCAATATACGATAAAATAGCAGCAGATATATTGGATAATATAGAAGGAGGTTATTATAATCCAGGACAAGTTAAAGATAGCAGGTATGGACGTTCCGGAGAAACTATGTTTGGCATTGATAGACTTAGGGGAGGAGATATTAATAACACTAAAGAAGGAAAAAAGTTTTGGGGCATAATAGACAAAGCTAAAAAAATAAACCCTAAAGAATGGAAATGGCTATATAAAGGAGGTCAATATGAAGATCAACTAAAGGAATTAGCTAAAGATATGGTATTTCCTAAATTTACTTCTTTAGTAGATAGATACTTATCAGAAGAATCTAAACAAATTGTGTATAGTGATTATAACCTTCTTTTCAATTTTGTATATGCTACATGGAACGGACAAGGTTGGTTTAAAAAGTTTGCAAAAATTATAAACAAAGAAGTTAACAGAGGAAATGAAGATCCTGAAAAACTTTATAAAATAATAATGAATGCTAGGAGAAATAGTGGAAGCAGCCTAATAAAACAATCAGCAGATAAAATAGAAAAACTCATAAAAAAATAAAATAAACGGTCATGAAAGAAACCTTGCTAAAAAAGGAATTTAAAGAAAAAGATGTTCAAAGATTAAGAAACATTGTCACAAAGAAGTATGGAGATTCTACCGGTATACAAATAGGATATGAAAAAAAGGAACAAGAGTATTCAGAAGGAGATGTTTGGGAAGATAACGGAAGAACTTGGACAATAAAAGACGGAATAAAGCAGACAGTAACTAAGCTAGACTCTATAAAGAAAGCAGCTAGAATGCCTTTTTTGTGTCCATGTTGTTCTTCTCCCATGAAAAACAGTTTAGACAAAAAAATGTATCCGTTACACAAAATGTGTTTTGATTGTGTAGTTAAACTAGAAACAAGGTTAAAAGCTGAGGGTAAGTACGATGAATATTCTAAAAACCTTGTAACTAAGAATATTCTAACTCATATAGAAGAAGCCGAGCAGTTTATAGAAGAGTACGCAGAGTCTATGAATAACACATATGTCACAGAGCAAGGAGACATAGAAGATTGGGAAGGAGGAGAAGACAAAAAAGAAGTAGCTTCTAAGTGGAAAGAAGAGCTACAGGAACTTAAAAAAGCTTTGGAAAGCTAGATATTTATAATCAATAAATAGAAAAACATGAGCCTCTTAAACTTATTAAAACAGTCTTTATTAGAGGGCGAAGATAAACCTTCTTCTGGGCTATCTAAAAAACAGAAGTCTGACGTAGTTAAAAAAGCTAAAGCCGGAAAAGATATAGGCAAAAAAGGAAAGGGGTTTAAAGACGTAGCCACAAAAGCAGCTAAACAATACGGATCTAAGGAAGCCGGAGAACGTGTAGCCGCTGCAGCCATGTGGAAAAACATGCAGAGAGAGGGAATGGGAGAGATGCCTCAAGAAGATCATGAAGTTTCTATGGCTATGAATAGCCTTAGAAATATCATACAATCTGCATACGAGCTAATGGAAAAACTAGGAAGTCAAGAAAGAAACATTCCTGGATGGATACAAGATCATATAACTAATTCTGAAAACTATATAGAACAAGCTGCCGGAGGATTTCACGAATTAGAGGAAGATGGCCCAGCTTCAGGAAGTATAGCTGAAAAGAAGCTGACTAGTGCTGAAAAAAATAAAAAAGAAGATGTAATTCGTGCTATTTCTAAAGAAAAGGGAGGAAAAAACAAATTAAACCCTAAAGATTATGCTATAGCGACTTCACAAGCAATTAAATCTGCATAACTATGAAACTTCTAGACATATTGAAAGAAGTATTTAGAGAAGAGCTGGGGCTTTTAAAATGTAAAAGTTGTGGTCAAGAAGAGACTTTAGAAGCTATATACGAAGGTCTTTGCCCTAAAGGAAAAGCCTACGCAGAACGTAGAAAAGCAGCCGGAGAAAAGCACTCTGCGTATCTAATGGGAAGAGCAGTTCAGGTCTGTAAAGGAGGTATAGGAAAAAAGAAAAAAGTAAAAGAAAGCAGTGTAGATGAAAGTTTGCATAGCTGGTTTAGTAAAGAAGATTGGGTCAGAATAGATACAGAAGGTAATATAGCCGGTCCTTGTGGAACTATGAAAAAAGGAAGTCCTACTACAAGATGCCTGCCTAGAGCTAAAGCTGAAAGTTTAACTAAAAAAGAAAGAGCTGCCACTTCTAGAAAAAAAGTAGCTGCCTCAAAAAAAGGAAAGCAATTTGTTTCAAACACCAAAAAAGCAAAAGTATCATTTAAATCTAGAGAAAAAGATAAATAATGGGGACAGAAGTTATAGTCGCTCTAATAACGGCTGGAATAACATCTATAGTTGGACCAATAGCTGTACATTATGCAAAAGAAGTAGTAAATCAAAATAAAAAGAAAAAAGACCCTCTTTCTGAATCGATAAAAGTAAACCAAATGATTACAGAAAGGCTAGAAAAGATAAGAGAAGAATTTGGTGTAGATAGGATATGGCTTTTGCAGTTTCATAATGGAGGACATTTTTACCCTACTGGAAAGTCTATTCAAAAATTTAGTATGGTGTATGAACTACTAAACCCTGCAGTAGTGCCGTGTCAACACCAATTCCAGAATATACCAGTAAGTCTTTTTAGTAGAGCAATAAATGAGCTGCTAGAAGGTAATTCTATTCACATAGAAGATACTTCTAAAGATGACGCTCAATTCGAAGGATTTACTTCTGTTATAATATCAGCAGGAGTTAAAAGCACCTATATGTTTCCCCTTTTTAATATAAAAGGAGAGTTTGTAGGTATAGTCGGAGTAGATTTTGTAGAGAATATGAAATCTTTAGATGAGGAAAAACTAAAAGACATAGGATTGACAGTAAGTACAATAGGAGGAGTTCTAAATAATTACTTAAACTCATGATAAAACTAATAGACTTAATAAAAGAAGAATATGGAGGAGGAGAGTATTCTCTCCCTAAAAACCATAAGGCAGGCCTAAAAGTTCCAAAAGGAGGGTCTTGCTGTGCCAATTGTGAATATTGGAAACAAGGAAAAGACGGAGATGAGGGGAAATGTTCAAACGAATATTATATAAAGTGGGCAGGAACTGCCTCTATTCCATATGCTCCAGATGAGTATTGTACTGATTGGTGGGAGCCGAAAAAAAAGATAGAAAAACAAAAAGCTGAAGATTAACACACACGAAATGCTAAACTATTATAAAATTTTTAGGAAAAAGCTTCTTGAGCAAGAGGTAAGATCTAAAATAGAAACTGAATCTACTCTGGAAAAAATTCTTAAGAGTTCTAAAAAAATTACTAGCGTTCTAACAAGTTTATTGACTTCTCAAAAAAAATACAATGAGCAAGCAAAAAACGAAATTAGAGAGATAATATCTGATGTTAGGTTTATATCTTATAAGCCTACTACTTTTAGAATTATCATGAAAAACGGTAATTTTTTTGATTTAAAATATGATCCGACTCCCATAGAATTAAAAAATCCGGATGAATTTAAGCCGGAAGATTCTTTTTTGGTATTAGTTAGCGGAAAAAGATATAGTTTGTCAAATAACTCTGAAAAAAATCAGGCGATAGACTACATTAACGATTTGCTAAAAAGTGCTCCATTAGCAAAACAACCTGCTAAAGAAGAGCCGCCAGCTCCGGAAGAAGCCCCAGAACCAGGCGCAGAAGAGACTCCTCCAGAAGGAGAAGAAACCGCTTCACCAGAAGAGACTGAAGAGGCTCCTAAAAAGTAAATACTAATAAAATGAATTTTAATAAGTACTCAAATATAAAAAAAGACGTTCCTGTATCAGGCAACAATATAATGCCTTATATAGTTGACATTTGTGAGTATATGCAGTCTAATGGAGTAGATATACACCCATTACCAAAATTAAAATTTTCTAATGATTCTAAATATCAAACCGATCCTTTCGGTTCTACAGCGTATTATAGTCCGGCAGAAAAAATAGTGGTATTATACACTGCCGGAAGACATATAAAAGACGTTCTCAGAAGTTTTTGCCATGAAATGATACATCATAATCAAAATTTAAATGGCAAACTATCTATGGCAATGGAAGCTGCTTTAGAAGATCCAAAGTATGCTCAAAACAACCCTCAATTAAGAAAACTTGAAGAGGATGCCTTTTTAAGAGGAAATATGGTTTTCCGATCATGGGAAGATCAGTATAAATAATAAAAAATGTCAGAAAATAAAAAAACAATAAAGGAAGTTATAAGAGAAGAATATCTGAAGTGCGCAGAAAATCCAGTGTACTTTTTAAAAAAGTATGTCTATATTCAAACAAGTAAAGGACGAGTCTTATTTTCTCCTTACGTTTTTCAGGAAAAATTATTGCACTTACTAAATAAACACGACAGAACAATTATATTAAAGTCTAGACAGCTTGGTATAACTACACTATCCGCTGCTTATGCTTTATGGTTAATGATATTCCATAAAGACCAATCTATATTGGCTTTAGCTCCTACTCAAGAAAAAGCCAGAAATATTGTAGATAAAGTAAGGTTCGCATATGGAGAACTACCTTCTTGGCTTAAAATAGAAGCTTTAGAGAACCACAAGCTTAGCCTATGGCTATCTAACGGATCTAAGATTAAAGCCGCTTCAGGAGCTTCTGAGAGCGCCAGGGGATACACAGCAAATATATTGATATTAGATGAGGCTGCTTTTATAGACAATGCCGAAGATCTTTGGGGATCTGCTCAACAAACATTGGCCACTGGAGGTAAGGCTATTCTTTTATCGACTCCTAATGGACTAGAAGGATTCTTTGATAAGATGTGGTCAGACGCAGAAATGGGAGAAAATAATTTTATCCCAGTAAAGTTGAAATGGGACGTACATCCGGATAGGACTCAAAAATGGAGAGATGATCAAGATAGAGAGTTAGGAAAAAGAATGGCAGCACAGGAGTGCGATTGTGATTTCCTCACTTCAGGAGACACTTATTTTGAAGTAGAAGATCTTGAGTATTATTCAAATAACATTCAAGAGCCTATAGAAACTAGAGGATTTCAAAAAGATTATTGGATATGGGACTATCCAGATCCTTCCAAGACCTATATGGTTATAGTAGACACGGCTAGGGGAGATGGCTCAGATTCTTCAGGAGTACAAGTATTAGAGACTTTTTCTGGAAATCAAGTTGCTGAATACAAAGGATCGATGGATAATAAACAACTTTCAAAGTTTGTAATATCTGTTTGTTTAGAATATAACAATGCTTTATTAATAGTAGAAAATACAGGGTTAGGACACGCTACTATTAGTGATATTTTGGATATTGGGTATAATAATTTGTATTACTCTCCAAAAGGAGACACTTTAAACGTATCTCAATATATGACTCAGTTTTATGAGTATGACACTTCTAAAATGACTCCAGGATTTACGACTTCTACTAAAACAAGGCCAGAAATTTTACTAGCTATGAGGTCGTATGTAAAAGACCATTTGATAAAAGTAAAATCTATAAGAACTGTCAATGAGATGAGGACTTTTGTTTGGAAAAACGGTAAACCTCAAGCTCAAACAGGATATAATGACGATTTGGTATTGCCTTATTCTATCGGGTTATATCTAAGGGACAGTGCTATTCAATATAGATCTCAAGGAATAGATATGCAAAAAGCCGTGCTGAACAGTATAGGGAGGTCTTCTCATAACACTCCAACGTATAACTTACCTAACAACTTTAACAATCCTTATCAAATGCAAATAAATGGGCAAATAGAGGACATGTCTTGGGTTATTAGATAACTTATATATTTATATATACAACTTATAAAAAATGGCAGTAGATAGATCACTTTTTCCAAGGCTCAAACGTTTATTTTCTACAGACGTAGTTATTAGAAACGTAGGAGGCAAGCAGTTAAAAGTATTAGATGTAGAAAAAATACAGTCGTTTGGGCAACTACAAACGAATAGTTTAGTGGATAGGTACACTAGACTACACAAAGCCGGACAAAGAATGCAGTTCAATCCTACTTTGAACTATCAAACTTTGAGAATCCAATTATATGCTGATTATGAGGCTATGGATACTGACGGTATTATCGCTTCTGTATTAGATATTGTCTCTGAAGAATGTACTTTAAAAGGAGAAACAAACGAAGTTCTTACCATTAGAAGCAGTAACGAGAATATACAAAAGATTCTTTACAATTTATTTTATGATGTATTAAATATTGAATTTAATCTTCCTATGTGGATTAGATCAATGTGTAAATACGGAGATTTTTTCCTAAAATTAGATATTGCTGAGAAGTTTGGAGTGTACATGGCAAGGCCTTTGTCTGTCTACGACATGATTAGAGAAGAAGGACAAGACCCAAATAATCCATCTTATATAAGATATATATATGATCCGGTAGCTGTTGCTGGAGGTACTACTGCTACAAAATCAAAAGATTTTTTTGAAAATTTTGAAATAGCGCATTTTAGGCTATTGACAGATACTAACTACCTACCTTTTGGCAGAAGTTATATAGAACCAGCTAGAAAGTACTTTAAACAGTACACTCTTATGATGGATGCTATGCTCCTTCATAGGATAATGAGAGCCCCAGAAAAAAGAGTATTTTATATTAATGTTGGAAATATTCCTCCAAATGAAGTAGACGCTTTTGTACAAAAGACGGTGACCACAATGAAAAAGACACCGTTTCAGGATCAACAAACAGGCGATTATAATCTGAAGTTTAATCTCCAGAATATGATGGAAGACTTCTATATTCCTGTTAGGCCTGGAGATACTACAACTAAAATAGATACTGCTAAAGGACTAGAATATGCCGGTATTGAAGACGTTGAGTTTTTAAGAGATCTAATGTTAGGGTCTTTGAAAGTTCCTAAATCATTTTTGAACTACTCTGATGAACTAAACGGAAAGTCTACAATTAGCGCATTAGACGTTAGGTTTAGCCGAACTGTAGAAAGAATCCAAAGAATTGTACTTAGCGAACTAGAAAAAATAGCTTTAATTCATTTATACGTACAAGGATTTGAAGATGCTGATTTAGTTAATTTTAAATTAGGATTAAACAATCCTTCGATTATATATGAGCAAGAGAAGATTGCTTTAATGAAAGAAAAAGTATCTCTTGCTTCTGATATAATGGACAAAAAACTGTTTTCTTCTGATTATATAGCAGACAAGATATTCCAAATGAGTGAAGATCAGCTAAATGAACAGAGAGATCTTATAGTAGAAGATGTAAAAAGAACCTTCAGGTACAATCAAATTGAAAATGAAGGGAATGATCCTGCTCTTTCTGGAGAGTCTTACGGAACTCCTCATGATTTGGCTAGCGTATACAACAGGAGAGAAGGAGACCCATCTTTACCCGATGGATATGATGAAAAAGAAGCTAACCCTGTCGGAAGACCTAAAGAAAAAGCGTCTATATATAAAACAGACGATTCTTCTTTCGGAAGAGATCCTCTAGGAGCTAAAGGAATGAAAGACATAGACTCTTCTAAAGACAGTCTAACTTATAAAAATCGTCCTAGTGCCTATGCTTTAGAGTCTCTAAAACACATTAATGCCTCTAAACTAGGAAACAAAAATAAAAAAGTAATCCTTTTTGAGCAAAAAAACAATGAGCCTGGGTTGTTAGACGAAAAAAACATTATTGACAACGATATTTAATAATATTTATAATCGATCTAGATTAAAATGAAGCTAAAACATAATAAGCTCCGAAATCCTGCAATTCTATTTGAATTGCTTGTAAGACAGATTACTACAGATACTTTGAATAATAAAGAATCAGAGGCCGTAGGAATTCTGAAAAAGCACTATAATGGGACTCCCATTGCTAAAGAATTTAATATATACAAGACTTTGTATGAAGTTAAAAACTTAAGCGAAGCAAAAGCTAATATTCTTATAGAAGCAGCAACTCAAGCTTATTCTAAATTAAATAAAACAAGTTTAAGAAAAGCAAAATATAATCTAGTATCTGACATAAAAGAAAGATACAATTTAGAAGAGTTTTTTAAAGCTAAAGTAGATAATTATAAAACTCTAGCTTCTATATATATGCTTTTCGAAAGCACAGGCCTCGATAATTTTGATCCTAATGTAAATGCTAAGTATAAATTTAGCATTTTGGAAAGTATCTGCGCTACTCC
>JACCDP011325551.1_pt1 | contig 13098 bp, 13 predicted proteins | sample 7445841 | NCBI WGS metagenome assembly JACCDP01 (sample SAMN15323441, study PRJNA562643) | freshwater metagenome | isolation source: river surface water | place: USA:Blue River Watershed | collected 2017-08-17
CGCGCCTTCTGTTTCGCTTTTATGATGTGACCGGCGGGCGCGTGCTGGTGGATGGGCAGGATGTGCGCGGCCTGACGCAACATAGCCTGCGCGCCGCCATTGGCGTGGTGCCGCAGGATACCGTGCTGTTCAATGACACCATCCGCTACAACATCGCCTATGGCCGGCCAGGGGCGAGCGATGCGGAAATCGAAAACGCGGCGCGCTTGGCCCAGGTGCATGATTTCGTCACGCGCCTTCCGGATGGCTATGCAACACGCGTCGGTGAACGCGGCCTTAAGCTTTCCGGCGGGGAAAAGCAGCGCGTGGCGATTGCGCGCACCATTCTGAAAGACCCCCGCCTGCTGATTTTGGATGAGGCAACCAGCGCGCTTGACACCCGCACCGAACAGGAAATTCAGGCCGCTTTGCGCGATGTGGCGCGCAACCGCACCACGCTGGTGATTGCCCACCGGCTTTCGACAGTGGTGGAAGCGGATGAAATTATTGTGCTGCAAGAAGGTGCCATTGCCGAACGCGGCAGCCATGGCGCGCTGATCGCGGCCGGCGGGCTTTATGCCGATATGTGGCGCCGCCAATCGGAAGCCATGGCGGCTGCCGAGGCTGCGGCGCGCGCGCAGGCCGCCGCTGATCTGGACATGCCTCGGCACCGGCCCAATGCGCTCCCCCCTTCCCCTGGCACCTGAACCTCCCTATTTGCCTGTTACAAATAGGAGCACCCCATGCAGATGGACCCGGAAGGCATCGCGCCCGAGGATTTGAGCCATGCCGGTTCGGTCGTGGACAAGGCGATCGAATATATGATGGAGCAGCAAATCCAGCCGATTTCCATCGCTTCTGCCCTGCTGGGTGGGGCGCTTGGGGTGCTCACCCGGACCCTGGATGACCGCGCCGTGGCCGGGGTGCTGCGACAAGCCTTGGCTTCGGTGGAAGACGGCGAATTTAGCGCGCCCCCCCAGCCAAAGGCTTGACTACCCCGCCGCTTCCCGTCAAAAGCGCCCTTCGTTTTGAACCCGCGCGCAGGCTGTCTTGCGCGCCTTGATGTTTGGATTTCCGCTATGTCTCGCCGCTGCGTCATTACTGGCAAGGGTGTTCTGACGGGTAACAATGTCAGCCACGCCAACAATAAAAGCCGCCGCCGCTTCCTGCCTAACCTGCAGGAAAGCTCCTTCTGGTCGGAAATCCTGGCCGCGCCGGTGAAGCTGCGCCTTTCCACCAACGGCATCCGCACGGTGGAACATAATGGCGGGCTTGATTCCTTCCTGCTCGGCACGCCGGACCGCAAGCTGACGGTGGACGCCATTGTGCTGAAGCGCCGCCTTGAGCGTGCGCAGGCTGCCAAAGCCGCCTAAATCCGCTCATCCCCCCGAGCGTGAAACCCGCGAAAGGCTGACTTTCGCGGGTTTTTTGTATTGAGCGCACATGCCGTTCACATGCGTGCAGCTGACGCGCACTAGAATGGTGTTCGGTCGCATTTTCCGAGCCGCCAAGTGAGTCCACTTGGCTTGAAAATGGGTTGTTTTTGTTTGAACGCATTTTCCGAGCCGCCAAGCGAAGTTGCTTGGCTTGAAAATGCTTAGCGCGCGCCCCGCTGCCGTTCAATTTCCCGCCAGCGGGCCACATTGCGGTTATGCGCTTCAAGCGTTTCCGCAAAAGCATGCCCGCCTGACCCATCCGCCACGAAGTAGAGGAAATTGCTGGCGGCAGGCTGCGTTGCGGCGCGCAGCGAGTCGCGTCCAGGATTCGCAATCGGCCCCGGCGGCAGGCCGCGATTGCGATAGGTATTGAAAGGGCTGTCGCGGTCCAGATCAGCGCGCGTAATGGCGCGTTCCAGTGCTGCCCCGCCCAAGGCCGCATAAACCACCGTCGGGTCTGATTGCAGCGGCATATTGCGCCTGAGGCGATTGACGAAGACCGAGGCAACCAGCGCGCGTTCATCGGCCTTGCCGGTTTCGCGTTCAATGATGGAAGCGAGAATCAGCGCCTCCCGCGCGCTGCGTATTGGCAGGTTAGGCGCGCGGTCACGCCAGGCTTCGGCGAGCGCAGCGTTCATCGCGGCTTGAGCGCGGCGGATCAGCGCGGCGCGGCTATCGCCCCATTCAAAGGCATAGGTTTCGGGCAGGATACTGCCTTCGGCGATCGGCTCTGCCTCGCCCATCAGCCCCTCGGTCTTGTCCAGTAGCGCCTGGATTTGCAGGGCGGATAGCCCCTCGGCGATGGTCACGCGGCGCTGCACCGGCCGCGCCTGGCGCAGGATTTCCAATACCTGCTTCAGCGATGCATTGGCAGGGAAGGCGAATTCCGCCGCACGCAACGGCCCTGCACCCTTGGTGATTTGGCTTGCTATCAGGAAATGTCGTGCATCAGCGATGATGCCAGCTTCTCGCAGCGCGCCTGCAATCGCCTCGGTCCCACCACGCGGAATGACCAGAGCCTTTTCAGCAGCAAGCGGCCCTGGGGCTTCGTAGGTATGACGCGCCGATTGCACCGCGAGGCCGAGCGCAAGCACGAGTGCCACACCTAGGCCTAGCAGGATCAGCGCCACCCGCCCGCGACGTTTGCGCGGTGCGGGTTGAGCCTCACTCATCCCTTATCAGGGCGCACCACGGAAAATGATGCTGGCATTCGTGCCGCCAAAGCCGAAGGAATTGGACAGCGCGATATCAATCTTGCGCGGTTGGGGTTCTTTCGCCACGCGGTCAATCGCGCTTTCACGCGAAGGCTTTTCCAGATTGAGCGTGGCGGGTGCCACCTGATCGCGGATTGCGAGGATGGAGAATATCCCCTCCACCGCGCCGGCAGCGCCGAGCAAATGCCCAACAGCCGATTTGGTGGAAGACATGGCAAGCCCGCGCGCGTTATCGCCCCAAAGCCGTTCAACGGCTTCCAATTCCAGATCATCGCCGAGCGGCGTTGAAGTGCCATGGGCATTCACATACTGGATCTGCTCCGGCGTAATGCCGGCGCTGGCCAGCGCCGCCTTCATAGCGCGGAAGGCACCATCATGGCCCTCGGCCGGGGCGGTGATGTGATAGGCATCGCCGCTCATGCCATAGCCGATCACTTCGCCGTAAATCTTGGCACCACGCGCCTTGGCGTGGTCCAATTCTTCCAGCACCAGCACGCCGGCGCCTTCGCCCATGACAAAGCCATCACGCGCCTCATCCCAAGGGCGGGAAGCGGCGGTTGGGTTGTCATTGAAGCTTGTGGAAAGGGCGCGCGCGGCGCAGAAGCCGGCCATGCCGATCTCGCCCACCGCGGCTTCCGCCCCGCCGGCCACCATCACATCCGCATCGCCCAGCGCAATCAAGCGCGCCGCATCACCCAGCGCATGTACGCCGGTCGCGCAAGCCGTCACCACGGAATGATTGGGACCCTTGAAGCCGTAGCGGATGGAAACCTGGCCAGACGCCAGGTTGATCAGCGCGGAAGGAATGAAGAAGGGGGAAATCCGCTTAATCTTGCCTTGCAGGATCAGGGAAGCGGCTTCGTGGATCGTCTCAAGCCCGCCAATACCAGAGCCGATCATCACGCCTGTGCGGCAGCGCTGTTCTTCATCCTGCGGCACCCAGCCAGAATCGACAACCGCTTCATCCGCCGCGACCATCGCGAACTGGATGAAACGATCCATCTTCTTCTGATCCTTCACCGGGATCCATTCATTGATGTCGAGCCCGCCATCCGCTTTCACGCCCTCGGGGATTTGCCCCGCGATCCGTGCCGGTAGGGCGGACACATCAAAGGATTGAATGGCAGCGATGCCGGAATGGCCGGCAAGCATGCGCTTCCACACATGCTCAACGCCAACCCCCAGCGGGCAGGCAATGCCCATGCCCGTCACGACAACGCGACGTGGCGCAAAACCCTTGTGGAACACGCGCGTTTCCCCGATGGATGAGCGAAAGGCCGCTCAGGCGCCCTTGTGCTTTTCGATGTATTCGATCGCGTCCTTCACGGTCGTGATCTTTTCGGCGGCGTCATCCGGGATTTCCACGCCGAAGGCTTCTTCGAATGCCATCACCAGTTCAACGGTATCAAGGCTATCCGCGCCCAGGTCGTCAATGAAGGACGCCTCAGTGGTCACCTTCGCCTCTTCGACGCCAAGGTGCTCGATCACGATCTTCTTGACCTTCTCGGCGGTATCGCTCATCGCGTAACTCTCCATTTAGCGGGTCTTGGCCCGCGATCCCCAAAACAATGCGGCTGGCTGCCCGATGGCCTGGGACTCGCGCCCCAGCCCGCCCGGCGGGGTCGCCTTAACATAGGCGTGAGGAGCGGCCTAGAGCATTTTCGAACCAAGTGAGATCACTTGGCTCACTAGAATATGCAATCAAAGGGACGGCTGGCACCTTTTGCCACCTCCTACGCGCTGCAATGGACCAGGGGCGCAAGACGCAACCTGGCCCAATTGCCGGCCAGAAAGTGCCTGACCCCAGGGAAACGGCGGGTTCTGCGCCCTTAGGCTGCGGCATAGAGATACATGGGCAGCGGCTGGGTCTCATCCGAAACCGAGGTTACGCCGGGCACATTCTCGGCCAGGACGCGCAAGCCCCGCTTGATGGCATCTGTGCGGGCAAAGCCATGAAAGGTCACGGCGCCATCCTTCACATCCACCATGATGTAATAGGTATCGGCCCAGGGTTCCTTTCGCATGGCGGCGAGCACGGCGGCGCGGATGCGTTCATCCGGGATGCCCTCGGCCTTTTCGGGGGGCAGCAAAAGCGCGCGCAGCAGATCGGCCCGGCTGATCAGGCCGCGCAGGCGGCCTTCCTCCACCACCAGCACCCGGCGAACGCCCTGCTGTTCCATGAGTTGCGCCACATGAGCCGCCGTGGCGCCTGGCGCCACCGTGACGAGCTTTTCGGTCATGATATCGCGCGCCTGGGCGCCATGGGTACGGGCGTAATGCTCCGCGCCGCGCGCAGGGTCGGCGAAAAGCGCGCTGAACCAGGAAGCGGGTTTGTCTTCCTCTCCGGCCAGGCGGCGGATCAGGTCTGCCTCCGTCACCATGCCCATCGGCGCGCCTTTCGCATCCAGCACCGGCACGGCGGAAATGCCGCGTTCGGCCAGAAGCCGCGCCATGGCAATAACGGGGGTTTCGGGCGGTACGGTGATCAGATCGGTGGTCATCAGATCGCGGGCAGAGAGCGTGGACATGGGGCTTTCCTTCCAAATAATTGGGGAAGCCTAGTCCCTGCCAACGAAGGCCTTCTTGACGCAGGTCAATGGGTATTGGTCCTCGCAACCCATGGTGGAATATGCAAAACTGCAATCATGAAATTATCAGCATTATTACTTGCCATGATGCTGGGGGGCTGCGGTGTGCTGGGCGGGGCAGGGCTGACCCGCCCCGCGCCGCAGGGCCAGCTTGTGCCCCCGGAAGTTCTGGCGCCCTTGGCCGCGCCGCCGCCTGGCCGCGCCTTATGGGCGGAGATTGGCGAAGATGCCGGGCTCGCGCGCCCGGTGCGTCAGGAAGGGGCAAGGCGCTTCTGGCGCATGGATGAAGGCTTGGTCTTCGTCACTGAAGGGGCGCGGGTGGTGGCGACAGCGGGCCTACCCGTGATGCTCCTCGCCAGCAGCGCGATTGGCGATGACCCTCTGCGCGGCGTGGTCAAGCCGGGGCCAGGGCCGGTGCGCCTGGCGCATAGCCTTGATATGGCGGGTGCTGATGGACGGCCGGAACAGATGCGCTTTGGCCAGGTGGTGCAATGCCGGATGGAGGCTGAGGAACCCGCCATTGGCGGCGTTATTGAACGCGTTGAAATCTGCGAAGGCGCCGCGGTTTTCAGTAATCATTTTTGGTTTCGCGCTGCCGATGGCGTGCTGATCCGTTCCGAACAATGGATCGGGCGCGGCCTGCCGCCACTTCGGCTGGAAGTGGCGGTGGAGGGGCGCTGAAACCTATTTGCCTCAGCTTGCCGCCGGCGGTGCTTCCGGGGCGCTGATCACTTGCGCCGGGTGTTTTTCCTCCAGCACCAGCTTCTGATGCGGGTAGGGGATATCAATACCCAATTCGTCGAAGCGCCGCTTGATGCGCCGGTTCAATTCCCGCGCCACAGCCCAGCGCTGTGTTGGTTCAGTCTTCAGCCTGATCCGCATGATCACGCCGGAATCCCCCAGCCTTTCCACGCCCATCACATCCAGATCATCGCGAATGACAGGGCGCCAGCGCGGATCCTGGCGCATTTCAGCCGCAAGCGCGCGCAAAGCTTCTGCGACCTTGTCTGTATCCTCGGCATAATCGATGCTGACATCAATCACCGCAAAGGCGAAATCGCGGGTCTGATTCGTCACGCTGGTGACGGCGCTGAAGGGGATGATGTGCAAGCTGCCATCCACGGCGCGCAGCTTGATGGAGCGGATCGAAAGCTGTTCCACCACGCCACTCAGGCCGCCCAGTTGCACCACATCACCGACCGCGACCGCATCTTCAAACAGCAGGAAAATGCCAGTGATCACATCCTGCACCAGCTTCTGGCTGCCGAAGCCAACCGCAATGCCAATCACGCCAGCACCGGCAATCAGCGGCGCAACATTCACGCCCAATTCGCTTAGTGTTGAAAGTGTCACGAAAATCAGGATCACGGCCAAAAGCGCGGTGCGCAGCATGGGCAAAAGTGTGCGCACACGAGCGCTTTGCGCAGCCTTGGCATCGCGGGAGAGCCGTTCCAGATGCCGCTGAATGGCGGCATTGATCCCTTCCCAGATCACCAGGGCAAGCGTGATGGTAAGCGCAATGGACACCAATGAGGAGACAAGCCGATTGCCAAGTTTACCCTGGCCAAACCAGGAAAACGCCTCCAGCCCCCAGCTTTCCAGCAGGAAAAGCAGCGCAATGCCGCCAATAGCGAGGGAGGCGCTGCCCTTCAGGATCGGCAGATAGCGATTGGCGCGTGCTTCCAGGCCCGGATAACGCGCCGATAATTCGGGCGTGATGCTAAAGGCGCGCTTGATCACGCGCCGCAGTGCCATATCAGCCAGCTTGGCTAGCGTCAGGATCAGGATGGTGCTGAGCGAGACCTTCAGCAGCCGCCAGAAACCATATTGGATTTCAAGCGCCCAAACGCCCCAGGCTGCCATCAGCCAGGCAATGGCCACCAAATGCCAGATATCAGCAGCGCGGTCGCGCAACATGCGAAAGAAGCGCCGCGCGCGATCGGGTTCTTCACTTTCCGCCAATTCCGGCGCGCGCAACAAATCCGATACGGTCTGCCGATTCTGCAGGATGATAATGACGAGGAATAGCGTGACCAGCAGCAGCGCCATGCGGAGAATGGAATCATAGGCTGACCAGGGCAGGCCAAATTGCAGCCCCGCTTCGGCCACCGCATAGCTTGTCACCAGCACCAGCACGATGCGCCTGAGCCAAATGGTGGCATAGGCCGCGCTTTCATCCGCCACAGGCAGGATACGCAAATGGGTCGAGGCCGGTGAAAACAGCATCCGCGCCGCCGCCATGATGATGCGTGAAGCGATATAGGCGTTATTCGCCGTCAGCATGACAAGCTGCGTGCTGGGCAGCGGGCGCACCGCGCCAATCAGCCCGTAGGAGACCAAGGCAAAAGCCAAAATAGGCAGCAGGTCCAGGCCCAGCCTACCAAGTACCAAAGGCACCCGCATGAAGTGCGCCCAGCCAATGGTTTTGGCCGGCGCGCGGGTATCCAGCCATTCGCGGGGCCGGCGGAGCGCCCAGGTCGCGCCCCATTCAGCCAGCAGGCCAAGCCCCAGCACCAGCAGCAGTTTCCAGGAAGCATCAAGCACGCGCGTTTGGGTGATTTGGTCCCGGGCGAGGGATGCCAGCCAGCCAAGTACCGCCGGCAGATCGGCAATGGTCTGCACCGCGGCAACAAGCTGATCTGAGAACACCGCCAGCCGCTGCGAAGCGCCCTGGAGCAGTTGTGCGCCGAGCGTATGGGGCGCCAGCAAGGCGGGTTCCGCGCTGGTACTGGCAGGGGGGGCTTCAGCTTCGGCTTCGGGCGCTGCGGCGCGGAGTGCGCGGATCAATTCCGCGCGCCGCGCATCATCCTGCAAAATCCTGAGCAGCGCTTCCAGTTCCGGCGAAGCATTGCCACTTGCCGGCGTTGCCGCCACTGCTGGCGGTTGATGCAGCGGATTGCCCGGTTCGGGCTGCGCATGCGCCTGGCCCGTGAGCATGGCGATGCTCAGAAGCAGCCAGATGAATCGGCGAAAATTCTGCAAAATCCCCATAACGGGCTTGGGAGCCCATCGCCGGGCTCGGGTCAAGTCTTTCCTTTCGGCTGATTGCCCTGGCCCCATCGCCCCGTTACAGGCATCGCCATGCTCGCTTCCCCTTCCGTCTGGACTGTGATGATCGCGTTGCTCGGCACGCATCTGGCCGGGATGGGCGTATTCCTGACCGTGCCGGTGCTGGCGCCGGCCATTGCGGCAGAACTTGGCATCGCGGCATCGCTGGCTGGGGTGCATACGGCGCTGGTCTATCTGGGCGCGATGGTGTCTGGGCCGCTGGCCGGTGCCTTTATCCATCGCTTTGGCGGTATCCGGGTATTGCAGGTGGGGATGTTGATTTCCGCCTTTGGCATATCTTTGGCCGCCTTGGGGCACCCGGCGGCGCTTTTCGCTTCCGCCATCATCGCCGGGCTTGGCCATGGGCCAGTGACCCCGGCGGGCAGCCACTTGCTCGCCGCGCGTACGCCGGCCAAGCGCCGGGGCCTGATTTTCAGCCTGAAGCAATGTGGCGTGCCGGCGGGGGCGATGCTGATTGCCGCTGCTGTGCCGCCCATTGCCGTGGCGGCGGGCTGGCGGCAGGGTGTATTCGCGGTCGTCGTATTCCTTGCCTTTGCAGCGCTTTGCCTGCAACCGCTGCGCGCCGCGCTGGACGCGGAACGCGATCCCAAGGCCGCCATCCGCGGGCTTGGCCAGATTTGGGGGGCGGCGGCGTCAAGCCTGGGCCTGCTGCGCCGCCTGCCGGTTTTGCGTCGCATGACCATCATGTCCGCACTTTATGGCGTTTCCCAATTCTGTTTTTCGACCTTTTTTGTGGTGTTTCAGGTGGCAAGCCTTGGCGCATCACTGACCGAGGCCGGGATGCGGCTTGCCTTTGCGCAGGCGGCGGGGGTGGCGGGGCGCGTCATTTGGGGTGTGGTGGCGGATCGCACCGGCGCGGCGCCGGTCTTTACCGGGCTTGGCATTGGTGCGGCAGTGGCTGGGCTGGCGCTTTTGCTGGCGGGGCCGGGCTGGCCGGGCTTGGTCATTATCCTGGCCGGGATGCTGATGGGCGCCACCGCCATTGGTTGGAATGGCGTGTTCCTGGCCGAAATGGCACGGCTGGCGCCGGCAGGGCAGGTGGGCGGCACCACGGCGGCGGCGGGCTTTGTCTTTGGCCTTTCCATGCTGGTCGCCCCTCCCTTCTTCTCTCTGTTGGTGGATTTGAGTGGTGGTTATGAGGCGGGCTTCGCCCTTTGCATCATCACCGCGCTGATTGGGGCGGGGCTGGCATGGTCCGTGCGGGGCAGGGCTGTCTCCGCTGCGTGAAAAGGAGTAGTTAGGGCGTATGACAACCTTTCTTACCATCCTGGTCGGGCTTGCCATGCTGGCCACTGTTGGCGTGCTGTTTGCCGGGATTCTGGGCATGGCGGGCGGCAAGGCCAATCCGAATACCGCCAATTGGCTGATGCGCTGGCGCATCATCTTCCAATTCATCGCGGTAGCGCTTTTCGCCCTTCTGCTTTTGCTACTGCGCGGTTGATGGCGCCTTGCCCCGCCCGGCGCGGGGCTTTATTACGGCCGGGCTTGCACGTGGGGCCGGAAGAGTCCCGCGCGCGGCATTCCGGCGCCACACGGCCCCCCATTTCCTGAAGGCTATGGTTGCATCATGAAGCTTCTGGTCCCCGTCAAGCGGGTGGTGGATTACAACGTCAAGGTCCGCGTCAAGGCGGATGGCACAGGCGTTGAAACAGCCAATGTCAAAATGTCCATGAACCCCTTTGACGAAATCGCGGTGGAAGAAGCCGTGCGGCTCAAGGAAAAGGGTGTCGCCACCGAAATCATCGCGGTATCCGCGGGCCCCGCTGTGGCGCAGGAACAGATTCGCACGGCTCTGGCCATGGGGGCTGATCGCGGCATCCTGGTGGAACATGATGGCGTGCTGGAACCGCTCGCGGTTGCGAAAATCCTGAAGGCGATCATCGCCAAGGAAGCGCCGGATCTGGTGATCCTGGGTAAGCAGGCGATTGATGATGACATGAACGCCACCGGCCAGATGCTGGCGGCGCTGATGGGCTGGCCGCAAGGCACCTTCGCGTCCAAGGTCGAAATCGCCGATGGCACGTTGAACATCACACGCGAAGTGGATGGCGGCTTGGAAAAGCTGGCGCTGAAGCTGCCGGCCATCATCACCACCGATTTGCGCCTGAATGAACCGCGCTATGCGTCGCTGCCGAACATCATGAAGGCGCGCAAGAAGCCGATTGATACCGTGAAGCCCGCCGATCTGGGTGTTGACCCCACACCGCGCCTGACCGTGCTGAAGGTGGAAGAACCGCCCAAGCGCCAGGCCGGCAAGAAGGTGGGTTCCGTGCAGGAACTTGTTGAAAAACTGCGCAATGAAGCGAAGGTGATTTGACCATGGCGGTGCTTGTTCTTGCCGATCATCAGGACGGCGCGCTTTCTCAGCCAACCCGCAGCACGGTTGCCGCCGCCGCCAAGCTTGGCGATGTGCATGTGCTGATCGCGGGCGGCGCCACTGGCCCCGCCGCTGCCGCCGCCGCAAAGCTTCCTTCGGTTGCGAAGGTGCTGACCGCCGAGGCTGAAATCTACGCCAATGGCCTGGCCGAGCCCATGGCCGCGCTGCTGGTGGCACTTGCGCCTGGCTATTCGCATTTGCTGGCCCCGGCTTCCGCCGGCGGCAAGAATGTGATGCCGCGCGCGGCCGCTTTGCTGGATGTGCAGATTCTGTCTGACATTTCCGGCGTGGTGGATGCCGATACCTTCGTGCGCCCGATCTATGCCGGCAATGCCATGGCCACGGTGAAATCCGCCGATGCCAAGAAGGTGATTACGGTGCGCGCCGCTTCCTTTGATCCCGTCCCCGCCGAAGGTGGCGCGGCGCCGGTGGAAGCCGTGGCTGCTGCGGCTGATCCTGGGCTTTCGCGCTTTTTGGGTGCGGAGATTGTCAAAAGCGAACGCCCTGAACTCACCGCCGCGCGGATTGTGGTCTCGGGCGGGCGCGCCATGGGGTCGGCGGAGAATTTCGTCATTGTCGAAAAAGTCGCCGATAAGCTTGGTGCGGCGATTGGTGCTTCCCGCGCTGCGGTGGATGCGGGCTATGCGCCAAATGATCATCAGGTCGGCCAGACCGGCAAGATTGTGGCGCCGGAGCTTTACATCGCGGTTGGCATTTCAGGCGCCATTCAGCATCTGGCCGGCATGAAGGACAGCAAGGTGATCGTCGCCATCAATAAGGATGAAGAAGCGCCGATCTTCCAGGTGGCCGATTACGGGCTGGTGGCCGATTTGTTCAAGGCCATGCCGGAATTGGAAGCCGAACTCGACAAGAAGTGATTTGCCTGATCGGGGGCGCGGTCTGCATCAGCGCCCCCGTTTTGTATCGTAACAGGAGCATCCATCATGGCGGCAATCAATAAACTCGGCGTGATTGGCGCGGGGCTGATGGGCAATGGCATTGCCCATGTGGCGGCGCTTTCGGGCATTCCCGTGGTGCTGATGGATGTGCAGCAGCAAGCGCTGGACCGTGCGCTGGCGACCATGGCGAAGAACATGGACCGGCAAGTGAGCAAGGGCAGTGTAAGCAGCGCAGATCGTGATGCCGCCTTGGCGCGGATTGTGACCGCGACGGACAATAGCGCCTTCGCCGATTGCGACATGGTGATTGAAGCCGCGACCGAGAATGAGGAGATCAAGAAGAAGATCTTCGCTGCCCTTTGCCCGGTGCTGAAGCCGGAAGCCTTCCTTGCTTCCAATACATCGTCCATTCCCATCACGCGGTTGGCGGCGGCAACGGATCGGCCTGGGCGCTTCATCGGCATGCATTTCTTCAACCCTGTGCCGATGATGAAGCTGGTTGAGATTATTCGTGGGCTGGCTACAGAAGACGCTACCTATCAGGCCGTTGAAGTGCTCGCGAAACGCATGGGCAAGGCGCCGGTCATGGCGCAGGATTGGCCGGGCTTTGTGGTCAACCGCATCCTCTGCCCCATGATCAATGAGGCTATACAGGCGCTGATGGAAGGTGTTGGCGATGTGGCGGCGATTGATGCCGGCATGAAGCTTGGCGCCAATCACCCGATGGGGCCGCTGGAGCTCGCCGATTTCGTCGGCCTCGATACGCTCTATTCGGTGATGAAAGTGCTGCATGAAGGCTTGGGCGATTCCAAGTATCGGCCTTCGCCCTTGCTTGCGAAATATGTTGAAGCCGGCTGGTATGGTCGCAAATCCGGGCGCGGCTTTTACGATTACAGCACCACGCCGCCGACCCCCACGCGCTGAAGCGCCCGTGCCATGCCGGGCGTGACGCGGTTTGAAGGCTGGCGCCGGAGCCTGCGGGAGCTTTACTTCGGTTCGTCACCCACCGCGCGACGCTTTCGCTACGGGATCATTTTCTTTGACCTGCTGACCCTGGTTTTCGTGATTGGCACGTCCTTCATGCCGCGCGAGCCCTGGGTTGGGTATGTGGATGTGGCGATTGGGCTGGTTCTGGCGTTGGAATATGCCGCGCATCTTGCCGCACATCGCAACCCAAGACGCCATGCGCTGCGGCCTGCCAGCCTGATTGATCTGGTGGCGATCTTGTCCTTCCTGGCACCACTAACCGGGGAGGGTTTTGGATTTCTCCGCGTGTTGCGCACACTCCGGCTGTTGCACACCTATCGCACCTTGGCCGAGCTCCGCCAGGATATGCCCTTCTTCCGCAAGCATGAGGAAGCGCTGATCGCCGGCGTGCAATTGGCCGTATTCGTCTTTGTGATGACCGCTATCGTTTATGAAAGCCAGCGCGGCATCAATGCGAAAATCGCCGATTACGCCGATGCGCTTTATTTCACCGTAACAGCCCTGACCACGACCGGTTTTGGTGACATCACGCTGGAAGGCAAATTCGGC
>JACCDP010687914.1_pt1 | contig 13097 bp, 6 predicted proteins | sample 7445841 | NCBI WGS metagenome assembly JACCDP01 (sample SAMN15323441, study PRJNA562643) | freshwater metagenome | isolation source: river surface water | place: USA:Blue River Watershed | collected 2017-08-17
AATATAAATAATAAAATTATAAATATATCTTCTAGTAAAAAATTGATTTATATAAATATTAGATAATTATTATTTATGTATTATATGAATTCTAATAATGGATTTGTGTATATTAGACAACATATATATTATGAAAATGATAAAATATGTAAATTAGGTAAATCTAAAAATATCCCTGATAGAGATAATACTTATGCTACTGGTGAATATAGACGAGGTAAATTTGGATTAGTTATTAAAATATTAAATAATCAAACATTTGATGATACATATGTTGAAAAATTATTACAAAAATATTTTAAAAATTATCATTGTAAAATTGATGGTGGTAATGAATTTTATCAAAATAAAATAATTGATGAAATATTACCATTTTTATCTAATACATTAATTAAGTTCAAAATATTATCAGAAGAAGAAATTAATAATCTAATTTATCAAGAAAGAATTAGAAAATTAAAAAATTTACTTAAAACATTTTATCACAATAAAAAATCAAAAGAAAATATATTGCGTAATAAATTACAAGAAATTTATCTTGTTGAAATCATTAATTATTTAAATACATATAAAAAAGTATTTTTGAAAGCACCTACCGGATTTGGTAAAACTCATATATATTATAAAACTATTCTACGAATGAAATTTAATAGAATTTTATTTTTAACTCCACGAATTTTATTAAATCAACAAATAGTTGAAGATAAATATTCATCTTATATCAAAAATGATAATTATAAAATTATTCATTTTAGTGATTTAGATAATTTATATAAAGAAGAACAAATAAAAGAATATTCAAAAAGTAATATAAAAATTATTATGACAAGTTGTTATCAAAGTGGTAATAGATTATTAGAATACATTAAAAAATATAATTTTTTATTTGATTTGATTATTTTTGATGAAGCACATTTTATTACATCATGGTCAGATGGTGAAAATATATCTGAATTTTTAAATAATAATAATATTTGTAATTATAGATTATTTGGTAGTGCAACACCAACAGAAGATATTGAATTACAACCATTGATATATGGTAAAGTAATAGAAAAAGTAAAAGTATATGAATTAATTAATCAAGAATTATTATGTAATATTGAAACAATTGTTAAACAATTAAATGAAAAAAAAACAGAATATCATAATTTGAAAGATTTAATAGTTGAATCAATGACTAAATATAAAAAGAAAAAAGGCATAATATATGTAAATGATTGTAAAAATGCAGAAAATTTATACAATTTATTACAGAAACAAGATAAATTAAATATATATATTTATGTTTCAAAAAATATACAAGTAGAAAATGATAATGACACAAATATAAAAACATTTGAAGATGATAAAAAACAATGTGTTATTATTTGCGTTGGTAAAATTGGATATGGTTATGATAATATTTTTATTGATTTTATTTGTTTGGGTGATCCAAGACAATCTGATATTGATATAAGACAAATTATTGGTAGAGGTTTACGTTATAATAAAAAAGTATATCCAAATAAATTATTACATTTATTAGTTCCATTGTATAGAGATGAATTTGGAAATTGTGCAAAGAATGAACATTTAAAAAAATATTTAGATTATATAATTGGTGAATGTGGTCAAGATATTATATTTAAGAGTAATGGTTCGGCAATTATTAGTAATGAAAAATTAGAACAAATAAATACTAATAATTACGATGGTGAAAATATACCAACTGAATTATTAAATGAATATTGTACAACTGGTTATAATAAATATACAGATTTTTTAAAATTTTTGAAAAGTAATAAAATATATGATGAAATATCATATAATCAATTAAAAGAAAAACAAGAATGGATTGTATCATTAGGTGATATTAACAAAAAATATCCTAAATTTTGTTTTCGTCATATTCATCCTAACAATATAAATTATTATTGGAATAAAAAAGAAGCATTGAATGCAACAATAATTGTTAAAGATATTTTAATTAAAAAAATAGGTAGAGATAATTATTCAGAATTAACTCATGACCAACTTATAAAAAAATATAATTTAATAGATAATAAAATACCAAATATTGATATTGATTTATATTATCCAAATGATTAAACATAAATTATTTTAGATTTTTTTATTTTTAACTAATTCTTTATCATTATTATTTTTTTTTTCATATTTAATTGATTCTCCTTCTAAAAATTCTAAAAATTTATTTGAACCATTATTTTGAATATCATCAATATCATTTTCCCAACGTTTAATTATTTCTTCCATTTCATTAATTTTTTCAATACATTTATTTTGTTGTTTAATTGATGGTATTTGAATTTTCATACGATTAAAATTTTTAATATCCAATGATTGATTACATGAACCTTTTTGATATATATCTTCAATATGTTCTTGAAGAGATTTTAAAAAATAATACACATATTTTTTATTAATTTTATTTTTAAATGTATCATTTAAAATCATTAATGCCATTAAATCTGAATAATTACATTCTCCAACAAAATATTTAACTGGTCTTTTATTTCCATTTCCATTTGGTGATATAAATATATTTTCACCATCAACATATGATAGTTCATTTTTTTTAACTTTCTTAAAACTTTCATCTTTAGCACCTGTAAGAAATGTGATACCATCTTCACCATCTTCAACCTGTTCAATTTTAGAACTTTGTAATTTACCTTTTTCTAATGTAAAAACATTACCAAATTCTATCCATTCAGTTTCAGATTTTCTATTTTCTATTTCAATAGTTAATTCAAAAAATGTTTTTATATCTTCTTTGATACTATCAACAATTAGTTTCATATATTTTACTTTATCATTTGATGAATCTAATTTTTTAATTAATTTATTTTGAATTTCTAATGGAGGAATTGGAATTTTCATACGATTAAAATTCTTTTGGTCAAGAGATTGATGACACGATCCTTTTAAATATACATCTTCAATATGATTTTTAATTGATTTTAAATAATGAAATATATATTTTATATCAATTTTTGATTGATATTTATTAATTGGTATTAATCTTGAAACTAAATCAGTAGTTATACATTTACCATTATAATATGTAATACCTAATTTTTTTGTATTTGACGTTAAAAATATGAATACATTTTCACCATCTATTTTAAAATCATTAGTATATTTCCAATCTTGTTGATTTTGACATTTACTAATTACAGGATATTCACCATCTTCAACTTCTTCTACTTTAGAACTTTGGATTTTACCTTTTTCTAATGTAAAAATATTACCAAATTCAACCCATTCAAAATTATCTATTTTTTTACTCAATTCAAAAATCAAGTTATCATTTAAATAATCAGAATGATACCATGATATACTGGGTTCTTTTTTTATATCATTAATATTTATAGTTGTAATTTTTTCAATACTATCACATTCTTGATTAATTCTAACAAAATTAATATTTTTTGTTCCTTGTTTATTTTTTTCATAAATCATAACACATGTTTTTATACCAGTATGTGTAAATATACCACCTGGTACTAATATAATATCTGTTATATTTACTGTTTTTAGAAAATGTGTTCTTGTTTTAGAAAAGGAATTACCAGAAAAGAATTCACCATATGGTAATACAATTATACACATACCATTTTCTTCTAATTTATATGTATCTAATTCTAAAAACTGTATAGGTGGATCATCTTTTTTTAATTCATAAATATCATTTATATCAATTTTATTATTGGTAGTATATTCATCATTTTTAAAATTCTTTTCAATTTGTTCAAATTTAATTTGTTTCTTTGAATTAAATGGTGGATTTGTTAAAATTAAATCATGTTTATTTTTATTAATATGTGTTAAACTACTATTACATTGAATATCATCAGGAAACTTGTGTAATGTTAAAATGATATTCATTAAACTATATTGAAATGTTTCAGATTCAACTTCACCTCCAGAAATATTTAATCTATCTTTAAATTCATTTTTAAACATATTATATCCAGATACTAACCATCCGGCAGTTCCCATACAAGGATCACAAATATTAATTTTATCTTTTTTATTAATTTTAGAAAACAATTCATTGATTTTTTCTTTTTTATATGATAAAATTAATTTCATTAATTTTCTTGGTGTAAAATACTGTCCTAATTCTTTTGAATCATTTTTTACATATTTATTTAACATATGTTCATAAATTTCACCAATTATATCTTCATTATCATTAAAATCGTTAAAATTAATTTTATTTATAACATCATTAATTAATGTTTGAATTGTTGATGCTTCTCTAACTTTTATAAAATTACTTTCACTATAAATCATTTTTGTAATTGGATGTCTTTTTAATATTTCACCCATTTGTTTAATTGCATCTACATTTGAATCATTTCTAATTGTTTTCAATGATTGACATGTTAATATTGTTAAATCTTTAAAATATCCTAAAATTTTATCTAAATTTTCATCATCTTCATATTTATCAAGATAATATTTTTTATTTAATAAATCTATTTTTCCTTCTTCTTTTTTGTTAGATAAATATGGTTGAATTAATTTTAAAAATAATAAACTCATAATTATTTGTAATGCTTTTTGACCTACAATATTTTCAGCTTGAAATAAAATATTATGTGCCTTATCTATCATTTTTAAAATTTGTTTTATATTTTTTTCATTTTCATAATTTTCTAATTTTAAAATTTCTTCATTATCACATAATCTTAAATATGAATAATCTGTTTCACTTTTAGTTTCTGTTTTAATAATTTTTTTTTTTGTAGAATTAACTAGAACTTCATCATTATTAATTTTAGATGATATAATAATATTTTTATTTTCTTCTTTAATTATTTTAGAAACTTGATTTGAAACAGCTTCATCAATCACATCTTTAAGTGGTTTATCTTTAAGAATACATGGTATCTTTTTTTTCAAATGTCTATCATAATGACTTTTTTGGTTAAATTCAACTTTACAATCAGGACAGCTATAACTCTTTGGCATAGTATATAACATATAATATTAAATAAACTTTATATCAATTTTTGTTTAAACTATTATTTAACCAATAAAATGGTTAATTTTGGGTATATTATTAATAATTTGTTATTAATTTTTAGTTTAAAAAAATTGATAATATTATTTAAAGAATATAAATGATATAATTTTATATCTTAAAAACATACATTTTATAAAAAAAGTGTATATAAATTAACATTCAAATTAAATTAACATTAACCATAATATTACAAGATACTTATTTTGATTTATACTGTTCAAATGCTTTAATCAAATTATCATGTAATTCAAAACCATTTTTCATATCTGATGAAAATGATTTAATAACTTGATTGTTATCACAATCTTCTTCACAATATACAAATAAAAACCCATGTAGATTTGATTTATCAATAATAGTTTTAATATCATATGCATGTATTTTAATCCCATCATTAATAAATGATTGATCAATAAGTAGAACAATGTTTTGTAATTTGTTTATTGATATAATTCTAAGAAAATCAAAAGACACTACCATATCTGAAGTATACTTGAAAATATTTTTTTTTGTAAAAATAGTAGGTCTTTGAAAACGTTTATCATCAATACTCGTAAATGTTTGTTTAATACTAGAGGATTTATTACCATATGGTATTTTAATGTCAAATGTATCCATAAAAGTCATTGCTTTAAGCATAAAATAGTTACCATTAATGATAAGGGTATCACTAGTATCAGTTTGTAATACTGTAAGTAATGGATCCAAAATAAAATCAGAGTCTGTTTTAGGATAGTTTTGAGTAATTTCATTAAATAGTTCATACATTCTTATTTTGATTTGTTTTATTGTCAATTAACATAGTAACTATTTATAAATTAAAATTTCAATTTTTTTACGTTAAAAAAATTGATAATATTATTTAAAGAATATAAATGATAATAATTTATGTCCAAAGATAGTTTAAAATATACAAAAGTTAGTCAAAGAGAACATGTTTTATTAAGACCTGATACTTATGTTGGAGATATCACTCAAACAGAAGATCAAATTCATATTTATGATGAAATAGATAATAAAATTATAAAAAAAAATATTAGTTATGTACCTGGATTTTTTAAATGTTTTGATGAGATATTAGTAAATGCATATGATCATTCTAAAAGAGATAATACTTTAGATTATATTAAAGTAGAATATAATAAAGAAGACGGTTTTATATCAGTTGAAAACAATGGTGATAATGGTATTCCTGTTGAAGTTCATCCAGATCATGGTATTTATACTCCAAGTTTAATTTTTGGTGAATTATTAAGTGGATCTAATTTTGACGATACAGAGAAAAGAGAGGGCGCAGGGAGGAATGGTATGGGTGCCACTTTAGCAAATATTTTTTCATTAAAATTTATTGTTGAAATTGTTGATAATAAAAGAAATAAAAAGTTTTATCAAGAATGGACAAATAATATGGAAATATTAAGTAAACCAAAAGTTACAAATAGTAAATCAAAGCCATATATTAAAATAACATTTTATCCAGATTTTAAAAAGTTTAATATAGAAAATTTAAATAATGATCATTATAATCTTTTTTACAGAAGATGTATTGATATAGCGGGAATTAGTAAAAACATTAAAGTACATTTTAATAATAATTTAATAAAAGTAAATTCTTTCAAATCATATATTAGTCTTTATTATCCAGAGGAAACATTATATTTTGATGATTCTAATGAAAAATGGACTGTTGGAGTAATATATAAACAAGAATCAAATAATGAAGTTATTTCATTTGTAAATTCAAATAATTGTTATAAAGGAGGTACTCATGTTATTAGTGTGGTTGATTCAATTATTAAATCATTAATAACTGATATACAAAAAAAGGATAAAAATATTAAAATTTCACCAGTTTTATTAAAAGATAATTTAATATTTTTTATTAATTGCACATTGGAAAATCCAAGTTTTAGTTCACAAACAAAAGTAGAGTGTGTTTTAAAAGCAAATAAATTTGGTTCAACTTATACGCCACAACAAGCTTTTTTAAAAAAATTAACTAAATGTGGTATTATTGAACAAGTTATTGAATTAGCTAAATTTAAAGAATCAAGTAGTTTAAAAAAGACTGATGGTAAAAAACAAGTTAGATTACTAGGTTTACCAAAATTATCTGATGCAAATAGAGCAGGTACAAAAGATTCTATGAAATGTTCATTAATTTTAACAGAAGGAGATTCTGCTTTATCATTTGCAATTGCCGGTTTATCAAGTATTAAAAATTCAAGAGATATATTTGGTTCATTTCCATTAAAAGGTAAATTATTAAATGCAAGAGAAGCAACACCTACACAATTAATGAATAATGAAGAAATAAATAATTTAAAAAAAATAATTGGATTAAAACATGGAGAAGATTATAGTGATGATTCTAAATTTAATCAATTAAGATATGGACGAATAATCATTTTAACTGATCAAGATACTGATGGAAGTCATATAAAAGGTTTAGTTATGAACTTTATTCATACATTATGGCCGACATTATTATGTCGTGAGCATTTTATTTGTTCATTATCAACACCAATTGTTAAAGCATTTAAAAATAAAGATGTAAAAACATTTTATACTTTAAAAGAATATAATGATTGGGTATCTGAAAATGATACTCATACATGGAAAATAAAGTATTATAAGGGTCTTGGTACTTCAACATCTAGTGAAGCACAAGAATATTTTTTAGATATAGAAGATAAATTAATAAATTATTTTTGGAAAAAAGATACAAATAATATAGAAATAGAAAATAAAATAGAAGAAAATGATGAAAATAAAATAGAAGAAACAGATGATGATGAAGAAAAAGAAAATGATTATGAAGAAAAAGAAAATGATGAAGAAAATCAAATTGAATTAAGTAATAAATTTATAAAAAATTATAATAAAGATAATGATTTAGATGCTATTTTATTAGCATTTGATAAAGATAGAGCAGATGATAGAAAAGTATGGTTACAAAATTATGATAAAAATGATATTATAATGTATGATAAAAAAGATATAAGATATTCACAATTTATTCATTCTGATTTAATTCATTTTTCTAATGATGATTTAAGTAGATCTATACCATCATTAATTGATGGTTTAAAACCATCTCAACGAAAAATTTTATATGGTGCTTTTTTACGAGGTTTGGATAAAGATGAAGTTAAAGTAGCACAATTAGCTGGTTTTGTATCAGATCGTGCTGCTTACCATCATGGTGAAGCATCTTTAATGGGTGCGATAATTGGGATGGCACAAAATTATATGGGTTCAAACAATATAAATTTATTAAAACCAAATGGACAATTTGGATGTTTATCACCAGAGACCCCTATATTATTATGGGATGGTACTATTAAATGTGCAAATGAAATTAGTGTAGATGATGAATTAGTTGGGGATGATGGTGAAAAAAGACAAGTATTAAGATTAGTTAGTGGTATAGATGATATGTATAAGGTGACGGTTAAAGATACTCTAGAAAGTTTTATTTGTAACAGTCAACATATTTTAACTTTAATGAATACAAATAATAAACAAATTATAGATATAAAATTAATAGATTATTTAAAATTAAATAATAATATAACAGAAAATTTATTATTAATATCAAATACAAATAGCATTAATTGGAGTAGACAAAGAGTTCCATTAGATCCATATATATTTGGTTTGTGGCTAGGTAGTGAATTTAAAAATAATAAATTTGTAATTAATAATGATAAAATTATAGAAAAAATTAATAAATGGTTAAATATTTATAATGTTTGTAATAATCAAAACAATAAAATATCAAATATAATATGTTATAAAGAATCATTATACACAAAATTAATTAATATACGTATATTTAAAAATTCAAATCCAATTAAACAAATATTAAAAAATAATAATTTATTATATAATAAACATATTCCAAGATGTTATTTAATAAATGATAAAGAAACTAGATTACAATTACTAGCAGGTATTATAGATATATGTGGAAAGGTATGTGCAAAGTATGATGGATATGAAGTATATCATAAATATTATCAAATAGTTTTAAATAATAATAAATTAATAGATTCATTAGATTTTATTAGTAAAAGTTTAGGTTTTACTACTCGTAAATTTGATAATGAATTATTAATAGATGGACATGGTAATAATATAAGTTGTATTCCTTCATTATTATATAATATAACTAATAATAGAAATATTAATAATAATAATAAATTTTTTAATATTAAATACATGGGAGAAAATGTATTTTATGGTTGGCAAGTTGATAAAAATGAAAGATTTTTACTAGGTAATTTTATTGTTACCCATAATAGTCGTTTAAAAAATGGTTCTGATGCTGCATCTCCTCGTTATATCTGGACTAAATTAGAAGATTTAACAACAATAATATTTAATCCATTAGATTCACATGTATTAAATAATCAAACAGAAGATAATCAACCAATAGAACCAGAATATTATGCTCCTATAATTCCAATGATATTAGTAAATGGAAGTCAAGGTATTGGAACTGGATTTTCTACTAAAATTCCACCTTTTAATCCAAAAGATATTATTAATAATGTTAAATTAAAAATTCAAAATAAAGAAATGTTAATGATTGATCCATGGTGGCATGGTTTTGAAGGTACTGTATCTAAAATTGATAATAATAATTACGAAATTAAAGGATCATGGATTATTAAAGATAATAAAGTTATTATTACAGAATTACCTGTTGGAGAATCTACAAGTGGATATAAAGAATTTTTAGAAAAGTTATTGGAAACAGACGAACCTGTGAAAACAACAAAAAATAAAAAAGATACAAAAAAAGTAGTTAAAAAAGAGAAAAAGGAAAATCCATTTTTATCATATATTGAAAATTGTACTGATACCAAAATATATTTTGAGTTAACATTTGAATCAGGATATTTAGAATCAATTAATGATTTTGATAAACAATATCATTTAGTTAAAAAATATAGTTTAAATAATATGAATTTATTTGATAAAAGAGGAACAATAACAAAATTTAATTCAGTTTTAGACATAATAAATACATATTATGAGACAAGATTAGAAATATATAAAAAACGAAAAGAATATCAATTAAGTATATTAAATCATCAATTACAAGTTATTAATTATAAAGTAAAATTTATATTAATGATAGTTAATAAAAAATTAATTGTCAATAATAAAAAGAAACATGAATTAGAAGAAGAATTAGAAAAATATAATTTTCCTAAATTAAGTATTAGTTATAATGATACAAATGTATCTTATAATTATTTATTGGGAATGCCAATATATAATTTAACATTTGAAAAAATAGAAGAACTTAAAAAACAAGAAGAAGAAAAACAAATTGAACATGATGAATTAGATAAATTATCACCTAGTGATATTTGGTTACATGAATTAAATAAATTAGAAAATGAATATGATAAATTTATATCTCATAATATAGTTAAAACAGATAAATCTATAAAAAAAGATAAAAATATAAAAAAATCAAAAAAATAATTAAATTAGTCTTAATACACTTGGTGATATTATTAAATTAGTTGAACTATCTGATAAAAATAATTTATAAATATTAGAACCATCAATTTGTAATAAATTAACATATTTATTATTTATTTTATTATCTTGAACTATGATATCAGTAAATTTCTTTTTATTATTTACATTTGTTTCTGTATTGTATCTAATTATCAAATGATCTATTTTATAATCATCAGTATAAATACATATAATTTTATCTTTTCTAGGTATTATATTCATTATTTTATTTTTATTAAAATTAGTTACATCATATAAATTAAAATTACCATCAAAACATATTAATGGATCATCATATACTAAGCTAGGATCTACTGATTTAACTATAGGTATAACAAATAATGGTTCATATTCTAAACTAATTTTAATTTTGTAATTAACAGCTTCTAATGCATCATCATGATCAACTAATGATGTTGGTATAATATTTTTATTTATTATAAATTTTTGTTGTTCATAATTTAATTGTGAATATTTAACTAATATATATTGAGTGATTGGTTTGGAAGACATATCATATATAATATGATATGAATATTGTATATTATCATCTTCATTATTTACTATATTAGTTGTATTTGTAAAGTCATCACATGATTTATGTGTTAAAAAAATAACTAGTAATATAAGTATGATTAATGATAATACAAATATTATTATATTATTTTTATCTTCAAACAGTTTTTTTAAATTATTTATATCCATTATTAATAAAATAGAAAAAATATATTTTTTAAATATTTTTAATTAAATATATTTAAGACATATATAAATAAAAAACAAATATATAAAATAATAAATTTATTTTTTTTGATAAATTAATGATAAAATATGTTTATAATATGTAATTTAATTTTCAATTAATTAAATGAATAAGATACATATAATATTGTCTGTCTTTTTTATACTCATATATCATGTATTTTTGTAATTAAATGACAATTAATGAATAAGGTGAAAATAATTTTTTTGTATCTTTTTTACACCTATGTGAGTTAGAATATAAATTAATAAAAAAAATTGATAAATATAAACTATATAAGTATATGTATATTTAGATAGCTAATATGAATTTTACTAACATGAATATTAAATATTTTATTGATTATATTATGTGTAGGCAATGTTGATAATATTACAAGTAAAACACAATCTGAAAAAAGTAAATTATATAAAATCGGTGGTGTAAATATGATGAAATAAAATTATTTAATAATGATAAAATAATTTAATATATATTTATAAATCTTCTTTAATTAAATTATATATTTCTTTATAATATCGTTTAGGTATATTTACTTTATTATGATCTGGATCAAATAGCCATGGTTCTTTTGGATTAAATTTAGTTTCTTGATCTTCTTCTTCTAATATATTATCAATATCTTTATCAGGATTATTTTTAATTTTTTCAATAACATTTTTTTTAGATTCTGCATTAGGTAATTTTTTTGTTTTTTCAAATACTTCTTTTTGTTTTTCTTTATCTGGTATATTTTTACATAAATCAGTAGCAGTTTGTAATGGTAATTTATCATTATATTTTTCATCTAATTTAGGTAACAAGTCTGTATCTAAATTTTCTTTAATAAAAATATAACTTTTAATAGTATTTTCTGTCATTGATGTTAATTTAGCAACTTCTTCAATTGAATTATTATTTAATTCATAATATTTATAAAAAATATTACATTTATCAACAATAGACATTTTATTTCTTTGAATATTTTCGGCTAAAGATAATAATTCTATTTTTGCATCATTATAATCATTAATAATACATGGTATTTCTTTCCAATTAAGATTTTTTAATGCTAAATATCTTCTTTGCCCTGCATATATTTCATAATTATTATTAATTTTACGAACACTTAACGGATTAATTAAACCATTTATTTTAATATCATTAGTTAAAGTTTCTAAATTAGATTCATCATCTTGACTAATTGTTTTTCTTACATTTTTATCAGAAATAAATAAATTTTGGATTGGTATTTTTTCATAAAATGAATTCATTATAAAATATATTAAATAATATATTTTATAAAAAACGATTATTTATGAGACATATTTATAATTAACTCTAATATATTATAATAATTAAAAAATATATAATTATATATAATATGGATTCTACTATAAATAATAATGATTTTATGAAACAATTTAATAATATTCTAATAGTAATATTTATTTTATTTATTATAATATTTATAATTTTATTTTATTTAATTTATAAAATAAATAATATAAAATCTTTTGAAGGTTTTGATGGCGATGAAATAAGTAATGCTGTAAATGCTAAATATGAGGCAGATGTAGAAGCAATACGTAATTTATCAGATATTGCTAACAGTTTAAAATCAGATAATAAATTTAAAATGCCTACAGATTTTGAAGTTGCAGGTAAAATGACTAATAATAGTGATATTATGTTATCAGGTAATTTAAATATAGGAAGTAATAGTATAATTAGTGAGAATTTTACAAGTGATCCATCAAGTTTATGTATTCTTGG
>JACCDP011178270.1_pt1 | contig 13097 bp, 7 predicted proteins | sample 7445841 | NCBI WGS metagenome assembly JACCDP01 (sample SAMN15323441, study PRJNA562643) | freshwater metagenome | isolation source: river surface water | place: USA:Blue River Watershed | collected 2017-08-17
ATTTGCCGCTGGTCTTGCTGTATTTGCTGCTGGTCTTGCTGCTGCTGTTCTTCCGCCTCGTGGTTGTATATCTGACTGTGAAACTACTACAATAAGTTCTTCTCTACCACGACCTCCAATATTGACCGCATAAAATATATCAGTTATTCTTCCATTCTTCCATTGATTACGTTGCCTAAATTGAACTGGACTACCTATTATTAAATTTGTGTCTCTTATTCCTTCATGAAGTGCTCCTCTTATTTCATCTGTGTTTATTTCTTCTACAGTTTCTCCTGTTCTTGTGTGTAAAACAGTATAATGGTTTATATTATCAATAATTCCATCTCTCCATACATTATTATAAAATACTTCAACATTTTGTCCTATTCGAAAATTATTTGCATTTGCTGTTGCTGGTATTGCTGCTGGTCGTGATAGTTGTCCTTCTAAAGGAGTATTTACAAATATACTTTGAATATCAGTTTCTCTTTGTCTTTGTCTATTAATTTGCCAATTAGGATTTATATTAAAATTTATACATCCTCTAAACATACGTGACATATTTCTAACATTAGATATATCCCAGTTACTTAAATCTTGATTAAAACTTCTACATTCTTCAAACATATTAGACATATCTAAAACATGCGAGATATTCCAGTTTCCTAATGGTTGGTTAAAATTTGTACAATTAGCAAACATATATGGCATAAGTCTAACATTAGATACATTCCAGTTTTCCAATGGTTGATTAAATTGTGCACAATAACCAAACATATGAGATATTTCTCTAACATTAGACACATCCCAGTTGTTCAAAGGTTGATTAAACCTTTGACATTGTAAAAACATGCTACTCATAAGTCTAACATTTGAAACATTCCAGTTATTCAAAGGTTGATTAAAATTTACACATCCACTAAACATAGAAGACATAGTTGTAACATTAGATACATCCCAGTTATCCAAAGGTTGATTAAAATTTCTACAATTACGAAACATATCTTCCATATTTGTAACATTAGATACATCCCAGTTAGTTAATGGTTCATTAAATGGTTGATTAAAAGTTCTATAATCTTCAAATAATCCAAACATATTTGTTACATTAGAAACATCCCAGTCGCCAATAGGTATACCTTGTAACCATGCTGGTAGATTATTTCTATTATTAATATAATCTCTAACTAAATTTTTTATATTACGATTATTAATAACATTTGCCATTATATATATATATATATAATGGCAAAAATATTTTACTTAATATCTTCCTTTAGTTTTACTTTTTATAATACTTCTTTTTAAATGCTTCATAGTGATCTTTCTTTGTTTTTTTATTGTTTTTCTTATATGCTTTACTTGACGCTTTTTACTGTTTCTTCTTCTTCTTTTTCCCATTCCAACATCTAATGTAAGTGTTTCAAATATAATATTATTTGCTTGTATAGATTGTTCCAATTTACGCTGAAATTCTCTGTTGTTCCAAATGCGAGGTGTTATTGCTTCATCTTGTCTTACAAAATTACGAAAATGGCGTTTTCTTTCATCAACACTGAAGGTTCTAAGAGGATTTTCTCCTTCTGGAATCGCATCATAAGAAAATTGGTTATACCATTTCTGAAAAATGTCATTAATATCTATATCTGCTCCAGGTGTAAACGCACTGTATAACTCAAGATACACAGGTTTACAAGAAGTTGCCGCTGCTGTTCCGCCTTGTAATTCTTCAAAACAAAGACCTTCTATTGTGCCCTTATTTGCCATATAAATTCTTTCAAACATTCCCTTTGTACAACTTTGTCTGTTTCCAGTGCTATAACCACCCATACATTCATTTTCAAAAGTTTCAATATATAGATCTTTATAATTTGGTTCCTGAGACAATACAAATTGTATTACTTCTAATGTGTTAGTCTTTACTTCAGGATGACCTCTAATATACTGTTCTACATTTTCAATTATGCCTCTATGCTTTCTAAAATTTGTTGTGTATCTAGTTTTTTGTTCTTGTGTTAAAGATGTGTCTGAACTATTTATATATGAAATTACAGGTTCAAGAACATTATTAGTATCTTTAAAATTTGAAGCACCATTATTTTCTCTTCTAATAACAGTCATAAATTTTGGCAAGTCCAAATCATCAAACGCATTATGAACCTCCCATGCTAGACCTTGAGGTTGTGCTGGTTGTTGTTGTGCTGGTTGTCGTGGTGCTGGTTGTTGTCGTTGTGCTCCTTGTAGAACTGTTCCTTGTAAAGGAGTATTATCAAACATTCTATTAGTGTTAACGTTTTGATTAAGTTGCCATCTAGGATTTATATTAAAATTTACACAATCGCTAAACATTTCTCGCATAAGTGTAACACGAGCAACATTCCATTGACTTAAATCTTGATTAAAAGCACTGCACTGTTTAAACATATAACCTGTACTTGTAACATTAGATACATTCCAGTTATTCAAAGGCTGATTAAAACTTGTACAACCAGAAAACATTCTAGTCATAAATATAACATTAGATACATTCCAACCATTTAAAGGTTGATTAAAACTTGTACAATTTTCAAACATACCATTCATATTGTCTACATGAGATACATTCCAACCATTTAAAGGTTGATTAAAATTTGTACAGGCCGTAAACATAATTTCCATAGTTCTAACATTAGAGACATTCCAGTTTTCCAAAGGTTGATTAAAATTTGTACATTCGTAAAACATACCATACATATTTTCAACATTAGACACAATCCAGCCATTTAAAGGTTGATTAAAATTTGTACACCCCAAAAACATAAACATCATATTTGTTACATTAGATACATTCCAGTTATTTAAAGGTTGATTAAAATTTCTACAATGGTTAAACATACCATCCATACTTGTAACATTTGACACATTCCAATTATTTAATGGTTCATTAAAAGTGGTAAAATTTTCAAATAAATTTGACATATTTGTTACGTGCCTTACATCCCAGTCACCAATAGGTATGCCTTGTAACCATGCTGGTAATCTATTTCTATTATTAATATAAGTTCTAACTAAATTATGTATATTACCATCTGTAATAACATTTGCCATTATATATATATTTATATAATTATAAATACATTATTATAAAATTAAAAAAATAAAATATGAATAGTTTTTAATTAAATAGTTATTGTTAATAAGTATTTAAAGACTTTAAATCAAAAACTAATATAAATGTCTGTAAAAACAGCTACTACTACTGCTACTGAACAAAATGGTGCTTCTGCCGCACCCCCTTCTAATTATCGTTTACCTTCCGATGTAACCTTACAACACGCTAGTAAATTGGCTATTGTTGAGGATAAACCTATTATGTTGGATTATTGGACTGCTTCAGTCGACAAAAAGGCACTTGTTGGTGTTCGCGAGTCGGGTGAAAAGTTGTTAGTTAAATCAGCTGAAGAGTATACTAGTCCTATTGCTAAGTTCTATAAGTCTGTGACTGAATATATTATTATTACCGAGAACTCTATTTATATTGTCTCTAGTGATATTCCTACTAAGAAAATCTCTTAATCCACTTTTAGGAAAGGTGGATCCAAAATATGTTAAACATATAGGAATCAAAATATAAATAAAAATTATAAATAATAATATATACTATCTATAATAATAACAATGTCAAATAGCAGTTTCGGTTCAGGCTCTAATTCATATGGTCAGTTTTGGTTCGGTGGCTCAACTTTCCCCGGATTTCTTTATAAGCGTAATTTAGGCGTCGGTGGTCGTCGTAGTACAAAGATGACTCCCGGTGGCAATATTACTTGTAATCAAACAACTGATATATGGAATAAATACACTCCAGGTGCCGGTGTTGGCGCATCCTCTGTGGCATCTAGACGTGCCAAATTACGTTTAGCTACTGCTTGTTCAAGAAGCCAAACATGTGGTAAATTTTATTCTGAGTTAGGTCAGAATCAAATTAGACCATCTCAGTTTACAACTTACAACTCAAACTTTACTTATTAAGATTTTAAATTTATATTATATCATATTTGTATAATATTTGTATAATATAAATATGAAACAAACTATAAAACAACGATCTATTATACGCCGTTATGTTCCAAAAGGACTAACAAAAAAAGACAAGAGTAAACAGTTACAAATGCTTAAGAAATCTCGCCGTCTATATAAAAAAGGTATTTATTATACACGCAAACCAGTTAAATCATATAAATCAAAAACATCTAATCATATTTTAGCGGCCAGAAAAATGTATAATATTGAAACAATTGATGCCACAAATGAGCTTGCAAAAAAAACAGGTTGTTCTAAATCAGCCTTACAAAAAATTATAAATAAAGGTGAAGGTGCTTATTTTTCATCAGGTTCTAGACCAAATCAAACAGGACAATCTTGGGGAAAGGCTCGTTTAGCAAGTGCTTTAACTGCTGGAAAAGCTGGCGCAGTAGATTATAATATTTTACATAATGGATGTAAGCGTGGATCTAAGGGCTATAAAATGGCAGAGTTAGCTAAACGTAAATATGGACATGGACAAAGACGTGTTCCAAAGATTTAAATATAAAATCTAAGTAAGTTTAAAATATAATATAAATATATTTTATTATATTATAAAAATGCCAAAATATACTTATGGTAATGATACATACACAGTTAGTTCAGGTGGAGCTTATCCAATTGGTTCATCTAGTTCATCTGGTTCATCTAGTTCATCTAGTTCATCTAGTTCATCTAGTTCATCTAGTTCATCTGGTTCTAAATCTAAATCTAAAAAGTAATAATATTTGTTTTATATTTTTTATATTTTTATATTTTACCCAAATATAAATATTAATTTAAACGCATAACTATTTAAAGATTTGCGTTTAAAATTAGTTATATAATAGAAATTATGGCTGCTTTTACAAAAAATATTACAAACATTAATACAAATGACGGTAATGTATTAACAATCAAAACTGTTCAAATCGCACCATTTAGAACATTGATGACTGCGCTAAAAGATATCTTATTAGAGACTAATATTTCATTTCAGCCTGATGGTATTCGTATTATTAATATGGATAAGTCGCATACTATTTTAGCTCATTTATATTTAGCCGCCCAAAATTTTGAGTTCTATGAGTGTAAAAAAGAGAAGATTATTATTGGCGTTAACATGTTTCATTTATTCAAATTAATTAATTCAATTGATAATGATGATACGCTGACTATTTATATTGAGAATGGCGACTATCACGATGGTATTGTAACACATTTGGCTCTTAAATTTGAGAATGGTGATATTAAGCAATGTAAGACTCAGAAGTTAAAGTTGATTGAGCCTGAACCTGAGGAGCTTGAATATCCTGATGTAAAGTTCTCATCTATTATTAATTTACCATCGGCTGATTTCCAGAAGATTATTCGTGATTTATCGTGTATTTCTGATAAGCTAGAAATTAAGTCGGTTGGTAATGAGCTTATTTTTAAGTGTCAGGGACAGTTTGCGTCGGCTGAAATTCATCGTGCCGAGTCAGATGGTTCAATGGGATTCATTTTGAAGCAAGATTCATCTAAAATTATTCAGGGTGAGTTTTCTTTGAAAAATCTTGGTTATTTTATTAAGTGTACTAATTTGTGCTCTCAGATTGAACTTTATTTAGAGAATGATTTACCACTTGTTGTGAAATATGATGTGGCGAGCTTAGGATCTATTCGTTTGTGTTTATCATCATTGCCTTCGGTTTAAGGCATTCAGTGTAACTATCAGTTTAATACTATTATCTTGGTTGTCATTTTATTTTTTCACAAAATATAAATACTTAAAAGTAATATTTATATTCTAATTATATAAGATACAATGTCATATTCAAGAAGTTACACTGATTATTTAGGGGCACAACGGTGTTGTAATAATAATACATCTGGAGCCCAAGGTGCTCAGGGAGCACAAGGAGCCGGTGGACCAATTGGACCAAAGGGTATGACAGGCGCACAAGGATCTACTGGTGCTACTGGTACACAGGGCGCACAAGGTGCTACTGGTACTATGGGAATGTCATCTGGATTATTATTGTATATGAATTTTTCTGAAGCAACAACAATTGATATTTTAAATTCAACATCTAATCCAGCACTACCAGGTGATGTAAATCCATCAACTACAGACCCAATAGATCCTGTAAGTCAAACATTTTCTGGTTTTATAACTACAGAACCTATATTTATTAGCCATTTATCTACAACTTCAGATACTAATCCACAATCAAGTGTTCAGCAGACTTTTTCTAATGCTGGTCAAGAAAATTGGTCTACGCAATTTGCTATTTCTTTAGCAGAATTAAGTAATCCATTATTTATACCTTCTGGAATTTGGGATATGAATTTATATTGTAATCGAAATGTTGGAACTGATGTTGCGTATCAATTTAGAGTATATGGATATAATGCGGTTGGTCCAGTTTTAGATGAATTGGTACCTGGTGGTTCTGGTTATGATGCGGTTCCTGTAACTAGTCCAACAGTTGGGTTTCAAACTATATCTATGGTTATACCTAGTAATATTTATATAACTGCTTATACTGATATTATTGTAATAGTTACAGGACAAAGTTTAGTAGGTGGAATAGCCCAAATAGCTACAACTTTTTATGAATCGCCTACAACATATTCACATATACATACAACATTTAGTGCTCAAACAGGTATTACTGGCCCTCAAGGTGCTCAAGGTGTTACTGGTGTTACAGGACATACAGGCGCCCAAGGTGCTACAGGACATACAGGCGCCCAAGGTGTTACAGGACATACAGGATCCCAAGGTGTTACAGGATATACAGGACATACAGGTGCTACAGGACATACAGGCGCCCAAGGTGCTACAGGTTCCCCTGGTATAACAGGCGCCACAGGTTCTACAGGACATACGGGTTCTCAAGGTGCTACAGGTGCTTTAGGAATTACAGGCACTGCTGATTGTTATGGTGATTATTTATATTGGAATACAAATTTTAATTCATGGACAGTTGGTTCAGATAATATAAATATTGGATGTGGTGCTGGTCAATTTAATCAACAAACAAATGCTGTTGCTTTAGGATTTAATTCAGGTTCTACATTTCAAGGTACAAATGCTATAGCTATTGGAACAAATGCTGGTAGAACTAATCAAGGCACAAATTCAATTGCGATTGGTTCAAGTGCTGGTGGAACTACACAGGGAGCAAATACTATTGCTATTGGTGTTCAAAGTGGTCAAAGTAATCAATCTAGCGGAGCTATTGCTTTAGGAAATAATGCTGGACAAATTTTACAAGGTGTAAATACAATTGCTATTGGTGTTCAAGCAGGTCAAAATACACAATCTAGTGGAAGTATTGCTATTGGGTTTCAAGCGGCACAAGATCCTCAAGGTACAAATGCTATAGCAATTGGAACTAATGCTGGAAGAACAAATCAAGGAGAAAATACAATTTCAATTGGATTAAATACTGGACAATCAAGTCAGTTATCTGGCTCTATAGCAATTGGATTTCAAGCTGGACAATTTACACAAGGAACTAATGCTATATCAATTGGTTTAAATGCTGGACGAACATCTCAAACACAAAATGCTATAGCTATTGGCGTTAATGCTGGTAGATCAACACAAGGAGAAGTAACTATTGCAATTGGTTTTAATGCTGGATTAGATAGTCAAAAATCATCTGCTTTGGCGATTGGTTATCAAGCAGGACAAATAAATCAAGGCACACAATCTGTAGCAATTGGTCTTCAAGCTGGACAAAGCACACAAGGTCAAACATCAATAGCAATTGGAGCTAACGCTGGAAGAAGTTTACAAGGAAATTCTGCTATTGCTATTGGAAATACAACGGGAACAAATACTCAAGGTTCAGGAGCTATTGCTATTGGGTCAAATGCTGGTGCTAGTAGTCAAGGAACAAATTCTATTGCTATTGGTGTTTTAGCCGGACAAGGAACGCAAAGTTCTGGCGCTATTGCAATTGGACAAAGTGCTGGTCAAACAAGACAGAATTCTGGAAGTATAGCAATTGGATTAAATGCTGGTTCAGCAACTCAAGGAACTAATGCTATTGCAATTGGCCAATCAGCCGGACAAACTAGTCAAAGTACAAGTGCTATTGCTATTGGTTTAAATGCTGGACAAGGAACACAGAATCAAGATGCTATTGCTATTGGAACAACTGCTGGACAGTTTAGACAAGGAACTAATTCTATTGCTATTGGAAATGGTGCTGGTATAACAAGTCAAGCATCAAATGCTATTGCTATTGGTGCTTTTAGTGGCGCAAATACACAATCGTCATTTTCAATTGCTATAGGTTATGCTGCTGGTAGAGCTAATCAACAATCAGCTGGAATAGCTATTGGAAACCGTGCTGGTGAAAATACACAAGGATTTCGTGCTATTGCTATTGGAGAAAATGCTGGTCAATTATCTCAAGGCCAACTAGGTATTGCTATTGGTATTAATGCCGGACAATCTTATCAAGGTGGTAATTCAGTTGCTATTGGTATTCGTGCTGGCGAAAATACACAAGGAGGCATAAGTATAGCAATTGGTGATAGTGCTGCTACAAATTCTCAAAAATGGTGGGCAACTGCTATTGGTAATTTTGCTGGACAGATAGACCAAGGAACATATGCGATTGCTATTGGTAAACAAGCAGGACAAAATATACAAGGTACAGATGGTATTGCTATTGGGCAAAATGCTGGTTTAGATAGTCAAGGTACAAATTCAATTGCTATTGGACAAGGTGCCGGTCAAACATCACAACATGAAAATAGTATTATATTAAATGCTTCTGGATCAGTTTTAAATAGTATTACTTCATCTTCATTTTATGTAAGTCCTATAAGAAATGATACAACTTTTGGTAATATTTTATATTATGATACAAGTAATAAAGAAATAGTATATGCTTCTGGTGGGTCGTCATCTATTCCAGTTGGTAGCTTATATGGCGATTACTTATATTGGAATAATACAACTACAAGTTGGAATGTTGGTTCAGCAAATATTAATATAGGTGGTAATGCTGGACAAAATATCCAAGCAACAAATGCTATTGCTCTTGGATATAACGCAGGTGAAAATAATCAAGGAACAATTGCTATAGCAATTGGCAATAGTGCTGGAAGAGATACACAAGGCGAATTAGCAATTGCTATTGGAAATAGTGCCGGAAATATATTACAAGGTGTAGATTCAATAGCAATTGGTAATTCAGCCGGTCAAAATACACAGGCATCATTTTCAATAGCTATTGGCGCTTTAGCTGGTCAAAATTCACAGCAATATGATTCAATTGCTATTGGTACTAATGCTGGTTTAGATAATCAAGGTTCTACTTCTATTGCTATTGGTAGTGGTAGTGGTCAAACAAATCAAGGTTATCAAGCAATATCACTTGGCTATTTTGCTGGCAATTCTACACAAGGAACTGTAGCTGTAGCAGTTGGTGCCGGTGCAGGAAGTAGTTCACAAGGATCAGCATCAATTGCGATTGGTTTTAGCGCTGGAAATGGTAATCAAGGGTCATGTGCTATTGCTATTGGCACTAATGCTGGAAATTTTACACAAGGAACAAACGCAGTTGCAATTGGTATTAATGCTGGAAATACAAATCAAGGTGTTCAGTCTATCGCAATTGGTGATACTGCTGGAAATCAAGACCAAGGAAATAATAGTATAGCAATTGGTGTTCAAGCTGGTCAAGTAAACCAGGGACAAATTGCTATAGCTATTGGACCAAATGCTGGAGTTAATAATCAACGCCAAAATACTATAGCAATTGGAAATAATGCTGGAGCTGTTACACAAGGCACTGGTTCTATAGCAATTGGAGTACAAGCTGGTTATACAAATCAAGGAACAGAATCAATTGCTATTGGTTATTTAGCAGGATATGCTCAAGGACAAAATTCTGTAGCAATCGGTTCAAATGCTGGATTTAATAATCAATTATCTAATGCGGTAGCAATCGGTTCAAATGCTGGAAAAAATTTTCAACAACAAGACACAGTTGCTATTGGTAATCTAGCAGGATTACAAAATCAACTAAGTGGATCAGTTGCTATTGGTTATCAATCTGGTTATACAGCCCAACAAGCACAAGCAGTTGCTATTGGATACCAATCTGGAACAACTACACAAGGAGCACAAGCAGTTGCTATTGGATATCAATCTGGTTATTTTAACCAAGGAATTAGTTCTGTAGGTGTTGGACCTTTTGCTGGATCATTAAATCAAGGACAAGGTGCTATTGGTATGGGTTATCAAGCCGGTATTTATAGCCAAGGTAATTTTGCTATAGCTTTAGGTTATGGTAGTTCATTTACAGGACAAGGTCAAAATGCTATAGCTATTGGGCGTGCGTCTGGATTTTCAAATCAAGGGCAAAATTCTGTAGGAATAGGTAATCAAGCTGGATACATTGGTCAGCTATCAGGAGCTGTTGCTTTGGGATATCAAGCTGGATTTACTTTACAAGGAATAAATGCTGTTGCTATTGGCTCATCGGCAGGTTCAACATTACAAGGTGGTTCTGCTGTCGCAATAGGAGATAGTGCTGGTCAATCAACTCAAGGTGGATCAGCGATTGCTATTGGATTTCAAGCTGGTCAAACACGTCAAGGTAATTCTGCTGTTGCTATTGGAGATAGTGCTGGTCAAACAAACCAAGGACAATCAGCCATATCAATTGGTGTTTTTTCTGGCAATTCTGGACAACAACAAAACGCAATAGCAATTGGTAATAATGCTGGATATAATACACAAGGACAAAATGCTATTGCTATTGGTAATTTAACGGCAACATCAGGACAAAATACTGGTGCTATAGCAATTGGTTATGCTGCTGGACGAGGAACACAAGGAACAAATGCTGTTGCGATTGGTTCAAATGCTGGTTCTTCAACACAAGGAACAAATGCTATTGCAATAGGATCAACATTTAGTGTAACTCAAGGAGCTCCGGGGTTTTTTAACCAAGGACAAAATGCCGTAGCAATAGGAAGCGGTGCTGGAACAACTAATCAAGCCGCAAATTCGGTAGCTATTGGGTTATCTGCTGGTTCATCACAACAAGGAATCAATGGCGTTGCAATTGGCAACTTAGCAGGACAAGCAACACAAGGCGTTAGTGCAATTGCCATTGGAAGTACTGCAGGAAGAAATAATCAACAATCATCAGCAATTGCTATTGGTTTAAGTGCTGGAAATTTATCACAAGGAACAAATGCTCTTGCAATTGGTGTAAGTGCCGGACAGTTTATTCAAGGAACAAATGCTATTGCTATTGGGTTTCAAGCAGGAAATACGGGACAAGGAACAAATGCTATTGCTATAGGTCAATCAGCAGGTCAAACAAATCAAGCAGCTAATACAATTGTAATTAATGCTACTGGTGCTGGTGTTACAGGAGCTACATCAAATGCTACATACATTGCTCCTATTAGAAATCCTAATACAAGTTATAATAATTTTTTAAATTATGACATGTCTACTAATGAAGTTGTATATAACTATTTTATGTTGCCAGTTGGTATTACAAGTGCTAGACCTAGTCCTGCTGTAATAGGTATGATGCGATATAATTCAGAAACTGGATTTCCTGAGTTTTATAATGGGACAAATTGGATTTCTTATGCTATATATCCATTAATTACTATAACAACACCTTCTACTGTAACAACTACTAGTACATTTAGCCCAAGTTTTAGTTATTCATTTACATCAATTGGTACTTATACACTTCAAATTACTAATGGATCAGCAAGATGTTCATTTATATTAAATGGATCTGGTGGAGGTGGAGGAAATACAGGAACTTCAACAGGCGGAATAGGTGGAAGAACAACAGGAATAACAACATTATCCTCATCTTCAACATATTATTTATTAGTTGGACAAGGTGGTAGTTATCAAGGTCCTGGTGCTGGTCCTGGTGCTACTGTAATTGGTGGTGGAGGTCTTGCTGGAACACAAGGGTTTGGTGGTCAAGGAGGTGGATATAGTGGTTTATTTATAACAAGTATAAGTCAAGCAAATGCTATTATGATTGCGGGTGGTGGTGGTGGTGGTGCTTATGAAGCAGGCACAAATGGTGGCTTAGGTGGTGGTTCATCTGGAACTGCCGGAGCAAATGGTCTAGATACAGGTGGTGGCGGCGGTTCTCAAGTTGCTGGAGGAACTGCTAGTAGTGCTGCTGGTTCAACAGCTGGTTCTGCGTTACAAGGAGGCAGTCCAAATAATAGTGGTGATGGTGGTGGTGGTGGTGGTGGTGGTGGTGGATATTATGGTGGAGGAGGAGGTGCTGGAAGTAATCCAGGGTCAGCTGGTGGTGGAGGCTCAGGATATTTTAATGTGTCATTAGTTACATCAGGAGTAACAACACAAGGTGCAGGGTCAGCTGGAGGAGGAGCAGGTTCTAATGGTACAAATGGTAATGCTACTTTAACTTATTCACCATAAAATAAATAATAATAATTAATAAATAATTTTTAATTATTATTTTAATTTACACTATATAAGCACTTTGTGTTTTAATTTCTCTATATTTTTTAAATCCATAATAGTCTACAAATAAATCCCAAATTACTTTAATATAATGAAAATCATAATCATCTACTAATAATATTCCATCTTTATTTATTAATTTAATTGAATTTTGTGTATCATGAAAGAATATTCTATTTGAATGACCACCATCTATATGTATCATATCATATTTATTATTTTGTTTTATTAACTCTGGTAACACAAATTCACTACTACCTTTAATTAAAGTTATTCTATTTGGAAATATAGATTTTATATATTCATAACAAGGCATTGTATACTGATGTTCGCATATATCAACACATGTTACATTAATATGTGGATTAATTAATAACATTAGTAATGATGAAAATCCTGCATTAAATCCAATTTCTAACACATTTGTAAAAGATTTATTTATTAATATATCACATATGCCAATAGCATTATCAATTCTATGATTTGTAATAGTATTACTAAGATGATCACTAAAAAAACAACCTTCTAATGATTCACCTATTTCAGCAATAATAGGAACTAATTTATCAATAATTATTTC
>JACCDP011406761.1_pt1 | contig 13097 bp, 13 predicted proteins | sample 7445841 | NCBI WGS metagenome assembly JACCDP01 (sample SAMN15323441, study PRJNA562643) | freshwater metagenome | isolation source: river surface water | place: USA:Blue River Watershed | collected 2017-08-17
AGCTGACCGGTGAGGATCAACTCCTCACGGCCCTCCATGACGCCAACTTCAACAGCAACCACATCCCCGCCAACAGGTGTCACGACGAGGCCAGTGGCCGAACCTACCTGGTCATCGAGATCCATCTCGCCATATTCGTGCCGCTCTGGCCCGAGCCATGTGGCGAGCTTCTTCAGGTCGACGCTCCCCTTGCGAATCTTCTTCTCAGCCACACCACGGGCCACCTTGCGCATCAGTGTGGCGATCTCTCGCTCCGCGTTGCGCACACCCGCCTCACGCGTGTAGTGTCGAATCAGGTGCACCATCGTCTCGTCTGGGATGGTTACCTGGCCTTCCTTGAGGCCGTGATTCTCACGCTGCTTCGGAACGATGTAGCGCTTGGCGATCTCCAGCTTCTCCGCTTCGGTGTAGCCAGGGATCTGGATGATCTCCATACGATCACGGAGTGCGTCCGGAATCGTGTCCAGCTGGTTTGCCGTTGCAACGAAGAGCACCTGCGAGAGATCAAACTCCACCTCCAAATAGTTGTCCTGGAAGGTTGCGTTCTGCTCTGGGTCGAGCACCTCAAGCAGCGCTGCGGACGGGTCGCCGCGGAAGTCCGCACCAACCTTGTCGATCTCGTCCAGCATGAAGACAGGGTTCTTGGTTCCCGCCGTCTTGATCCCCTGCGCGATACGCCCAGGGAGTGCGCCGATATAGGTGCGCCGATGCCCACGGATCTCCGCCTCATCATGGAGTCCGCCGAGGCTCATGCGCACAAACTTGCGCCCCATCGCCTTCGCGATCGACTTGCCGAGCGACGTCTTTCCAACGCCTGGAGGCCCTGCAAAGCAGAGGATCGGGCTCTTCACCTGAGGTGCGAGCTTGCGTACTGCGAGGTACTCAATGATGCGCTCCTTCACCTTCTCAAGCCCATAGTGATCATCGCTCAGCACCTTTGCCGCCTCGGAGATCTCAATGCGATCCTCCGTTGCAACGTTCCACGGCATTGAGATCAGCCAGTCAACATAGGTTCGAATGACGCCAACCTCTGGCGAAGCAGACGGAATCCGCGCCATGCGGTCGAGCTCCTTCAGCGCACGACTACGCACCTCATCCGGCATATCTGCCGCCTCAACCTTTTCGCGCAGCTCGTTCGTCTCCGCCTGCTGCGGATCATCTTCACCGAGCTCGCGCTGGATCGCCTTTAGCTGTTCGCGCAAGAAGTACTCGCGCTGTGACTTATCCATCTCCGTACGCACATCCGACTGGATCTTCCCCTTGATCTCAAGAATCTCAATCTGGCGGGCAAGGAATGCAGAGACGTACTTGAGACGATCGACAACGTCAACGATCTCAAGTAGCTCTTGTCGCTGCTCTGTGGTCATGTCTGGTGTGTACGCCGTCATGTCGGCCAAGAGGCCCGGATCACTGATGTTCTTTGCGGCGACGGCCGCCTCTGGAGGGACTGGCGCGCCCGACGTGACATACGTCTCGACTTGCGCCTGGACACTCTTCATGAGCGCCTCTACCTCTACGCCTTCCGCCTCCTCAACCTCGATGATTTCGACCTCAACCATGAGCGAAGGCCCAGAAGCATCAAGCGAATGGATTGCAATTCGCTTCTGTCCCTGCACAACGGCTCGGATCGTTCCGTCGGAGAGGTTCACCACTTGTGCAATCTTTGCGAGCGTTCCAACATCATGGAGTTGAGAGATGTCGGTGATCTCTTCCTGCTCCGCTTCACGCTGGGTGATCAGCGCAAGCCAACCCTCGCCGGCCGCGGCGGCACGAATGGCAGCAACGCTCTTGTCGCGCCCAACCTTGAGCGGCGCAACCATCTCTGGGAAGATGACGATCTCGCGAAGCGGAACGAGCGGGAATCGCCCAAGGCCGCTTGGCACCGGCGTCCCGTCTTCATCAGCGGCGGCTACCGCCTCATCAATCTCAAGTTCCATCTCTTCACTCATATCGCCCTCTAGCTCGTCGTTGCGTCGCTTCTCGCTCATCGTCGCCCTCCTTCATGTGCTGCCGTTCGCTCTCGCTCGCCTTGCTTGTTTCCTTCTTCGTAGAGCCGCTCAAGGATTCGTTCACCGAGCCGCTCCTCTAGTTGGAAGAGGAGCTTGATCCCGGCAAGGTTCACACCGAGATCCTGCGTGAGGTGTCGTATCCAGAGGATTCGCCGCAGATCGTTTTCGGAGAAGAGGCGGATATTGCTCTCTGTCCGTGAGGGGCAGATCAGCCCAGCCTCTTCGTAGATTCGAAGCGTTCGGGGGTGGACGGCCACCAGCTGCGCCGCCACGCTGATGACGTAGACGGGGCGCGACGGGTCAACTCCTGCTCCGCTGCTCCTGAACACTCCCGTATCCTAGAACCCTACCAATACCATTGTCAAGTCCCCTACGGGGAGGGTGGCAGGTCTACGAGTGGCTACTCAACGTCTCTCCGGTACGGGAGGTCCACGATCACGGTGTTCCGGCGGCCCAAGAGGGTGTCTCGGAGGCGTTTCCCGTTGCCGTTATGCAAGATTCGATCCCACCAGTGACGCCCCGCGTACTCTGGGATCATCACCACATTGATCGGCAGCTCACCGGAGGCGTGAGGAAGCTCCTCTAGCTCGTCAAGGAAGTGGCAGAGCGGTTCGACGATCAGCCGATACGGCGACTCCACGGTCACAAGCCTCACCCCGGGGAAGAGCGTCTCAAAGCGTGCACGAATCTCGCGCTCCTCCTCTTCGTTGAAGACGACGCGCACGGCGATCAGTTCACCCGTCTGACCCTCCAGAATTCGGCCGAGCGTGATGGCACGAACGGTGGAGCGATTGATCTCGCCGAACGGTGCGATGATGCGACGCGGTCGATGCGGCGCATCAAAGATGAGCCCCGGCTTGATAGCGAGTTCGCGCTCGTGTCGGTTGTAGCGTTGACGCACGGCCGCCATGAAGAGGGCCACAAGTGGAACCAGCACAAAGATGATCCATCCACCTGCAGAAAACTTTGCAACAGAGATGATGACAAGCACAACACCGGTGACGGCGGCGCCAACTCCATTGAGTACGGCCTTTCCGCGCCAGCCCTCACCGCGAATCTTTCTCCAGTGCACGACCATGCCGGTCTGGCTAATGGTGAATCCAAGGAAGACGCCAATCGCGTATGCAGGGATCAGGAGGGTGACGAGTGCATCAGTTGCAATCAAAAAGATGACCGCGCCTGCTGCAATGGTCAGGATTCCGCCCGCATATGCCAGTCGATCACTTCGCTGTCCGATTTGGCGGGGGAGGAACCCATCTCGTGCCAGGATGCGGGCAAGTTGCGGGCCTCCATTAAACCCAGTGTTGGCGGCGAGGAGCAAGATGCCCGTGGTTGCGATCTGGAAGACCGCGTATGGGATTCCACCACCAAGCGTCGCACGTGCGATCTGCGAGATGAGCGTTTCGCCGCCTACCTCTTGCGGGACCTTGCCAAATGCAAAGGCGAGCAGAGACATCCCAAAAAAGATCGTTGCAAGGAGTACCGCCATGATTGCCATAGTGTCCGCTGCATTCTTTGCCTCTGGCTTCTTAAACGCGGCAACTCCATCTGAGATCGCTTCGGTTCCCGTCAACGCAACCGACCCGTATGCGAATGCCTTCAGGAGCAGGAACGGAAGAATCAGTTGCATCCCGTCATGAGCCTCAACAACAACTCCTTCACTCCAGTTCACCGCAGGGTCACCGAGCGCAATGCGAATCAAGCCGATCGCAATCACCGAGATGGCACCTCCGACGAAGAGGTAGGTTGGAATCGCAAACAGACGACCAGACTCCCGAAGGCCCCGCAGGTTCGCGAGGACGAGGAGGAAGAGTGCGCCGAGTGCGAGCTCGATCCGCCACGGGAGGAGTTCAGGGAGAGCCGACGTGATGGCGGCCACACCCGCAGCGGTGCTCACCGCGGCGGTGAGGATGTAATCAATGACCAGGCTCGATGCCGCCACCAGTGACGGAACTGTGCCGAGCGTGCTGGAGGCCACAGCGTAAGCGCCACCCCCTTTTGGGAAGCCGAAGCAGACCTGGCGATAACTGATCGCCACGATCCCGAGGAGGAGACCAACGGCCAAGGCAATCACGGGACCGAAGGCGAGGTATGAGGCACCTGCAGAGGCGAGAACGATGAGGATCTCTTCGCTTGCATAGGCACTCGATGAGATCGCGTCAGAAGAGAAGACAGGCAGCGCGAACTTTTTCGGCAGCCGCTCCTCGCCCTCTTCCGCGTTAGAGAGCCGTCGGCCAAAGAGTGCGGTCTTCGCCGCAAGCGTGGCTCGCCCGACGCTGTTTACGGGCTCGCTTCCTGCCTCAGAGGCGATGAGGTGATCAGGCTCCTCTTCAATGAACCACTCTTCGTCATCACCTGTTGGCGTTGGGTTCAGCTTTTCGTTTGTCATGACGTGATACCGCCCTCTGTAGCTTCAAGGGCCGGCGGTGAGGCCGGTCAGGGGTTCAGAGTGACCTATGCCTCTCATCGCCTCGCTCGCGAATAATTCTATACCCGCAGCCTCTCTTCATCCACTCACGAGGACTAGGAGCGCGCGATCAAGACCAACGTGCGTTACGTGGTGAACACGAATCAAATCCCTCCCAACAAGAGAGGTTGCAGTTGCAAGTTCTTTTGCCCACCCTTCGCCATCGCGCTTCCACGCAATCAGGTGCCCGCCAGCAGTGAGCAGGGGCAGCGCGAAGCGAGTGAGCTCCGCCAGCGGAGCAACGGCGCGCGCAGTGATCACGTCGTAACGAGTTGGGGCTTGCGAAGCAAGATCTTCCGCTCGCCCATGCACCACGCGGAGCCGCGGGGCAAGTCCGCTCGCCGCAGTCACCGCTTCAAGAAAGCGGGCCTTCTTCCCGGTCGCCTCAATGAGATCAAACGTTGCAGCGTGCCGCGCGGTAAGGAGGCGCGCTGCGAGCGGAATCCCTGGGAATCCGCCACCGCTACCAATGTCGGCAAACCTGCCGCCGTTTGGCAGAAGTTGATCAATCAGTGGAACGGCGACAAGCGCGTCGAGGAGGTGTCGCGAGGCGCGCTCGTGAGCGCTCTCGATTCGAGTCAGGTTGATGAATGGATTCCAGGAATCGAGAAGTCGTAGGTGCGCGCCCAGCACCTTCCGCTCTGACGCGTCGAGTGGCGGAAGCGGCGCGGCTCGTAGTAGTTCATCAAGCGCAACGAGCGACTCACGCTCCGTCGCTGGGAGTTCGTCTGGATTTGTTGGGAGCGGCTGGCGCTCGGTCAACCCCGCTTCTCGCTCGGGCGCGACGGTCGGCCCATAGAGCGGCGCACCACATCAAGCACCTCTTCTACGTACTTGTCTGCCTCACCCTTTGCAACAGCGCTCTTCACGCACCCGCGCACATGGTCCTCGAGGATGAGGAGCCCGAGCGCATCAACAGCGGCGCGAAGCGCAGCGATCTGCTGGAGGATGTCGACACAGTACTCTTCGCCGTCGACCATTCGCCCAATGCCGCGCACCTGACCCTCAAGTCGGCTGAGGCGGTTCATCAACACCTTGCGATCCTTTGTGTAGCTGTGCCCCGTGTGTTCGTCCATACCCTGGGAGAGTATCCGATCCGACCCGATGCTACGATGCCAATCCGATGGAGACTGCAGTCGGAACCCGCCCATTTGCACATCGAAGTGAGGCGGAGTTTGCTCAGATCCTTGACTTCTACGGCGTTCGTTGGGAGTACGAGGCGACCACCTTTCCGCTGACGCACCACACCGATGGCCGTGTCGCCTCTCGATTCGCCCCCGACTTCTACCTCCCTGACATGAATCTCTGGGTTGAACTGACCACCATTCGACAGGCGCTCATGCGCCAGAAGCGGAGAAAGTTGCGACGCTTCACCGCCCTCTATCCTGATCTTCGGATCAAGCTCCTGGGCGCAAGCGATATCAAGGCACTGATGTGGAAGTATCAACGGAGCGCGCGCGGCGTCGTTGGGCCATCCGGCTCGGCAACACCACCACGCACACGTAGGGAGAGAGCTGGAGAGGTGGCCGCATGAGCACGACGCGAAGCAGCAATCCACACGATGACATCGATGAAGTACTCATTGATGAAGCGGCAATACAGGCGCGCGTAAAGGAACTCGGTGCGGAGATCGCCTCAGCGTACGGCGGAGGAGAGCCACTTGTACTTGTGAGTGTTCTAAAAGGCTCACTGGTGTTTGTGGCAGATCTCATGCGAGCAATTCCAAGCAATGTTGTCATTGACCTCATGGAAGTCTCCTCGTACGGCGGTGGCAATACAGAGTCGAGTGGCACTGTGCGCATCCTGAAAGACCTCTCTGGAACCATTGAGGGGCGAGACGTACTGATCGTGGAAGACATCATCGATACAGGGCTCACCTTGAACTATTTGATGGGGTACCTCAGTGGGAAGAGTCCGCGTTCGATTCGTATTGTGACGCTCCTCAATAAGCCAGCGCGCCGACTCGTCGATCTGAAGGTTGATTGGACGGGCTTTGAGATCCCCGACAAGTTTGTGGTGGGATACGGCCTCGACTTTGGCGAGACGTATCGGAACCTCCGCTACGTTGGCGTCTTGAAGCGCGAACTCTACGCATCGGTACTCGGCGAGTCGTAACGAGTGAAACCGATCGGCAAACTTCAGACCGGCGCGGGGAGCCTTCGGAGCCGCAGTAACGGCCGGCGCCTAAGCGGAGCGGGCGCCCTCCTTGTGGTGATCGGCGCCTTTCCGTCGTGGTGGACCCTTGGTGGCGGAGGCGTCCCCGCCGTGACAGGGAACGCCTTCGATTCAATCGGTGTCGCCGCCTTTTTCAGCGCACTCGCGCTTCTCGCAATCCTCATTGCGCCAGATGCGGTCGGTGAGCAACTCCCCATCGACGCTTGGCCCCTCCACGTCGGGCTTGTCGGCGCTGCAAGCGTCGCCTTCCTCCTCGCCGCGAGTGAGGCGGCGGTTCGCGCAACCGGAAGCGAGCTATCTCTCGCGGTGGTCTTCGCCCCGCTTCGTGCCCCTGGGCTCTGGATCACCCTTCTTGGCCTCGGCGCATGGATCGCGGGGGTCGCACAGATCGTTGACGCCCGCGACGATCGGTAGCCTCCGTCGCCCCTCCGTCCACGAGGGAGTCGAGCACAGATCGACGGAGCCCCTCCCCCCTCTGTTAGGGTGATGAGGTGCAGCCGTGCGCTCCGACGCGCGGGCAGGTGCCAAACAGGTGCCGCCCCGTCGTAGCAGCGCACGCCACAACATCTACTACGAGACAGATAAAGAGGTACACACATCATGAGTCGTAACGTCGCAGTATTCGTTGACGTCGCAAACGTCTTTTACGCAGCCAAGGCGGCCGGAGTCGATATCGACTACGTCACGCTCCTCAAGACCATCACCGCGAATCGCGACCTGATTCGCGCCTACGCCTACACCGGACTCGACCCGGATAACGAGAATCAGAAGGCGTTCCATAACTTCTTGGATCGCAACAACTACAAGGTTGTCAGCAAGGATGTACGCAAGTACGGCGATGGTCGCTTCAAGGCGAACCTCGACATTGAACTTGTGGTTGACCTCGTGCGCCTTGCGCCAAAGCTCGACATCGCCGTGGTGATCTCAGGTGACGGTGACTTCGCACCAGCCATTCGCGCGGTGCAAGATATGGGTGTTCGCGTTGAGGTGGTGAGCTTCCGAGCAAACACCAGCAGCGATCTGATTGACGTTGCCGACCAGTTCATTGAAATCACATCGATCGCCAAGGTTGAGGCGGGCGGCTCACGAAGTGGCCGTCGCGTAGCCGCCGATGGCGACGAGGATCTCTCAATGACAGAGGTTCCAGATAAGCAGTCTGAATCCCCAGCACGACCACGTCGTACGCCTGAGCCACGCGAGGAGCGTGGACGCTCGCGTCGTGGCGGCGTTGGACGATCAGGTGCACCGCGAGGGCGCGCTGGCGCGATCGTTCGAGTCGGCAGCAGCGTCATTGACGCGGACTCGATCGAGACCATGTCACTCGACGACCTCGAGCCGGCAGATTTCACACGTCCTGGTGTAGGACAAGAGCATGAACACGACAACGGTGACGCGCCGCGACGTCGACGTCGACGCGGCGGTCGCGGCCGTGGCGGTCGCGGCCGTGGCGAGGGTTATTCGGATGCACCGCGCAGCGGCGCATCTGTCGGCGGCTCCGGATATGACGGACCGATTGAAACGATGTCACTTGCGGATCTCGACGGCGACGCCCCTGGCGGTGTCCCTGAGTACATGCGCAACGAGCGTCGCGGCTCCTCCCAGCCATCCGGCGCTTCACGACGCGCGCTCGGCTCAGGGCCGTCGCGGATTGCCGACGAAGTGGCTCGATCCCAGCGAGACGGTTCAAGTCGCTCCAACATGTCAGCCGGCATGGAGAGTGAGTCTGTCCCGTCCGACGTCGCGGCACTCTTGCGATCACAGCTTGAGGCGACCGGCCGTTCGGCGGAGAGCGCTCCAGCGCTGAGCGGAAAGGATGCGCCGACGGGTGGGCGTACTCGTGCCAAGGCGAAGCCAGCGGCAAAGAAGCCAGCGGCAAAGAAGCCAGCGGCGAAGAAGCCAGCGGCGAAAGTGGCCTTAGTGAAGAAGGCGGCGGCACGACCAAAGAGCAAGAGGTAAGAGGCGAGCAGGATGGCGAAGGCGGTCTCCACGCCGGCCGATCAGCCTCGCGCCGCCACACGGCCGCCTGCACGATTTGCAACACGTGGTCACGATGCTGCCGCTGCACGCGTCGCACAGCTTCTCACCGGTGTTCCGCCCCACGCCCTGCTCATCGTTGGGCCGCGTGGAGCGGGCGCCGGAACGCTTGCGCGTGACGTTGCGGCAACCCTTCTCTGCGCAACGCCGCACGGGGGAGGCGCATGTGGTGAGTGCCGCGCGTGCAGGCTCGTCCTCTCGGGAAGCCACGCTGATCTCGCACGCATTGCTCCGAGCGGCGCCGCGGATGAGATCGGCATCACCCCGATCCGCGAGCTCGAGGCGAGTCTTGCCCTCCTCCCGGTCGAAGGGGGGCGTAGAGTCGCGCTGATTGAACGTGCAGATCGAATGAGCGAACCAGCGCAGAATGCGCTGCTCAAGACACTTGAAGAGCCTCCTGCGCAGACACACATCATCCTTGCCGCCGCAGAAGACTCCTCACTTCTCCCAACCATCCGCAGTCGCTGCGCCACGATTCGTCTTGGACTACCGGACACTGCGGCTGCAAGCGAACTGATCGCCACACGTCTCGGACTTGATGCGGCCACTGCCACACGGCTGCTGCGCATGTCTGGTGGACGTCCAGGCCCCATCATTGACGCTGAAGCGAGTGGCGATGCGGCGCGTGCACATGCCGCACTTCGTCGCCAGATCATGGACTTTGTTGGGACCGCACCGCACGCGCGCCTTCGCCAGATCCCCGCACTTATCGCCGACGCAAGTGCAATCCTGGCAGTTTCCACACCGGAAGAAGAGAGCGGCGCGTCAGAGGAGGGGAGTGAAGTTGAAGCGTCGGAGGCTGCAACTGAGAGTGCAGCCAGCGGCACGAAGAAGAGCCCAGCGAAGCGTGCGGGCGGCAAGCCAACCCCAGCAGAGCGACGCGCCAGCGCCAAGGCACTGCTGCACCTCTGGCGTGGTGTGGCGCGCGATCTCGCGCTAGTCGCCTCGTCCGCCCCCGGATCGGTCGCGTTTCCAGAGGATCTCCACGAACTCACTCCGGTAGCAGCACGTTGTGCGCAGACCGCATGGCGAGACGCGCTGATCAGTCTTGATCGCGCACTCGCCGCGCTGCGACGCAACGGAAACCCCGAGCTGCTCCTTGATGCGATCGCGTTGCGCTGGCCGCGCGGATGAGTCAGTTCACCCCACACCGCGAAGTCTTCAGTCAACTTGTGACGCTTGGCGAGAGCGTGACAGAGGCGTTGGACTATACGCAGCTGATCTGCACAAACGGCGAGAGGGATCTGGAGAAGACGTTTGCCGCGCTCGCTGAACGCGAGTTGCCACCGGCCGCCATCCGCGCGCTGGAGGCACTCCACTCCGCGGGCGAACGAGTGGTGGCGGCAAGCGATCCACATCGCGCGATCGACTGGATTGCAACATATCCGCGAGTCCTCACCACACTGCTCGTTGCTGCGCTGAATCCGAAGGCGCTACCGGCAGACCAAGGGGCCGCAACAACAAGCGGTGGAGCGAGTGCGACGCGACTCCCAAGCGGAGTCGCGTTTACTGATGCGCCGCGCGATGGACGCGCCGTCGTCTACTCAGGCATACAAGCAGATCCAATCCTGAAGCCACTCGCACACGCGATCGCTGCGGCCTCGCCCGCTGACCGGCTGATTGCTCGCGCGCTCATGGGGGATCCTGAGCCCGACCAGGCAACCGCGTCGGCGTACGCTTCGCTGCTCCCATCACAGCGATCGCCGAGCGACCCGCTCATCGTCGGCGCGCTGACCATTGGAGGGAAGGCGGCGCAATCAAACGCGCAGTATCGTGGCGCCATTGTGGAGGCGGCCACCGCGGAGATCTTGAAGCGACGACCGACACTTGCGCGAGAGGGAGAGCGGATGGTTCGGAGAGAGCGTCGCTTCTCGGTGGACGGCGCATCTGCAGACCCGCACCCATTCGACGTGACCGTAGAGGCCGGGCCAGCCCCCGAGCTCTGGGACTGCAAGTGGAGCGCACGCGGTCTGGACGACAGCCTCCTCGCAGAGCTTGAAGATGCCCGGATCCGCGCCGCAGGAGTGGGGGTGCGTGTTTCGATCGGCATCGTCGCCTTTGACTCGGCTGCGACGGTTGCGGCTCGGCTTTCGATCTTGCGCGGTCCACGCGAGCAGACACGACTGATCACCCTCGACACGCTGAACCGCCTGGCGACGGGCTGAGTGAGTCAACGATGACCTCGATCGCCGAACGACTCACCCCCGGACTCGCGAGTGACGAAGTGCATCTCCCTGCCGAGGCACGCTTTCGGGAAGAGCGGCGAGGGGTTCGATTCGACGAGTGCGATCAGCGCGGTCGCATGCGCGCGGCGGCGCTCCTGCGTCACGCCCAGGATCTCGCCTGGCGCCACAGTGAACAACTTGAGTACGGACGCGCCTGGTATGAGGCGCGTGGTGTGGGTTGGGTGGTGAGGAGTGTGGATCTCTTGATCGATCGGCCGCCACAGTCGAACGAAGACCTTATCGGCACAACCGCACTCGTCGGCTTTCGGCACGTGATGGCGCGACGGCACACACGACTCTTTACGGCGTCGGGTCGAGTGCTCACCGACGCCGCCATTGATTGGGTCATGACCGACAAGGAGGGGCGACCGACACGATTCCCCGAAGAGTTTGAGAGCTTCGTCACCCGCGTCGGCGCAACGTTCACTCCAAACAAGATCCCCGCAGCAGCTCCCTCAGGGGCGGTCGTTGAGATACCAATTCGTCGCGCAGACATTGATCCGCTTGGACATGTCAATCACGCTGCATGGCTTGAAATCATTGAAGAGGGGGTCGCCCAGGTTGCTCCTACGCATCTAGAGGCGCCGCGACGACGGATTCGCATGGAGTACCTTGCGATCACCACCGAGCGTGCAGCGCACGCTCACATCGTTACAGTGGAAGGCGACGAACAGCTTCGCGTAGATGTGACCGATGCACACGGGAGCCCCTTGGTACGCGCTGAGCTCACGGTGGTCGGCGCATGATCAATTCGCTTGCCCTCGTGGTGTCGGCAGTACTCCTTGCGCTCAGTGCGTCTACCTCCCTTGCCGCACAATCACCCACGACACGAATCTCTATCACCGCGGCACTTGGCAGGCTGAAAGTGCAGCCTGAGTATGGGAGTGGTTACAGTCGGAGCAAATTCGGGAACGATTGGACTGACGTGGATGGAGACGGCCTCGACACTCGTGCGGAGGTGCTGATTGACGAATCAACGGTACGTGTGACGATCTCAGGAGGAATCGTTCGCACTGGAAAGTGGGTCAGTCTCTACGACAACCTCACATGGACCATTGGAACGGACGTGGATATAGACCACGTTGTTGCACTCAAAGAGGCATGGGAGTCCGGCGCGTATCGGTGGAGCGCTTCGCGTCGACTCGCGTTCGCGAATGATCTCGGTGTCTCATGGGCGCTCCGCGCGGTAACGGACAACGTCAATTCGTCAAAAGGTGATCGGGATCCTGCAAGCTGGCTTCCGCCGTATCGAGCCTCCACATGTACGTATCTTGTCGGCTGGGTGGCAGTGAAGTTGCGATGGGGCCTCAGCGTGGATGCGGCGGAGAAGGCTGCGATTGTTGATGCATGGAGTTCACGCGGATGCGCCGCTCGAAGTAATCCTCCACGCGTGGATGTGAAGCCCGCGCCGTAGCGCTTACAGTCCCAGAGTTGGCTTCCCACCTTCGCCTTCGCCCTGCCCCTTTCGTCTCTTCTTTCGCTTCTCGCTCTTCTCTTGGGCGGGTGCTGGGCGATCCGGCATACCAGCGTTGTACTTCCTCACGAGCTTTGCACCTGGAGCCTTGGCGCGCGCCTGTGCAAGCGCGGCCGCGGGGGCAAATTCTGACGAGGTAGGCGGCATCTCGCGACGTGGCCTTGCGCCAACGTGCGGCGTCCGCCGCACGACGACAACGCCCTGGGATACGCCTCGCATGTGGCGCACGCTCTCCTCGGGTTGCGCTCGATATGCGGCCGCCCATACAAGTGCTACGGCAGCGGGGACCAACAGGAGCCGCTCATCGGTCCCGGTGAAGCCGAGCACCAGCGCGACGGCAGTCACCAGAATGGCAAGGAGGAGAAGTGGCCGCCTGAGCGGCGGGATGCTCTGATACTGCGGGTCGGCCATCTGCCGATTCTAGGGGGTGCGACGTGCGAGTCGCGTACGTATCTGGTGCGCCCGACAGGATTTGAACCTGCGACCTTCTCCTTCGGAGGGAGACACTCTAATCCCCTGAGCTACGGGCGCGAGAGGGGCAGGATACCTGGCAGAAATAGATCAGGTGACCCCCCGTGAAGGGAGCCACCTGAAGCCGGTCCGCTTTTAGAACGAACAAGTCAGTTCCGCAGCTACGCTCGAAGAGCATCTATCACGTCGCCTAAAGCGACTACCCTAACCCACCTACCCATGGCCTTCGAACAAGAACAGCT
>JACCDP010178507.1_pt1 | contig 13094 bp, 11 predicted proteins | sample 7445841 | NCBI WGS metagenome assembly JACCDP01 (sample SAMN15323441, study PRJNA562643) | freshwater metagenome | isolation source: river surface water | place: USA:Blue River Watershed | collected 2017-08-17
AATCTGATTGTGTTGTGTGAAAAATGTCACAGAGAGCATCATGCGGGAGAGTTTGATGTCGGTCCAGTCAAACAAACCTCTGAGGGGGAGGTACGAACCTTTTCGGAAACGGTTTCGATTGCGTCAGCTACATCTCCTCAGAAAGATGATTCAACAGCCATGATTGAACGGTATATTCGTGGAAATCCCAATATACCTTTAAAGATTTTGGCGAATCAAATTCGTGTTCAAGAAGGTGTTCAGGTCTCTGAACAAAAAATTCGCTCTGTGCGAAAGAAGATGATTTAAGCAGTCGTGGGAGCGACTACAGCGGCAGCAGTAGGGGCGGGTACAGCAGCGGTAGGGGCGGGCATAGAGGAGGGCATCGCAATATAGGTCATCGGACCAGGATCACCTTTTTCTCCTTTCTCACCACGTTCACCGCGTTCACCGCGTTCACCTTTCTCACCTCGCTCTCCACGTTCACCTGCAGGACCGGGTGGTCCCATAGGTCCGGGAGTGCCAGCACCCACAGACATGGGACGGAAGAACTTGAGGGTGGCAATTTCTTTCCGGAGGCTCTCGATTTCAGCTTTCATAGCCTGAATTTCACGACGAAGAGGATTACCATTCTGGTAGTTCAAACCACTGAGATTCAATACGGAAGACATTCTGAATACACAGTATGAATTGATCGGGAGATTTAACCGCGAAGACGATAAAATTGATTCGTTTAAAGCGGAGTGTTCAAGTAGAGACAATGATCACCGTTATTCTTTGTATGAATTGTGGCAAAATTTTGGCAGATAAATGGCGTTGGTACCAAAAACGTGTAAAACAACTGAAAGAGGCGGAAGGCGTTCGTGAGAACAGTGAAATGCCTGTTTATATCGACAATATCGAAGGCGCAATACCCGACACACCTGAAGGGCGCGCTCTTAATGAACTAGGTCTCAAACGTATCTGTTGTCGTAAGCACTTCCTCACACAAAAGGATTTGATTGACAAGATCTAATAAAATCTACCATTCAAGTAATGGAGTTCTTCTTGCCCTCGATCCTATTTTTATTAGTAGGGAATGCTATCTTATTCTGGATCATTCCTCGGTTTGGTCCTCTTGTCTTAGCCATTGTTGCTCTTGTTTTACTCATTTTGGGAGTCTACAATCATTACAGCATGTTTGCGACAGAGTATCGCTTGAGCACATGGCAGGAAGGAATGAAAGCCTATGCGCCTCAGACACTGATTGTTGTTCTTGTGGTAATGATCATCTTTTCCATTTTGTATATGGTCCCTTCCGGTTCAAGTATTTATCTTCCGAGTGCTGAATCTGCGACCAATGTGGTAACACGTGCGGCAAACAATGGCATGCGTGCTGCTGCGAACGCTGCGAATGTAAAGGTCACCGCTACACCTTCGACAAACGCTGGATCCAATGCTGCGACCTATGGAAATAACAACAGCAATGCGGGACCGAATTTAAATATGTTACGACAAATGTACGGGAATAATGCTGGGCGAAATGGAAATCGCTACTAGAAATAGGAAGCACTATGAATAAAACGAAAAAACAAGGCAAAAGTATTCAAACGATTCCGCAGCTTCGGAAAGCGTTTGATTATATTGAGACAATCACTCGTCGCGGTATCGATATAGACACCTTTAAGAAAGAATGGGAAAAGGTCTTTGATCATGAGATCGATACAGAATCTGCGAAGAGTTGGCTTGATTTCCACAAGAAATCAGGAAAGAAAAATACGACACGAAAGCACAAACAGAAAGGTGGAGCAGGACCGCTTGCTGGTGCGCCGCTTGATTTCACCACACGTCCCGGCAACTATGATGTTCCCTATGGAAGCTTTCTCGATTATGTAGGCAGTGGACTCGATTTTTACAACAAAATTAATACAAATTCGATAGTTCCTACCCAATGTGGAAAGGAAAACATCACGCCTCAATTGCCTGCCAGTCTTGGATCTAACAAGGTGGGTGGCGGTCGTCGTCGCAAAACCTATCGTCGCAAAGGTCAAAAGGGGGGTGGATTCCCTAGCATTACCGAGCTCACAAATGCGCTCATGTTTAGACCCTTTCAATCCACCAATCCTCCCACAGTTCAATATGATGCGCAGATGGCATTTAAGGGACAAGGATACGCAGGAACCTCTCCGTCACCCGTGGATGGAACTCCTCCCTATGTAAAACCCCCTACAACAGTGTCTGCTAACTATCCCGTCTATGATATTACTCGAAAGCTAGGCAGCGAATTGAACTAAACTATTTTACGGAGAAAACATACTAGGAAGAAACCTCAGTAGCCAATAGGGTTCTTCCGAGCATGGCATCGTCGATACAGGGAAAAATAAGCGGGGACGAAGCAATGAAACTTGCGAAACAATTGCTTCATACCTATTTCCAAACACAATCCTATCCTTTCACACGTCACCATTTGGATTCATTTGATCAGTTTATGAGTGAGGATATGTTGAACATTATTCAATCCGCCAATCCAATTATTATTTTGAAGGATCTCATCCCTTCCAAGGGCATCTACAAGTATCGTGTAGAAGTCTACGTGGGTGGTGAAACAGGTACAGGCATCTATGTTGGATCACCTACCGTCAGCCTTCAGGACTCCAATGAAGTTCGTCTCTTGTTACCGAATGAGGCTCGTTTGCGTAATTTAACCTATGGGGCACAGGTTCTTGCGGATATGTTTGTCCGAATCACCATTATGTTACCACAAGAGGGAGGGGCGCTTGCTCCTGTCAAGTTTGAGCGATTCTTTACCAAGACCGATACGGAGGATATGAGAATTCCGTTGTTTAAGATGCCCATTATGCTTCACAGTCGCTATTGTATTCTTCATGGAAAGCCTGCCTCTTTCCTTCGTGAAGCAGGCGAATGTGAATATGATTATGGTGGGTATTTCGTTGTCGATGGCGCAGAGAAAATCTTAGTGACGCGTCAAGAACAGGCGTTCAACACATTGTACGTGTCTCAGCAAAACAATGACGATCAAGTGTCTGTCTATGCGACTATCAGTTGTTTATCTCCAAAGACGCGTCTTGTCAAGCGTGTATCGTTTGCGCTCTTTCGTCGCTCCGAAGCAATCCAGGTCAGTCTTCCCTTTGTACGAAAGCCGATCCCCTTGTTTATTGTGTTCCGAGCCCTCGGAATTCAGTCCGATTATGACATTGTTCGTTTGATTTTCCCCGATGAAACATCGGCGGAAGCCAAATTGTTGGAAGACAAGCTTCACGCGAGTATCGTGGAGGCTGCACCCTTTTTTGACCAACACCTCGCTGTCCAGTATATTAAAATCTTGACAAAGGGTTTCAGTGAAGCTCACGTCCTTGATATTTTGAACAATCAGACCTTCACACACATCGAAAATAGACCTGGAGCACGTGCTGCGTTTTTGGCAGACTGTGTTCGCAACATTCTCCGTGTGTATGCGAAGATTGACCAATCCACAAACCGTGATGACACACGAAATCAGCGTTGCTTGACTTCAGGATTCTTGATTCAAATGTTGTTCCAAGGAATCTATAAGTTGTGGAAGAAACAAGTGTCGCTCGCCATTGATAAGGAATACAACTACAATGACAAGATCTACAACAATGAGAATTTCGTGAATATTTTTGCTCCTGGCAACCGTCAGCGAATTTTTGCGATTGGATTTATGAGTGATGCGATTAAACGTGGGTTCAAAGGAAAATGGGGTGCCACCCAAGGTGAAGAAAAGGCAGGTGCCCTCCAATCCTTGTCCCGTTTGTCCTACCATGACTTTTTGTCACACTGTCGTCGCGCAGTCTTAGAGTTCGATACAACACTCAAGATTACAGGTCCGCGAAAACTCGCACCGAGTCAATATGGCTATTTCTGTACCAGTGAGACACCCTGCGGCAGTAGTATTGGTATTACAAAGAACTTGAGTATGATGACAGCGATTAGTACTGCGACAAATCCCACAGCGATCGTGGCTTGGTTGTTTGCTCGTGGTGGAGTGATTCCTTGTGACATGATTACATCGGACTTGCTCAAACTTTCCGTGCCTTTTTATCTCAATGGAGGTATCTTAGGATACACCACACAACCCTTACTTCTCACCCAGGTTCTCCGTTTGTTCAAGCGCACAGGCTGTATTTCCTCAAGTGCGAGTATTGGATTTAACTATGATACACGTCGTGCGTTTTTGTATTTGGATGAAGGACGTCCCATGCGCCCGTTGATTCCCATTGATACGAAAGGCATCTTTCCTGCTGACAAATTGCGAAGCTTGAAGACCTGGCGTGATTTGGTGATGGGCACTCTTCCCATGACATCCAATCGCAAACTCGAAAGCGCAGGGTTTTTGGATCCGTTTGCGGAACGTGTGGATGTTCCTAAACTTGACGAATATGTCAACTTCTTAAAAGACAAGACGGGTGCGATTGAATATGTAGATCCCTATGAACAGAATTTAAGTTTCATTGCGAACTTCCCTGAATATATCACACCTGAAACATCACACGTGGAAATTCACCCATCCACAATCTTAGGTCTCATGACAAATATGATTCCCTTCGCCAATCATAACCAGTCTCCTCGTAATCAGTTAAGTTGTAGTCAAAGCAAACAGGGATTAAGTATTTATTCCACCAAATACAGAACTCGATTTGACAACCAAGTTCATGTTTTGTGTTATGGTGAAGCGCCTTTGTGTCGTACCTTGTATTACGACTATGTTGCGGATGGTCAAATTGGATACGGGCACAACTTAATTCTTGCGATTGGTAGTTTTACAGGCTACAACCAGGATGACGGTATCGTGATGAATATGGACGGTATTCAGCGTGGTATGTTCCGCAACATGACATTCCGTTCCTACAGTGGATTTGAAGAAGATGATCAAAAAGCAAAGACACGCACACGTATCGCAAATCCTGCGCGTGTTCCTGGCTGGACACAGCTTGCTCCTGGACTTGACTACAGCAAATTGGATGATCGTGGTATTATTGACTTGAAGAAAGGTCAGTATGTCGATCAAAATACTGTCATTATTGGACGCTACATTCAATCACAAAGCGGTGCTATGCGTGACGCAAGTATCACGCCTCAAGTCTGGACAAGTGGTCGTGTGGATGATATCGCAGTAGTGGTGAACAACCAAGGTCTTCGTCTTGTGAAGATTCGTATTGTCGAGGATCGTATTCCTGAGTTGGGTGATAAGTTCAGTAATCGTCACGGGCAAAAGGGTACAATTGGTATGTTCGTTCGTGGACACGATATGCCAAGAACTCGAGATGGTCTTGTCCCTGATATGCTGATGAATCCTCACGCCATTCCGTCTCGTATGACGATCGCACAATTGTTGGAGACGATGTTTGGAAAGGCAGCGGCGATGGTAGGAGGCATTTCCAATGGAACTTCCTTCATGAACGATGGAAGCCCTGTGGATGATATTGGCAATATTTTAGAAACAAATGGCTTTGAGAAATATGGAAATGAGCTTCTCTATGATGGAACTACAGGAGTTCAGATTCCTAGTCAGATTTTTATTGGAAAGTGCTATACTATGCGTTTGAAGCACATGACAAAAGACAAGTGGAATGCGCGCGCAGCAGGTCGTCGTGAACAGCGCACGCACCAGCCGACAGGTGGTCGTGGAAATGAAGGTGGTTTGCGTATCGGTACTATGGAAACTGAAGGTATTATGGGTCACGGAGCATCGGATTTCTTACAGGAATCGATGATGAAACGCAGTGATGGAACAAAATTCACAATCTGTAATGGTTGTGGTACAGTTCCGATCTACAACCCTGATACTGGATTTTTCTTCTGTACTTTGTGCGATGGTCCTCCAGTCTTCGTAGGAGACAGTGCGAAGAATCTTGAACTCCTTCCTCCCAACAAAAAGAGTATTGCGACACCTGGAACGATCGAAATTCCTTATGCGACATATTTGCTCAATCAAGAAATGACAACATATATGAATATGGGCATTCGTCTCTTAACTGCTCAGAACCTTCAACATTTGCGTCGACCTGCGGTGAAAGACTTGTATGATGAGGGTCTTCTTGTGAAAGCCAATGAGGAACTTCAACAACTCATGCTTCCTGATACGCAAGTTCCTGAATTTGTTGTGGAGGATGAATCAAAGATTGAAGCCAACCCAGAAGATCTTCGCAATTTAGGTGTCGCGGAGTCTCTCGAAACACGAGAAGCCCTCACAGATGCGGCTGCTGCTGCTGTCTTGGGTGGCGAGGAAGAAGGTGCTCCAAAACCTACAGGACCAAAGACCTATACGTTTGCGGAAACCTTGGAGCATCCAGAAATGAAGTTTAAATTGAATTCCAACTGGCGTGAACGCCTTCCTCCTGAAGTACGAGAGCGTCTCGGTCCTACGAATTCGCCACCCTTTATGACAAACAATACCTATCGGTATGTGGAAAATGTAGGGAATGCGCCAAATGCCAAACCCATCGGTGTCGACAGTGTAACAGGATTGCCGATTCTAGGTGTAGATCCCAATACAGGGCTTCCTATGCTTGGACGCCCTACTCCAGCTGAGAACGATGGGCAAACAGGGGGTGGATTCGCACCTCCTGGCTATGATGCGATGACAGGTCTTCCTGTGCTTTCCAATACTCCTGCTGCGGTTCAACCAGTTGCGCAACAGCAAGTTGTGACGACAACATTTGTTCCTCCTATGGGCGCAAATATCGTTCCAGGAGCGATGTCAGGAGCACCACCTAGTATTGTTGTCGATACACGCCCTGAAGCCATGCGCGCAGCGGGATTTGATCCTCTTCCTTCAAACTTCTCTTCTGCGCCTCGCAATCGTGGAGCGCCGCGAGCTCCCGCTTCTATGTCAGGAAATGAGCCAGTTTCATCCAATGCGAGAGTCACTGTAATAAAACAGGGATAAAGATTCTCCCACAAAAATTTGATTTAAAATGATATGCCCATATTATCAGAGAAAGAATGAACGTTCAAACATTGGATCATCTTATGCGCAGTCGCAAGACTATTTTGGATATTCTTGCGAAACGCGGATACAACACAAAACCGTATGAACGCTTTGGCTATGAAGAGGTAGAAGCGATGGCGAAGGGTGGCTCGACGGCTCTTCGTATGGACCTTGAACGACCTGCTGAGGCTACGGATACGGGCATTGTCAAATGTCGTGTCGAATATTATTTGAAGAAGATGAAATTGTCCATTGAACCTTGGCTGTCAAGTCTTCCCATTCTCGGCGATGATGACGAAGAGGCAAAACAGTCTGCCGATTCGATTGATCCGAAAACGACGGAGATTATTGTGATGCTCGTGGAAGATACACATCCTATGGCGGATATCTTTCACGCAAAGGCGCTTGATCAATACAACAAGCGCAAACTCCGCATTTCCTTCTTCTTGATTGACAATCTAGTCAACAATCCTTCTGAACATGTATTGGTACCAAAACACGAGCGTGTTCCTCTTCGTGAACATGCTGAATTGCTCAAGAAACTCTACGCTGAGAAAAAAGGTCAACTTCCTTGGATTGTCTTCCATGTTGACATTCAAGCACGCATTCTTGGCTTAGTTCCCAAAGATATTGTAAAAATTACACGCCCGAGCCCTTCGGCAGGCTATTATGTGGAATATCGTGTCTGTGCTCCTTAGTAGAAGAATATGAAACCTGCGTTACCCAAAGTTCCAGTCCCTTCTGGGTGTGAAGGTATCCGTGCCCAGTATGCTGATGTAGGCAGCAACCAAAATTTTTTACAAAAGACACAACAGTCCATCGATTCCTTTGGATCTTATATTCAGAATAATCTCCAAGCCGATCTGGAAGAGATTATGCGCACATCAAGCCCTCAGTACATGTATCAGAGCTTGGTTCGTTATATTCGAATTGAGAAAGTAAAAGACTCCAATGCAAACTTAGTTGTAAATCAAATCATCGCACTTGATGAAAATGGAAATACTGTAAGTCAAGGCAAAAAAGTAACCGCTTCAGGACAAGTTGTAGGTCTCTTAGCCAATGCGGTGAATGGAAAAGCGGGAGATCTCTATAACTATGCCGAGATAGCAGGGCGAACATGGAATGCAACTACAAAAAACTTTGAGAACGCAAAAGTATGGATGGAAGTTGATTTAGGAAACGTTTTTACTCTTTCAAAACTTCTTTATTACAATATACAATTTGAAAATGATTATTCTATAGCGGCACGATCTTGGATTACAAACTTTAAGATTGTGTTGTACAATAGCGCACGAGAGCCTATTAAAGAATTTACTCCCACAGGAAAAGGAAAGGTCGAGGAATTTCAAGTGTCTCTTCCGTCGTCCAAACAAAAACTTGTGGATCAGAAACTTAATCAACTCAAAGCGACAGAACAAGAACTCCAACAAGCTATGAAGTGTTTGGACCGCGAATTAAATCAACGCCAAGAGATTTCCTCTGACATTTACAATCTTCATACGCAAGTGAAAGAAAAAGAGAAACTCGCAAAGAACAAAGACTCTGCGGTTCAGGCAGCTCGTGAGCGTGTTCAGAAGATTCGCGATCCTTACACTGAAACTACGGTCTTTGAGAGCTGGTTTCCACTCCGTCGCCCTCTCGAGAAAGAAAGCGTTCCGGTTCTTTGGATGGTCGCTATCCTCTTCCTCGCTGTTTCGATTGGACTTTTCCTTCAATCCGCAGGGTATACACTTGAATTTGTAAACAGTGGATTTTCAGATCTGAATAAGTTTATGTTGAATGCTGGAAAGAATCCTCCTAAGTAGAAGAGGCTCAACCATGAGTTTTTGTGAAAAAAAAGAGATTACCTCGGATGCTGAAATGAATGCTCCGTTTCCCCCTCAAGGATCTACAAACAAAACAATCTTTCCTACACAAGGTCTTTCTCGTGACGCAGATGGTCGTTTGAGCAATAGTGCGCTTCAGATCATTTATGATGCGCTCATCAGTCAAAAGCGTATTGTTTCGGGTGATGAATTTCGTGCGAAGTTAAATGAAATTAAGACAAAACAAGCCACGGAGACAAAGGAGAAAGGGCGAGCGGAGATCAAGCGTATTTTGGATGAGCTTCCGAATACGGAACTCGAGACGATGACCGGTCTCAAGAATGAGTTCTGCTACACCTATACGCGATACAAGTACGCATTGGATCGTTTGTTTACAAAACTTACTCAGACATCCAAAGCTGGAAAGGTTTCAGAGGCTGACAAGCGCGATGTGACCATGTATTTGGGCAAAGCCAAAGACTTCAATATTAAACTCAATGATTTAATTCAAGTATCAAACTTCCTTGCGTCAAAGCGTGTCAATGACGCCTCCAAACAATCCGCAGAAGTAAACGCATTAAATTCCAGTATCAGTTCGACATTCGCATCTCTTCAAGAACATCAGAAGATGTTAAATAAAGAAAATGCGGAAGCAGATCTTCGTCAACGAATGGTTGAATACACCAAGGAGAAAAATAAGTCAACAAACAATTGGCTTCAACTTTACGGCGTATTGAACATTGCGGCGATTGGTCTTTTGTTGTACATTTATCGCTCCTAAGTGTAGAGTAGATGGGCAACCTTCAAAGTCTTACCGACGCGACAAGAGGAATTCAAGATGCGCAGTACATCCGTGCTCTTCAGTCAATGACTCCAGAGCAGAGAGACCAATATTTTTCTGCGCAAAAGACACAATTTGTCGATAATTTATTAAAAGAGCGTGAGTCCGCCTTTTCCAAAACCTATACGGATATGATCAAAAATACAAATGTTCAACATTCTCTCTTGTATTATATGTCTCGTAACAGTGATCTTGATGATGTTGGAAAACTTATTAAGAATGAGAATGAGGCAACTGTAAATACAGCCACCTACAATCGTCAGTTGGCAGAGCGTCAATATGAAATCAATGAGTGGACAAACAATAACAAGCTTGAAACGTTGTTTGTGTTTCAGATGATTTTCATTACTTTGTTATTGACTTCTGTTCTTGCGTTTCTCCAACGCATGGGCTATTTTTCCAATTATTTCTTTGGAGGAATTGTCGCAATCCTTTTGTTTATAGTCGCAGGAACGATAGCCAATCGGGCAAACTATACAAACCGTATCCGTGACAAGCGTTACTGGAATCGCAAAGATACAGGACGTACCGGTGGTGATGGGTCAGGATCAATCGCGAACAAATGTTAGACTAGCATAGAATGAATAACGCTAATGACGCAAAACAAAGATTAGAAATCTTGAAAGACAACCTTGCTGTCTTTCGAGAGCAGTCAGTCTTGTTTCAACAAAAAACAAGAAGTACGGACGAACTTCATCGCACAAAGCGTGAAGTGGAAGAGAAAATCGGAGCGATTGAGGCGAAAACACAAGATGCGGATGCGGCGGCGGAGACCTATGATCGTGAATTTTTGGATCGAAAGGCTGAATTCCCCGATCCCTATTTGAAAGGGCGTATGGACACACTTCAAGATCGAACTATGACTTTTTTTACAGTAGCTTTCTTGCTTCTCACAATAGCTATTTGTGTAGACACGCACATTCGGTATGATGATTTCAAAACAACAATGAAATATCTTGGATATATGCTTTTGGTTGGATTGTTCATCTTTGGCATTATTTTTAAATATGCGTAATCAGTAGAAATGTCGAATTTAACTGTAACTTGGCCTGGTGGCATTGGCAATCCTGTAGGTGAACGTATTCCTATTTCCGATGTTCCTGTTCCTCGTATGGGAGGCATTGGTGATTTAGGTGCGATCCAGCGTGGAGCAGGTCGTCGTCGTCGCTCGACTCGTCGTGCGAATCGCAAGAATCGCAAGCAGACACGAAAAAATAGAACGGCTCGTCGTAATCGTGCGAGCACCCGTCGCACCTGCCGTTATGGTTGTGCGTAACCGTTTACTCATCAACTTCATCTCCTGAGTCTTCGTCTTCATCATATGCTTCCACCTCTTCATCTGTTGAGAAGAGGCGAATGTGGACGAGAACCTGTTTCTTACTATCAAGCTTTCCAATATCGCTCGAATCCAAGCAACGATTCCAGAGCTCCGTATCTGTCAAGTTTGCTTTCACGGAATTCTCCTTACGCCATTGCTGGAAGATGCGACGAAGATCCTTGAAGTCTACACGGTTGTTGTCTTCACGACGAATGCGTTCATGGCAGAACTTTGAGAACACATCGAAACTTTCTTTGTAACTGTCGCTCGCCTGATTGACCACCGCGGGAATGGGGTGAAGACCATTCACAAGATACTGAGTCTCATAGATGTGAACAAGGAGCGAGAGGAAGGACTCGCGCCATTCCTTGAGCTTGATGTCGAGGAACTCATCCTTCAAATGGATATTCGGCTTCTTCAACTTCCAATCCGCGTGATCCGCATCACGGAAGGTACTGATGAAGGGAACAACTTTGATACGACGCCAAGTACCATTGTCCATACTGTAGATCGGAGGAAGATCATTACACATCATAAAGAGTTTGCCCATGATCTTAAATTTCTCTTGATCCTGGAACAATCCACGGGCTTCCACCATATCTTCACCGCTGAACTGTTTCATACGACTGGTATTCAAGGGTTCTTTCGCATCCGGCTCCTGCATATAGATGAATCGGCGATTCTTTGCGACAATCACATCTGGATTCGCAGCTCCACTGTCAGGGCGCTTACGAGTAAGAACGGTAGACTGAATGGACGTGATGTAATCACCGAGCGTCAGACGCATAAGTTCTACAAGTTTCGACTTTCCATTTGAACCACGACCGGTGAAGATGTAGTAGCACTGTTCAGGGTTTGAGCCTTCGAGAGTGGAGGACATCAGACGAAGAACATAATCACGGAGTTCCACTTGAGGAAAGAGCTTATCAAAGAAGGACATGATTTCAGGAATCTTCGGATCTGTAGGATCATAAGGACGATAGGAGATCGCATCCATCTCTCCTTCTTGACGCCCGCAGAGGAAACTCACATAATCTTCAGGTTTGCCTTGACGGAAGAGACAACGCGGTTTGCTTGTAGCAGAATCCTTGTAACGGAGTTCGAGGATGCCGTTCGCAAATCCAACAAGATACGGGTTGATGTTAAGCTTCTTAACAAAGTCTTCATCCGCAAAGAAGATGGATGCCATCTTCATAACCTGATCGAGGAATCCAACATTGTAGAGCTTGGCTTGAAGTTTGTGAAGTTCCTCGAGTTTCTTAAGATACTTCTCCGCATCATCATCCTTCTTGATCTGTTTCATTTGATCATGAACACGCTCGCACGCATGTTCCACCTTCTTTGCTACATCGAAACAGATCTTGCGCTTGAGCTCGATACCCTGATTGAGATGCTTCCACATGTTTAGAATTTCATCATACTGAAACCATTCCGTGGATCGTTGCGCAATCGATGCGACATAGGTCGTCTGAAACATCTGTTCCATCAACTGCGCTACGTGGTAGTGGGTATTGTCCTTGACCTTCTTGATGATATATTCGAGGATATCTTCGTTGATGATCAGATCATATTGTTCACGGTTGTCATCACGCGCCCACTTGTGAAGCGAACGGAGCGTAAGACGAGGACCATCGCTGTCTTTGCGCATTCCGTGAAACCAGTCGCGACGAAGTTGGCTCATGTTGTTGAAGGTCGCCTTAGGAGACTTCGCACTGAAATCCATCCAAAGATCAAACATCTCTTGGCTGGGTTCTAGATTGTGGAGACACCATCCCACACGAATCCAGGTTTCGTAGTGATCTGCGCGTTCAGCATTCAAGCATTCACGGACAAGACGACCGACGAGAACTCGTGTTTCATCCGAATACGGAATCGAACTCAAAATCGCTTGGACATTCTGTGTGACAGATTCCATCGCAGGAACAATTGCCGTCGATGTTGCCGCGCCTAAGGGAGGAGACGTCGGACCTCCGCCGCGTGAAAGACGGAGAAGTTGATCATATTCCTCTTTTTTCTCAGGAATCACATCACCGCACTCATCTTCAACCTTGTAGCGAATGCTAAGAATTTCCAGAAGTTGGCGAGAGGAATATTTCGTGGGCTCTTCAAGAGTCCACTCATCCGTTTCAGGATTGTAGACTTTGATCATCTCCACTTTGTAGGGAAGAATCGAGGGTTTGCTAGCACCATAGAACATCC
>JACCDP010386190.1_pt1 | contig 13094 bp, 5 predicted proteins | sample 7445841 | NCBI WGS metagenome assembly JACCDP01 (sample SAMN15323441, study PRJNA562643) | freshwater metagenome | isolation source: river surface water | place: USA:Blue River Watershed | collected 2017-08-17
CCTCGGACCGGATCGAGGAGTTGTGGTGGATCCCCAAAGCGCAGCGCTTCTCCAGCGGCACGACGAAGTTGATCGCCTCACTGGCGTAACCGCTCGGGTTGAAGATCGGGGCCGCCCAGCGGAGGGGGAGCGCCAACTCGGGGGAGTTGACTGGTTTCGACGGCGTACCGATGGTCGGGTTGCCCCGTTGCTGATAAAGGGCCAAATAGTTCGATAGGATCTCTTTTTCTTGTGAAATCTTCCACGAATCATGTTCAGGGTTGGTAGACATCCCTTTGGGATTGAAGTAGTAAACCCCAAGAATCTCATTGATCTTCTTGAATTTGGCACCGTTGAAAGTGCATCTGAGCCAAAAATCCCAATCGCCCGCGGACTTGTATTTTTGATTGAACCAACCGTTTTTCTGATGCAGAGACTTACGCCACATCGGGTTGTTATGCGGCGGGTTGCCTCTCAACATCGCCTCTATGGAGAATTCCTCGAAATCGTATCGTTGCGTGTCTTCTTGGACATCTTCCCAGCGCTTATTGGGTTGGTGCATGATGTAGCTGTCAGCGTACACCAAGTCGATTCCGGGGCTTTTTGACAGAATCTCGAAATGCCTTTCGATGGAATTTGGGGCTTTTCTGTCATCCAAATTGGCGTTGGTCACATATTCGCCGCGGCACATCCGGATGGCTTCATTCCATGTCTCATAGATTCCAGGGTCGTGATCGAGTCGTTTGTAGACAATATTGGAATACCTTTCCATGTATTGCCTGATCACTATTTCCTCGTTACCTGGAGAGTTTGGGTTGATCAAAACCAGTTCGCAGTGTTTCTTGAAAACGGTTTGCCTTGTTATGTCTTCAAGATATTGGCTTATGAACTGATCCGAGTTGTAAACGGAGGCGAATATGGATATCCGGATTTGCTGGTTGTCAGAGTGGGTTGAAACCGTGATTCCTTCTTTTTGAAGTTCGCTGTCGGTCACCCGTGGTTGGAGCTGTGTCTCATCGGCTGAGACCTTCTGTGCTTGGTCTTCCGACTCGATCAAGGCCACCGGAATGATTTCGACCTGGGTCTCGGTCAAAAGGTGTTCGGGGTGTTTCCAGGCAGGGTGATTGTTTCTTCCATTCCACCCGGCCGCTGACTGGAGGAAGACGCGCGGTTTGGAGGCCCCGGCCGCCAGCGTCTGGCCGATCGCCTTGGTGAGGACCTCCGCAGAGACGTCTTTCACGCAGTGCGCTCGCGCGTGGGGACAACGCCAGTTGCACCCGAAGCAATCCAGCGGGAGCACCACGGCGGAGGTCAGGCGTGAATAGGGCATGAAGCGCCCGAAATGCCCGCCGCCCAAGATCACCACATTCGGTACCCCCACGGCACAGGCCAGATGGGCGCCGCTGGATTCGGCTCCGACATACAAACGGCAGCGTCGGAGCAGAGCGGCCGTTTCCCGCAGCGAGGATCGACCGCACAGATTCAGGGCGCGACCTGGCAAGCCCTGAACGAGACTGGCGGCCAAGGTCTCATCGGCGGCGGCTCCAAACACGAGGAAGTCGAAGCCCTCGAGGTTCCGCAGGGCCGCAGCGTAGCCGCCATAGACACGGCAGTCGTGTTGCGCACCGGGGAATAGGGCGATCGTTCGTTCAGGATCGAGCTGATTGGTTTCGAAGAATTGCTCCGCCAACGCCTCATCCTCCGGCGAAGTCCAGACCTTCGGCTCCAATACGACCCCATGGATGCCAAGTCCCGCGAGAAAATCCCGGTGCCGCTCCAGTTCGGACTTGTGGGAACCCGGTGAAGGAATGATCCGGGAATACAGTTCCTGGGCGTCGTTGCGGTTGACCTCGGACATGTTGGCGAGGTCGGCCTCGATGGCGATGTGCTTGGCCGAGCGGAAGGCCAGCGTCAGCGTCTCGGACAACGCGTCCCGAGACCGGACTGAATTGAGAATGAGCTGTGGGTTGATCTGGGTAATCTCCCCCACGATCTCCTGAAGGTGTCCCTGATTCGAAGCCTTCGATTTGTCGAAGGCGATGATGGAGGTGACGTATGGACTCGCGATGTACAGGTCGGCCACCTTGGCTTCGCACAAGACCGAGATCTGTGCGGCGGGATACTTCGCGGCGAGGTGCGGCAGCATCGAAGAAGCGAGCACCGCATCACCGATGGAGTCGGTCCTCACCCAGAGCAGGCGCCCGATCGACGGATCGATCTCGACCAAGGCGGGTGTGAACCGGGCGATGCAGAAACCGAATTTCTCATTCGATTCCAAACGGATCTCAAACCGGGGGTCGGCCTGAATCTGTCGGAGGCTGCGTCGATGCTTGATATGGTGGACGTCATCCAACGCGATCCAGCAGGGCCCCTCCAGTTGGCTGAGGAGGTAATTGAACTCCACGTTCCCCATGTGGCCGCCCGAATCGAGGAGCACGAAATCGGGGCGACCGTTGAATTGTCGCAACACGCGCCCCAGCAGGTCGTCCGGCACGCCATGGAAGTCCGTTTCCTTGAAGTACAAGGTCGCTCGCTCGTGTTCGCGGTGATCCACGAAGAGGTCGTTCTCGTCTATCTCGCGGACTGTGCATCGTTCGATCTCCTCCAACGATGGAAGCAAACCGCGCGGAACGGACACGCCATGGTGCAAGTGCACGGCCGACGCCAGGCCGTTGCGCGCGAGATTCCGACGGGCCTGAGCCAAGTGGTGGTGGTTGATTTCGATGGAGTGGAACTGCGCTTCGGTGATGTCGAGTTGCCTGAGGGCGTCGGCGATGACGCGAGTCGTTCCCTCACCCAGATAGGCGCCCGTCTCGACGAGTTTGGTGGGTCTGTGCTCGGCGAAGAGTTGGCGGATGGCGGCGGCGAACTCGGACTGGTTGTCGATCTGGGTGAGATCCAACTTGTCGGCGTAGTCCGCCGCGACCTTCACGCGCCGGGCGGTTTTTGCGGTAGTGGATCGTGAGGTTCTGGCTTCGAGGTGTTCTTGAGGTTTCTTGCTCGAATCCTGGTGGACTGGCCTTGCTCCGGTGACGGAATCACCCATCAGTCCTTGCCAGAGGGTGGCGAGGAAACGTGGCCACTGATGGTTCTGCTCCACCAAGCTGCGGTTGCGGTCGCGCAACGACATCAGCAGGTCATTGGGCAGGGACTGAAGATTCCGAAGTGTGATGAGATTGCTCTCCCGGTCGATCAACGAAAGCGGAATGAGCGAGGAGTAGGTGTAACCGCACTGCGGCGTGGTCACCGGAATCAAGCCGAGCGCCATCGACTCGAACAGAGTCGTGGGTGACGCGTCGCTGATGGACAGGTTCAAGAAGAAGTCACAGGCCGCTACGATGCGTCGCACGAGGGGTTCGTTGCCCCAGTCCAGTATGCCCAGAAATTCCGTGTCGGATCGTCCCTCGAGGATTGCCAGATCTGCCGCGGTGAACTCGCCCGCGATGACCAGCCGACCTGGAACCTCCCTGAGTTGTTGAAACAATTCGGTGCTCCCCTTCTCAGGGCCGCTGCGTCCCAGGACAAACAGTCCGCGCCGACCCTCGGGGTTGAATGTCGTCTTCCGGAGGCCGAAGAATTGCAGATCGATGGAATTGTCCAGGCGAACCAACTTGTCCGACCATCCGGCAAACTCCGTTCGGCCGATGTTTTCAGTCCAGAAGGGGCCGGAGATCAGGAACAGTCTCTGCGCATCCACCGCCAAGTCTTTCGCAAAGCGATTGATTTCAGGGAGATGTGAATGGAAGGGGAAAATGAGGCACTTTCGGGCGCAAGACGCTTTGAGCAACCGGCGCATGATCGAGTCCGGATGCGGATGCGGGTGCCCCAGAACGATGTCGCCGTCGCGGACGTCGGGTACCGTGGTCGTGTCTGCGAGATCGTAATAGAGAACCTCGGCTCGCTGCTCGAGGAACCGGAATATCCGATTGGTAATCGTCGCCGGTGCGCGGCGAGCGGCATCGTTCCTGGGATCACCCGAGTATGCGAAATGGATTCGGGGGCGATTCCCTTGGAGAGAGGCCTCCATGGGCTTGCCCTCGTCCAGAAACCGGCGGCGGCGGAAGATGCTCCAACCGTGGCGGTCTGCGAGATCCATATCCACGATCTCCCAATCCGGTTGAGTGGAGAGATGTTCGTGAGTGGCGGCATTCTTGTGTTCAGTCACATCATCGAGCACCAGGATGTTGGTCCGGTCGATGACGGCTTTGAGAGCCTCGCGTGCAAAGAAAAGGTCGGCGTCGATGACCACCAGATCAAAGACCTGGACGGGGATTTCTTTCAGGAGGCTGCCATGGCTGCGCCAGAGCGTTTCGGTTTCGGCCTTGGTGTGGTCGTACCAGTGCCTCAACTCCTCCGCTGTGATGTGCTCGAGAACCCGGTTCGGGCGACTGCAGACATCGGTCAGCACTTCATCCCACGTCGGCAGGTTGGTGGCATCCACCACACTGCCGTGGAGGGGCGTGACATTCGGAAACCGAGCGACGTTGAGTTTCAGGTGCGCAAACGTGCTTGCAGACGATTCGACGGCATAAATCCGCGAGGAGAGTCCGTGTTCTGCAACGGCTCCGGCCAGAACGGTCGTTGATCCCAAGCCTGATGCGGCCCCCAGATCGAGAATCGTCTTCGGGCGGAATCTTCCGATCACCGTGCGCAGCGATCGGCCCATCTTGGATTCGGGCAAAATCTGGCCGACCGTTACGAAGAAGGTGTTTTTGAAATTGATGATCCGACGTTGCAGAGCAGCTGCCTCGGTGGATCCGGGCAGAAGCCCAGTCGCCACTGTGGCCAGCTTCTCCGACAGTCCGACGCGCCCCGATTTCAAGGCTGCCGCTGCTGTGTCGATGACAACCTGCCCATTCCAACCGAAGCGTCGAAAGCTGGAGTCGAACACCATTTCAACCTGGGCGTCATCCTCAAGGGCGAACAATGCAGGAAGATCAAGTCGGGTTTGCCCGTCCTGCTCTGTCACAGGGTGGCGGATCCCCACGTAGTAGATGTCGATTCGATGAGGTTGGTTGTAGTGACCGTAGAATCGTTGATGATACAGCTCGGCGAAGTTCTCTTGCAGAAAAGAGGTGATCAGCGGCTCCGTGACCCGAATCGGATGTCCAGCGTCAAACTGGTTTGCCAGCAGCACTTCCAGTTGTTCCGTGCGAAAAGCATTGTCTCCGAAAACGAGCACACCGCCGGGTTTCAAACACTGTAGGATTCGATGGAAGATGGCTGGCACATCGAAGCAATGCTCCAGCACGTTCGCCATCACCACGAGATCGTAGCCCTCCGATGGAACGAACTCCTCGATCGAACTGGCCACTGTTTCGACCGGCACGCCTTGCAGGCTCCCGTTCCGATAGGTGCAATGAGGATGAGTGAGGTAATCCTGGATCAACGGATCCAGCAAGGTGATGTGCCCGACGCGGAGGTGAGGCAACACAAGGCGGAGATTGGTGAACGGTCCGCAGCCGAGTTCGATGACCCGAGGGAAGGTCCGCCCCGCAAGGGCCTGATAGCCGCCGAAGTTGTTCTTGTGGTCGTGATTCCGGTCGTCGTCGGCATTGATCAGGTGGGTCATCCAAGTTTTTCGCTCGTAGCGTTGGGCTTCCTGCCAACGGGCGCGGTCCACTTGAATGATGCCCTGCTGAGTCAGGTATTGGAGGTCGTTGCGTTCTCGCAGGCGTTCAACGGCTGCGGAACCTTCCAGTACTCGAATATCGGCATCGACGAAGATGGGGCTTGGTTGCGGTTGCGTGCCGCTGTCAGTGAAGCCTGGCATATCGGAATTGATGGAATTGGATGGGGACTTTTCGATGCTTCGAGCCGCTCGATCATCTGTTGAAAACACGATCGGAACGGATGAAGCAGAAAAGGCGCCAAACCCAAGGAACCTAAATCACGGCGATTGTTGCCGGCTGCCTAGACGTGAGGCCGTCCTGAGGGGCTTGGTTTTAAAGCCTGCTCGGAAAAAAGTGCCGGCATGCTTCGTGCCAAAACAACAAGGTCTCGCCGGCGAAAATCAGTCACACATCGGGTGAAATCGCTCTGGTGATGGGGCGATGATCGCATCAACGTCCTTAGGCCGTTGATCGTCAGGAGATCCGTTGTCGAGAATGCCGCGCCGTGACTCTCGTCGATATCGCTCCAACACTCCGTGAATACAGCAGAAAGGCTGTATCAAGGCTGTATCAGGGTCGCATCAGCGCCCTCACTGCGTCCCGCCAAAGCGCTGCTGCAGGAATTTGAGCTGCTGGTTGATCGACTGCTGGGCGGTTTCCATCTGCACGAAGCTGTCGATGAGGCGCTGGCGGTTCGATTGAACCCGCTTTTCGAGGTCGGTGACCTGGATGTCGATCTCGCTCGATTGCTTGGTCAACGCATCTTGCCGGGTGACCAGTGAGCCGTCTTCTCCGATGGTCTTGTCCAGATAGGCGCTGAGCTTCGTGGCGATGCCCTTGTCGGGGTCGTTGAAGAGCAGCTTGAGGCCGGCGAGGTTGTTGGCGATCGCGTCGTCGAGGGCGGCTTCGTCCTCGAGTTTCAGGAGATCGTTGTCGCCGGTGGTGTCGATGCCGATCTTGGCCAGCGAATTGAGGGTGCCGGTGAGTCCCGTGGCCTGATTGAAGGCGATCGCGCGGAGCTTGGAGGCGATCTCGTTGGCGTCGATGTCTCCGGCCAAGGTGGATCGGGTGACTTTGCCCGTCGAATCGGTGGAACTGGCCGTGAGCGAATCGATCGTCGATTGGGCGCGGTTGTAGTCGTCGATGAAGCTCTTGACGGCCCCCTTGATGGTGCTGGTGTCGGAGGCGACCGTGATGGTCGAGGTGCCCACTTTGAGGGCGGCGATGGACAACCCGTCGATGCCGGTGTTGTCCTCGTTCAGGGTGTTGGAATGGCTGCTCAGCACCGACCCGCCGTTGATGGTGTACAGCAGGTCGTTGCCGGCCTGGAAGGTCGACCCGGTCTTGAGCCCTGCCGCCTCCAGAAAGTTGCCGGTCACGTCTTCCAAGGCGACACCCAGATTGCCGGTGACCTTGTTGGTGAGGGTGAACTGATCGTTGATCCGGTCGTAGCCGATGTTGACGCCCGCCGCCGAGGCGTTGATCCGATCCATCAGGTTCTGCACCGAGTCGCTGGAGGCGTTGAAGCTGATCGACACTCCGTTGATCTTGAACTCGCCCGCCCCACTTCCACCGTCGCTGACCGCGGTCTGGAAATTGGCCGCGCTCAGCGTATTGGCGGGCACGATGCTGCCGAGGCTCGATGAACTCTCGATGACGTTGGTGCCGTTGTTGGACAGGCGGGTCACCGAAAGGAAATTGGAGGTGTCGGTGGCACTGCCCACGACCAAGGTGGGCTGGGGACCGCCCACACGCCTGAGCTCGATCTTGTCGCTGGCGGCGCTGTAGGAAGCCTGGATCTTGTTGTTGGTGGCCGCGTCGATCCGATCGAACACGTCTTGGAGGGTGTCGACCGTCGGATCGATCGTGATCTGCGCCCCATCGACCGTGATGGTGCCCGCCGTGATGGGCGGATTGAAACCCTTGGACTCGAGGGTGCCGGAGTTGACGTTGTTGCTGGGGTAGAGATTCGCCCCGATGCCGGACGCCCCGACCGTCTTGGAGGCGGTGGCCAGCTGGGTGATGTTGAACTCGTAGGTGCCGGACGCGACTCCCGCCGATGCCGTGGCGGTGAGCACCGAGGAGTCGCTCACCGTGGCCTTGCGGGCCTGCAGGACTTCGGCGGAGGACAGGGCGCTCAGACGGTTTTGCAGCACGCTCAGCTGCGTCTTGATGCTGCTGAAGGCGTTGTTCCGATTCTGGAGCGTGGTCTGTTCGGCCCGGAGCCGCTTCTGCGGGGTCCGTTCCACATCGGCCAACTGGTTGACGAGCGTTCTCCAGTCGAAGCCGGAGGCCAGCCCTGAGAGCCCTAGTTCCATGACATAGGGTCATCGGCCGATTCGGTGATTTCCTTGAGCCTCGGAGACGCCGGCCGGGGGGGCGATCGGCACCGCCGCCCAACTTCCCCCTTTGAAATCCGTCTCCGGATCGACACTCTCTGGATCGATTTTCGCATGAAGCGCACGCACCATTGCAATGAACTCCGCGCCTCGGATGCCGGCCGCGCGGTCATCCTGACCGGCTGGGTCCACTCCCGACGCGACCTGGGCGGGGTCCTCTTTATCGACCTCCGCGACCGTGAGGGCCGGACGCAGACCGTGTTCGATCCGTCGGACCTGCCCCCGGCGGTCTTCGATGCGGCCTCGAAGCTGCACGCCGAGTCGGTCATCGAGATCGAAGGCAAAGTCCGCATCCGCCCCGAGGGCACCCGCAACGCCAAGATCCTCACCGGTGAGGTCGAGGTGCAGGTGCAATCCATGACGGTGTTGAACCCCTCGGCGATCCTGCCCTTCCAGGTGGATGACCCCGAGGTGGCCAACAAGGTGAACGAAGAGCTGCGGCTCCAGTACCGCTACCTCGACCTGCGTCGCCCCGAGATGATGCGCAACCTGCGCCTGCGCTCGAAGGTGGCCATCGCCACGCGCAGCTACATGGACGACCAGGGGTTCCTGGAGGTCGAGACGCCCACGCTCTTCAAGTCGACCCCCGAGGGCGCCCGCGAGTTCCTGGTGCCCAATCGTCGCGAGCCGGGAACCTTCTACGCGCTGCCGCAGTCGCCGCAGCAGTTCAAGCAGATCCTCATGGTCAGCGGCGTGGAACGGTATTTCCAGTTGGCCCGCTGCTACCGCGACGAAGATCTCCGTGCCGATCGTCAGCCCGAGTTCACCCAGGTGGACATCGAGATGTCGTTCATCGAGCGGGAGGACATCTACGCGTTGATCGAGGGGTTGCTCAAGCGGGTCTGGAAGACGGCCCTCAACATGGACATCCCCACGCCGTTCAAGCGGATCTCGTTCGAAGAGGCGCTCAACCGCTGGGGCATCGACAAGCCCGACACGCGCTTCGGCATGGAGTTGGTGGACTTCACCGAGGAGTTCCGCGGCTCGAAGTTCGGAGTGTTCGGCAACTGCGTGGCCGGCGGCGGCGTGATCAAGGCGATGAACGCCAAGGGTCTGGCCGGCGCGACCCAGGGTCAGCTCGAGACCATGACCGAATACGCCAAGAGCTTCGGTGCCAAGGGGTTGGCCTTCATCAAGGTGGAGAATGGCGAGTGGAAGTCGCCCATCGTGAAGTTCTTCAACGACGCCGAGAAGGCGGCCCTCACCGAGAAGTTGGGCATCGAGCAGGGTGACTTGATCCTCTTCGCAGCCGATCAATGGCTCAACGCCTGTGAGATCCTCGGCAAGATCCGCCTGTATTGCGCCGAGGTCCTCAAGGCCCAGGGCAAGCTGGTGATCGATCCGGCGCGGTTCGACTTCCTGTGGGTCGTCGAGTTCCCGCTGCTGGGTTTCGATCGCGAAATGAACCGCTGGTACTCGAGCCATCATCCGTTCACCGCACCCGTGGCCGAAGACATTCCGCTGCTCAAGACCGATCCGAAGAAGGTCCGCGGCCAGCACTACGACATCGTGGTCAATGGTGTGGAGTTGGGCGGTGGGTCGATCCGGATCCATCAGGCCGACGTGCAGAAGACCATCTTCGAGGAGTTGCTGCAAATCCCCGCCGAAGAGACCCAGTTGCGCTTCGGCTACATGCTCGAAGCCTTCAAATACGGGGCCCCGCCGCATGGCGGCATCGCCCTGGGCTTCGATCGTCTGTGCGCGATCCTGTGTGGCACGACGAGCATCCGCGATGTCATCGCCTTCCCCAAGACCGCCAAGGGCACCTGCATCATGACCAGCAGCCCGAGCGCGGTGACCGGCCGTCAATTGCGCGATCTGCACATCGAGGTCAAGGCGGCCAAGAAAGAGGCCTGATACCCAACCTTCTCGCCCCTGGCATCAGGGAGTTCAACCCCGGCATTCCTTGGTGGATGCCGGGGTTTTCATTGAGATCGGCCTCGGAGGCTCGATCGGCGAGTCCGTCGCTCATGGGGTTGCCCCTCAAAACCAGGGACTCGGAACCGACTCGGGGTGGGGCAGGATCGATGGGGCCCAAGGACCCTGAATCGGTCATGCCCTGGAGCGGGGACCTGGAGACCTGGGGACGGTCGGGCGTGAACCGGGTGCGGGGAAGGGGATGCGGTGACTCGAAAACCGCGACGCAGGACTTGGGAGGTGGTGGAGCCGAGGGGATTCGAACCCCTGACCTTCTCATTGCGAACGAGACGCTCTACCAACTGAGCTACGACCCCGTTCCCAAGCGGCGGTGAAACTGCCGATTTGAAGGCGGCGTGGCAAGAACGGGTTTTCCTTCGGGTTTTCTTCTCCGGCATTCCGAACTGGCGCGACGTGGCGCCTCAGGCCCGGAAGTCGGCGCCGGTTTCCACGATCCGGCGCATCTGGTCGAACCACCAGGCCGCCCGTTCACGACCACAGGGGCGGAATGCACGGACGCGTCGGGGCGATCGACGGACCGAGTTCGACGGCATGTCCAGCGGTAGCCAAGTGGCCGTCGCGTTGTGGGATTGATTCCGGTCGTTGCGGGAACTGTTCATGCGATGAGTGTGGGGGTTGGGTTGAGACAATGGCTGTCCAAGGGTTCGTCGGCCCAAGGGCTCTTTTTGCAAACAATCGTCCGCCGCCGTCGGATCATCCCCGGAACGAGCCTGTCCCTTTCGACACCTGAATGAGCCTGTCCCTTTCGGCATGGGCCTCGAGGGACAGGCTCTTCAGACGGCGCAGGGTCTGTACGAGCAGCCCGGGTCGGGATCGCTGCCCGGGTTTGGGGCGCCGGGGAGCAGGCGCGGTTTCCCTTGGAGCGTGGATGAGATTGAGGCCGATGCGGTGGGTTCGTAGGGTGGGCGCCCATGACCGCTGTTGATCGGGCCCAGTCGTTGCGCCAAGCCATGCCGGAGGGAGGGCTCTTCGGGGGCATGAGCTGGAAGTCGGCGGCGCGGCCGCTGGCGCTGGGGGAGGTGCTGGCCGCGGAGATCGAGTCGCTGGGGCGGGTATTCCACCAGTTCTACAAGGCGGTGAATCAGTTGTACCGCCGGAGCGCCGAAGGGCGTGCCCCGGCCTGGGTGGCCGAGGTGCTCGATCAGGGGAAACCCCCGGAGTTGGTGGCGATCCAACGGGCGGCGGTCTTGAGGAACGAATTGCCCCGGGTCATCCGCCCCGACCTGCTGTTGACGGACGACGGGTTCATCATCTCCGAGTTGGATTCGGTGCCGGGCGGCATCGGGCTGACCCAGTGGCTCAACCAGACCTACGCGGCTCTGGGGGACGCCGTCGTGGGCGGGGCCTCCGGCATGCAGGAGGGATTCGCCTCGATCTTCGGGTCGGCCTCGAAGGTGCACATCGTGGTGTCCGACGAGGCGGGTTCCTATCGGCCGGAGATGGCGTGGCTGGCTTCGCGGCTGGGCGCCGATCGCTTCGAAGTCCATGGAGGCGAATTCGACTCCCCGGCCGATGGCGAGGCCGTGTACCGCTTCTTCGAGTTGTTCGACCTGCCCCAGGTGCGCGGGTCGGCCACGCTGTTCCAGAAGGCCCTCGAAAAGCGCATCCGCCTGACGCCGCCGCCACGGCCCATTTTTGAGGAGAAGCTGCTCTTCGCCCTGCTGTGGAACCGCAACTTGCGGGAGTTCTGGCGCCAAGAGCTGGGAGAAGGGTTCTACCTCCGACTGTTGAAGATCGTGCCGCGCAGTTGGTTGCTGGATCCCACGCCGTTGCCGCCCCATGGCGCCTATCCCGGGCTGGAGATCACCGAGTGGTCGCAGCTCAAGGGCTTGTCCCAGCGGGAACGGGCCTTGGTGCTGAAGATCTCGGGATTCAGCCCGGAGGCCTGGGGCTCACGGGGCGTCCATCTCGGATCGGATCTGAGCGCGGGCGAATGGGGGGCGGCGGTGGATCGGGCCCTCGGCTCATGGCCCGGATCCCCCTACCTGCTGCAACAGTACCACAAACCTCGACTGCTGGAGGCCGAGGCCATGGACCTGGATACGGGGAGCGTCACCCGTCAGTCGGTTCGGGCGCGGCTGTGCCCGTATTACTTCGTGTCGGGCGACGGCGATCAGGCGCGCCCGAAGCTGGGAGGCATTTTGGCCACGCTCAATCCGGCCGACAAAAAGATCATCCACGGCATGAGCGATGCCATCCTGGCTCCGTGCAGCGTGTGACGAGGCCGGGGCGGCCGGTCACTGAAGCACCACTTCGGTGCCCACGCCGTCGTCGGTGAAAATCTCCAGCAGCACGGAATGGGGCACGCGGCCGTCCACGAAGGAGACCTTGTCGACGCCGGATTTCAGCGCCGAGACGGCACTGTCCACCTTGGGAATCATGCCCTTGTCCACCACGCCGGTGGCCTTGAGACCCGGCACCTCCGACACCGACAGGTGTGAGATGACGGTCGCGGGATCTTTCGGGTCGCGCATCAGGCCCGGAACGTCGGACATGAAGACCAGACGCCGGGCCTTCAGCGCGATGGCCGCCATGGCCGCGGCCACGTCGGCATTGCAGTTGTACACGTGCCCGTCTTCGCCTCGGGCCGTGGGGCTGATGACCGGAGTGATCCCCTGACGAATGCAGTCCATCAAGGGCTCGGTGTTCACGGCCGTCACTTCGCCCACGTAGCCGATGTCGACCGGGTTGCCGGCGGCATCCTGAAGCCAGAGCTTTTTGCAGGTGAAGATGTCGGTACCGGCAAACCCGCGGGCGACCCCCCCGAGCGATTGGATGGTCTTCACCACCTCGGGGTTGATTTCGCGGGACAAGACCTGGTCCACCACGTCGACCGTCGCCGCGTCGGTGACCCGTTGCCCTTGGATGAACTGGGCCTTCAAGCCCGCCGCCTCCATGGCCCGGGTGATGGCCTTGCCGCCTCCGTGGACCACCACCGGGTTGATCTCCACCGCCTCCAGGAACACGATGTCGCGGGCGACGCCATTGCGGACGGCCGGATCGGGCGAGTCCATGAAACTGCCGCCGTACTTCACGACGAAGGTCTGGCCGGAGAACCGTTGGATGTAGGGCAGGGCTTCCAACAAGGCCGCCGCCTTGGAGATCAATTCTTGCATCGGGCCGCGATGGTGGTCGGAGAAGGGGCTCCGTGTCACCTGTCGGATGC
>JACCDP010427919.1_pt1 | contig 13094 bp, 6 predicted proteins | sample 7445841 | NCBI WGS metagenome assembly JACCDP01 (sample SAMN15323441, study PRJNA562643) | freshwater metagenome | isolation source: river surface water | place: USA:Blue River Watershed | collected 2017-08-17
CGTCGCGTTGGGCGAGCAGTTGTGCGTGCCGAGGGAGCACTCGTTGAGGTCGGAGCAGGTGACGCCGTTGCCCGAATAACCGGCGTTGCAGCTGCAGGTGAAGCTGCCGACGGTGTTGGAGCACGTCGCGTTGGGCGAGCAGTTGTGCGTGCCGAGGGAGCACTCGTTGAGGTCGGAGCAGGAGACGCCGTTGCCCGTATAACCGGCGTTGCAGCTGCAGGTGAAGCTGCCGACGGTGTTGGAGCAGGTGGCGTTGGGCGAGCAGTTGTGCGTGCCGAGGGAGCACTCGTCGAGGTCGGAGCAGGTGAGGCCGTCACCCGTGTAGCCCGCGTTGCAGCTGCACGAGAAGCTGCCGACGGTGTTCGAACAGGTGGCGTTGGGCGAGCAGTTGTGCGTTCCCGCGAGGCACTCGTCGACATCGTTGCAGGTGAGGCCGTCACCGGTGTAGCCGCTGTCGCACGTGCAGAAAGAGCCGCCCGGGATGTTGGTGCAGCTCGCGTTCGCGCCGCAGGTCGTGAGTCCCGCCGCACACTCGTCAACATCGGAGCAGGTGAGGCCATCGCCCGTGTAGCCGGTGTTGCAGGCGCAGGCGTAGCCCCCGACGGTGTTGGAGCAAGTGGCGTTCGGGTCGCAGGTCGCCGCCCCCGTCGTGCACTCGTCGACGTCCGAGCAGGTGAGTCCATCGCCGGTGTATCCGACGTTGCAGGCGCAGGTGTAGCTGCCGGTGGTGTTCGAGCAGGTGGCGTTCGCGTCGCAGAGGGCGCTTCCGCCGGCGCACTCGTCGACGTCGGCGCAGGCGAGGCCGTCGCCCGTGTAGCCGTTGTTGCATGCGCAGACGTAGCTGCCGGGGGTGTCGGTGCAGGTTGCGTTCGGGTCGCAGGCTGCGGCGCCTGTCGCGCACTCGTCGACGTTGGTGCAAAGGCGCCCGTCGCCGCTGAAGCCGGCGTTGCAGGTGCAGGTGACCTGCTGGTTCACGTCGACGCTGCAGGCCGCATCGGCGCTGCAGACGGCGCACGGGTCCGGATCGCAGTTCATGCCGGGTGGGCAGATGCAGCGGTTGAGCGTGCAGGCCGCGTTGGGGCCGCAGTCGCTCGTCAGCGTGCAGCGGCGGTTGACTCCGCAGCGCCGCGTCGACGCGCCGCCGCAGTCGATGTCGGTCTCGGATCCGTTGCGGACGCCGTCATAGACGCCTGGGGCGACGCAGGCGTTCGCCTCGCAGACGCGGGACGCGCAGTCGGCGGGGCCGAGACACGAGGCGACCGCCGAGCAGGAGCTGCAGCTCCCGCCGCAGTCGACGTCGGTCTCGTCGCCGTTCTTGACGCCGTCAGCGCACTTCGGCGCCGCGCAGACGCCGGAGGTGCAGACAGCCGAGCTGCAATCCGCCGGCTGAAGGCACTTGCGTCCGCGCTCACAGGCCGTGCAGCCGCCGCCGCAGTCGACGTCGGTCTCGGTGCCGCTTCGCAGCGCGTCGGTGCAGCTCGCGGCAACGCAGGCGCCATAACGGCAGACCCCCGACGCACAGTCGGAGTGCTGGCCGCAAGCCGCGCCGAGTGAGCACTTCGTGGCGCAGACGGCGCCGCAGTCGACGTCGGCTTCGGTGCTTTGCTTGACGCCGTCCTGGCAGGCCGGCGGCTCGCAGCGGCCGGCGGAGCAGCGTCCCGACGCGCAATCGGAGTCCTGCCCGCACAGCTTGAGGGAGCCGCAGAGGCTGCCGCACGAGCCGCCGCAGTCGACGTCGCTCTCATCGGCGTTGCGGATGTGGTCGCTGCAGGCCGCCGCCGCGCAGAGCTTCGCCGTGCCGCAAACCTTCGAGCTGCAGTCGTAGGAGGCCCGGCAGCCGGAGCCGTCGGGACAGGGGCCGCAGGGCCCGCCGCAGTCGACGCCGGTCTCGAGGCCGTTCACCAGCCCATCCGAGCAGGACGACGCGAGGCAGAGGCCGGCGGAGCAGCGCCCCGAGGCGCAGTCGCCATCGACTCCGCAGGACAGTCCCGCGGCGCATTTCGTCGCGCAGATCCCACCGCAATCGACCGCGCTCTCGAGGCCATCCTTGACGCGGTTGCTGCACGAGACGGCCACGCACCGCCCGCTGACGCAGGTCGCCGAGCTGCAATCCGCGCCCTCACGGCAGCGCTTGCCGAGGCCGCAGGTGGCGCAGGTGCCGCCGCCGCAGTCGATGTCGGTCTCGGTGCCGCCGCGCGCGCCGTCGTCACAGCGCGCCGCCGCGCAGCTGCCCCCGCTGCAGACGCCCGACTGGCAGTTCTCGTTGACGGTGCAGGAGCCTCCGTCGGCACACGGCTCGCACGGGCCGCCGCAGTCGACGTCGGACTCCCGACCGTCCTTCGCCCCGTTGTTGCATGTGGCTGGCCGACAGACGTTGCTCGTCGCGCCGCAGACCCCGGAGAGGCACTCGACCGCGCGGCTGCAAGGCGTGCCGGAGCCGCCGAGCGGGTTGCAGCGCGTCGGGGTGCCGGGAACCCACGAGGAGCAGACGAGGCCGGTGCCGCAGTCGGCATCGGTGGCGCACAGCCGCGCCCGAGGGCAGGGCGCACAGCCGCCGCCGCAGTCGCGATCGGTCTCGGCGCCGTTCTTCACCCCGTCCTGACAACCGGGGAACGGCAGCGGCTCGATGCTCACCGCCACGGTCATGTCTTCACCCGTGATCGAATTCCAGACCGGCTGGCTGAATGGCCGATTCACAGCCGCCACGGTGCGCGATGAGGTCCCGACGTAGACGAAGCCGTGGGTCGTCTGCTGGTGCGTCGCGAGAGACACCTGCATCGACGACAGGTCTTCGATGCGGACCGCGATCACGTAGTCGTTGGGCCGATTCACCGGGCCGGGCTCGAGCCGGGTGATGGGCGCCACCGGAAGCATCGGCACTTCAACGGCCACCGGGGTGCCCGTGCAGGTGCCGTCGCCAACAGGGGTGCAGGGCAGCTCCGAGGCCTTGACCGTGCCACGCGCGACCGGCTTGTCGTTCACCCAGCGTGCCCACGAGCGGCGGATCTCGACCACCAAGTCCGGGTCTGCGCCGGGGGCGATCTCGAAGTCACGGCGGACCATGAGCCGCGTGACGCCCGCATAGCCCGCGCTCGGCACACGGAGCACCTGCGCGGCCTCGCGACGGCTCAGCGCCGAAGAGCTGACCGTGACCCAGCCGGTCGTGGGAGCGCCGATGCCGTTGCAGACCGAGACACCCGGCGGACAGTCGAGCGTCGAGACGACGGTCGACTGGCTGTCGGAGGCGACGAAGTCCGGCGTGCTCTCCGGCGCCTCGTCAGGCGCGCCGGTGCAGGCGGCGACGAGCGCGGCGGCGAGGACGAGAGGGAGACTGCGCATGTGGCGACGCTACCACGCCAGCCCCTGAGGGCAACGTGTCCGGAGTCACGTTGCGCGAGGGCTTCAGCCCTTCGAAACCGTCACCATCCGGCGAGCCTTCTCGTACCGGGCGTTCACCTGGTCCCAGGAGACGTTCTTGAAGAAGGCGTCGATGTACTGCGCGGCTGCTGCGCCGTAGTCCATCTGGTAGGCATGCTCGTACATGTCCATGACGAGGAGCGGCTGGGTGAAGGCCATCGCCTGCGTGTGGTTGCCGCTCCAGAAGGTGCGCAGCTCACCGGCGTACAGGTCCATCCCAAGCACGACCCAGCCCGAGCCGCCCCCGAGGCTGGCGCCCGTCGACCGGAACAGCTCCTCCCACTTGCCGAAGCCACCGTAGTGCGACGACAGCGCCTTCTCGAGCTCGCCGCCTGCAACGCCGTTTCCACCGAGATTCCCGAAGTAGTGCTCGTGCAGGATCATCGAGTTGCGGAAGGTCAGCGCGCTCGTCATCAGGCCACCCACGACGAACGGCGGCGTCTCCTTCGTGGCCTGGGCGAGCTGGGCTTCGACCTTGTTGAGGTTCTTCACCGCAGCGGCGTAGTTGTTGTCGTGGTGCGAGACGATCAGCTTCTCGCTGATGCCCGTGAGCGAGGCCGGCTTGAAGGGCAGGGGAGCAACGACGTTTCGGCCGGCAAAGGCCGGCGCAAGCGGCGGCGCGTCAGGGGAAGATGCCGGAGCCGTCTTGTCCGATTTCGGATCCGCAACGGCGTTCGCAGCGACCAGCGTCGCACCGGCAAACCCCATTGCCTCGACCAGTTCGCGTCGCGTCATCGACATGTCGCTCCTCCGCCCGGACTACTCCGCCGCCTCTGATCCCCAGGCCGCGCGCCAATCGGTCTGCGCCGGTGCGAGGCCCTGCGCGCTGACCTCCGAGAGCAGGCTCTTCGAGATGACCACCTGCTCGAGCGAAGCCTCGGCCAGCACCTGCAGCGCGGTCTCGGCGATCGATGCGCCGTCCAGGTGATGCAGCCCGTAGACGTCGACCGGGCGGCCGCACTTCGAGGCCTTGCGCAGGCCCAACGCCTCGTGGCGCGTGCCCGTGATCGAGCCGAGGTTGTCGAGGATGCCCACCTCGCCATCGGCAACCGAGACGACCGGAACACGGCCGGCTGCAGCCTCCACGAGATCGGCGCGGGTCTCGAAGTCGTAGCGCACGTGGCCGTTCTGGCGCTTGCGTGTCACGTGCAGCGCACCGTTGATGCCCAGCGTCTCGCGCAGGTGCTTGAAGCCGTCGTCGTGGCCCTGGTTGCCCAGCAGCAGGTCCGGCGAGGTGCAGACGATGACGTTCGCGTAGATGCCCTTCCGAAGCAGCGCGTCGCTCGCGGCGAGCGCCTCGGTGCCCATCGCGCCCATGGTGACGATGTGGACCACGTTGTCGCCCGGTTCGTAGCCGGCGTAGCCGCGCCAGTCGACCAGGTAGTAGCCGCCGGCGAGCGCGTCCGGACGGACGGCCGCGAGGATCTCGTTGTCGGGGATGGACGCGACGGAGGCCTCGTCGAGAGCGCCCTCGAGGGAGAGTTCCGCCGGACGAAGCGCAGCGCGAGCGTCCTGCTTGAACCGCTTGTGACGGCGCAGGCGGCGCAGCATCTCCTTCTGAGCGAGGCCGCGCGTCACGCAGCGCAGCAGCACGCCGGTGCGGCCCTTGTTGTCGAAGGTCGCATGGCGCCGCAGCGTCTCGGCGACGATCCAGTCGACCTCGATGCCGTACATCGGCTCCCACGTGACGAGGTTCGGCATCTGGATGTCGCTCTTCCACGAGTGCTGGGCGCCTTCGGGGGCGAGCGTGATGCCGCTCGGGGTGCCGACCAGGATGAAGGTCGAGCCCCAGTAGAGGTTGTAATAGAGCTGGTCGTAGGCCCGCTTGATGAAGAAGTCGTAGACCGTCATCACGGGCATGTACGGGATGCCCAGCGAGTAGCCGAGCTTGCCGAACGCGCCGGCGGCGCTCATGCAGTTCGCCTCGGCGATCTCGAAGCGGATGTGGCGGCTCGTCACCTCTTCATTCGGCGTCAGCGCGGGCCGGCGGCGATCGCGCACGCCCAGCGTCTGCTCATAGTTTTCTTCCGGCGCCGGGCCGTAGATCTTCTCGTCCATGGCCGGGTTCATGTTCGTCGAGGTGCCGACGTCCGGCGCCATCGTGACGATCATGTCGGAGGGCGGCACGAACGCCTTGTCCTGCGGCGCGACTTCGGTTCCGGTGTGGCTCGAGGTGCCGATGCGCACGACCTTGCCGATCGCCTGACCCCAGACGTACTGCGTGTGCGCCATCGGAGTCAGCTTGAGGTCGATGCCGATCGCGTTCGGAACGTTCCCGGCGCCCTGCACCGCATCGGTGAAGCGCTTGAGGTTGCGATCACGCAGCGCCCACTGCGCCTCCTGGCCCTGCCGCAGCTCGGCGCCGCGCGCCTCAAGGAAAGCCTGTTCGGGGCTGCCGGCGGCGAAGCGCTGGTAGGGCGACGACGGGTCGATGCCCTCCTTGCGCAGCAGCTCGACGACCTCTTCTCGCGGGGGCAGGGCGGAGTGGTTGCCGGGCGCCGCCGCGTTGGAGAGCCCCAGCCCCTTGATGGTGTGAACGACGATGAGCGTGGGCGAGGACGACGCCTTCGCGGCCGCAAACGCCTTCACCAGCTCGGCCATGTCGTGGCCGCCCAGGTTCGCGAACAGCTCCTGCACGGCCGCGTCGTCGTAGGCCGAGAGCAGCTCGGCGAGGCGCGCGTCCTTGTGGAGGAGCCGCGCGCGCGTCGTGGCGCCGTCGCGCTTGTAGAGCAGCGACTGGAACTCGAAGTCCGAGAAGCCCGTCTCCAGCACGTGCCGGAGCAGGTCGCCACCCGGGCGCGCGAAGGCCTCGAGGCGCTTGCCGCCGTGCATCACGTGGAAGGCGTTCCAGCCGTTCGCCAGCGCGGTCTTCACCATGCGGTCGGCGTCGGTGCCGCCAAGACCGCGGTCGTTCGGCAGACGCGTGCCGTCAAGGTTCTGACGGTTGTAGTCGATGATCCACGTCACGTTCGGCAGCTCGCGCTCGGCCACCTCGGGCATCACCTCCAGCAGCGACCCTTCACGGAACTCGCTGTCGCCGATGAGCGACCAGTGGTGCGCGTTGTCGGGCACCTCGTGGCCGTGGTGCTTCGCGTACCGGTAGGCGAGCGCCGTGTAGGCCGAGACGACGGGCGGAATGCCGACCGAGCCCGAGGGGAAGTAGCCGAACGAGTCGGGGTCGCTTTCGGCGTGGTAGCTCTGGAAGACCGGCTCGCCGTGGAACGAGAAGCGGCGCAGGTGGCTCATCACCTGCTGCGACTCCTCGAGCGAGAGCCAGCGCCGCCCGAACGGCTCGCGGAACGTTCCCAGAAGGAAGTTCAGCGCGTGGTTCATCGGCGAGGCGTGCGGCTTCACCGCGAAGGTGTCGAACGGACCGGCGGCGACGAGCTGGAGGGCGCCGAAAATGTGGGCGCAGGAGGCGCAGGCCGCCGGATGGCCGCCAACCTTCGGGTCGCCTTCCTGCTCGTCGTCGCGGTGGTTCGCCTCGTCGATCATCCGCACCGCGAGGGTGAGGGCGCGCTCGACGATGCGGCTCAGCAGTTCCGGGTTGGTGTTCGACATGGACGTCCTCGAGTGGCTCGGATGGCGGCCCCGGCCGAAAAGGGGGCGCGCATCCTAACCAGCGGGACGGACCGACGCCTTGCTTTTTCGTGACGCGGTGCGTTGGCCGACGGCGGACCTACCGGGGCCCGCGCGAGATGCGGTAGCGCTCGAGCTTGTTGTAGAGGCTGCGCCGGCTGATTCCGAGCACCTTCGCCGCCTGTTGCTTGTTCCAGTTGTTGGCGTCCAGCGTGCGGGCGATCATCGCGCGCTCGACCTCCTTCATCTTGGTGCCCAGCGGAATGCGCACGTGGTCCGAGTCGTCGGCGCTGCCCGCGACGAGGCGGGGCAGCAGGTCGGGCGTGAGCCGGCCGTCGGTCGAAAGAATGACCATGTGCTCGATCACGTTGCGCAGCTCGCGGACGTTGCCGGGCCAGGGGTAGCGGGCGAGCAGGTCCAGGGTCTCGGTGGTCGCGGTGGTCTCCGGGCGGCGATAGCGGCGCGCGAACAGGTCCGCGAAGTGCTGGGTCAGCACCGGCACGTCCTCGCGGCGGTCGCGCAGGGCCGGCAGGCGGATCGGGAAGACGTTGAGCCGGTAATACAGGTCCTCGCGGAACTGACTCGAGCGAACCAGCTCGGCGAGGTCGCGGTTGGTGGCGGCGACGACGCGGACGTCGGCGGAACGCTCTTCCTGCCCCCCGACGCGCGAGAAGCGCAGGGTCTCCAGGACGCGCAGCAGGGCCACCTGCGCCCGGGCGTCCATCGTGTTGACCTCGTCGAGGAAGACGGTGCCGAGGCGGGCATTCTCGAACTGGCCGGTGCGCGTCTCCACGGCCCCGGTGAACGCCCCCTTCTCGTGACCGAACAGCTCGGACGCGACGAGGTCGGGCGGGAGCGCGCCGGTGTGCACCGCGACGAAAGGCCCCTTCGAGCGGCGGCTGCGCCGGTGGATGCTCGCCGCGACCAGCTCCTTGCCGGTGCCGCTTTCGCCCTGGATCAGCACCGTCGTCTCGGCCGATGCCGCCAGCTGAATCTGCTGGAACACCTGCTTCATCGCCCGCGAGCGGGCCACGAAGCCGTCGAACATCACGACCCCCGCCTCGTCACCCCGAGGCCGCAGCGGCAGGTCGAGCGGCGTCTCGGCCGCCAGCTCGGCCACCATTGCGCGCAGGCGGCGCGGCTCCACGGGCTTCGTCAGGTAGTCGAAGGCGCCGCCCTTGAGGCTCGCCACCGCCTGCCGCGTGCCGGGGTGTCCGGTCACGATGAGAATGCCCGTCATGGGTGACCTGTCCCGTATGGCCTTCGCCAGCTCGGCGCCGTTCCGGCCGGGCAGGACGTAGTCGCTCACCACGACGTGAGACGGGCTCTCGTCGAACATCCGCAGCGCCTCGTCGGCGCTCATCGCCATCCGGACCTCGTAGCCTTCGGCGCGCAGCAGCATCGCCAGCGGCTCCAGGTCGTCGGGCGTGTCGTCCACCAGCAGGATGCTCAGCCGTCCCGGCTCGGTGGGGAAGGTTTCGGCGCCCCGAAAGTTGTCGTCCATGGTCTCGTCCAGCATCAGCTACTCCGCGCTGCGCCCGGCAGCCCGCTCGTGTGGTGGGGTGGGAAGCGGGCGCAACGGTAGGCACGAACTCCACCGGCGCAAGGGAGGATTGCCCCGCGCGTCATCGGCCGTCGCTCCGAAGCAGCCGGCGGTGCTACAGGACAGGCTCCGGAGCATCGATGTCATTCGAGCTGGTTGCAGAATACGTGAACGGCGCTGGTCCGTGGCTCTTTCCGCTGCTGGGGCTCGCGTCGCTGGTCGAATACCTGTTCCCGCCATTCCCGGGCGACACCGTGGTCTTCGCGGGGGCGACGTTCGCTGCGGGCGATCCGGCCGCGATGGTGGGCGTCTGGACCGCCTGCCTCGTCGGCTCCGTCGCAGGCAGCGTGCTCGACTACCTGTTCGGCGTCTGGGTGGCCGAGCGGCTCGAGCATCCGAGGCATGGCGCCTACTGGCGGCGCTGGGTCCCTCCCGAGAAGCTCGCCCGACTGGAGGCGCAGTACCTCAGGTGGGGACCGTGGCTCATCGTCGCGAACCGCTTCGTTCCCGTCAGCCGGGCGTTCTTCTTCGTCTTCGCCGGCATGAGCCGGATGGGGCTCCTGAAGACCACCCTGCTGGGCGCCGTCTCGGCGGCAGCCTGGAACCTGCTCGTCATCGCGGCCGGGCACGCGCTCGGTCGCAACCTCGCACGCGTCGAGGCGTTCTTCATGGATGTGCAGCGCGCTTCGCTGGGCGTGACGCTGGTCGTGCTGGCCGTGGCGGGTGTCGCATGGTTCCGACGCGGGCGGCAGGCGTGAGGGCCGGGCGCGGGGCCCTGGGTGGCCCGGTGTGGGCCGGAACGCTTGCCGCCCTGATGCGTGGATGGTAGGCCTTCGCCGCTTTTTCGCCCACCCGGCGTGCCGTTCCCTTCCGACCCTTGGAGAGACCTTCATGAACGCCCGTCTTGCCTCCCTGCTGCTGGCCGCCCTGGCGGCGCTTTCGAGCGGTTGCTCGAAGGACGCCAACGCCGTGCTGATCGGCGAGGTCAGCTCGATGACCGGCCCCGAGGCGACCTTCGGCCAGTCGACCCACAAGGGCATCATGCTCGCCGTCGATGATCTGGAGCGCAGCGGCGGCATCGGCGGCAAGCACCTGCGGATGAAGACCATCGACGACCAAGGCAAGCCCGAGGAGGCCGTCGCGGCGATCACCACGCTCATCACCCGCGAGAAGGTCGTCGCGGTGCTGGGCGAGGTGGCCTCGAAGATCTCTCTGCAGATGGCCCCCAAGGCGCAGGCGGCGAAGATCCCGATGATCTCGCCCTCATCGACCAACGTGAAGGTGACCGAGGTCGGCGACTACGTCTTCCGCGTCTGCTTCATCGACCCGTTCCAGGGCGAGGTGATGGCCCGCTTCGCGAAGGAGCGGCTCAACGCCTCGAAGGTGGCCGTTCTGCGCGACGTCGCCAGCGATTACTCGACCGGCCTCGCCGACGCCTTCTCGAAGACCTACACGGCGATCGGCGGCACCGTCCTGCTGGACGAGAGCTACCACAAGGGCGACGTCGACTTCCGCGCCCAGTTGACGAAGATCAAGGAGGCTCAGCCGCAGGCGGTCTTCATTCCGGGCTACTACAACGACGTGGGCCTCATCGCGCGCCAGGCCAAGGACATCGGCCTCGAGGCGACGCTCATCGGCGGCGACGGCTGGGACAGCGCGAAGCTCTACGAGGTCGGCGGCAAGGCGATCGAGGGCAGCTACTTCTCGAACCACTACTCGGTTGACGACCCCTCGCCGCGCATCAAGGCGTTCGTCGAGGCCTACAAGAAGAAGTACAACGGAGAACTCCCCGACGGCCTCGCCGCCATGGGCTACGACGCGATGAGCGTGCTGGGCGCGGCGATGAAGCGCTCGAAGGATCTCTCGGGTCCGGCGCTCCGCGAGGCGATTGCGCAGACCGCCGACTTCGACGGCGTCACCGGCAACATCACCATCGACGGCAACCGCAACGCCCGCAAGCCGGCCGTGGTGCTGAAGGTGGCCGAGGGAGGCAAGTTCGAGTTCGTGCAGCGCGTCTCTCCGACGGCCCCGGCTGCCGAGGCCCCCGTTGCACCTGCCGCTCCCGCCGCCCCTGCGCCGTCCGCGCCCTCCGCCACGCCCACGCCCTAAGAGCCCGCGCGGGAGCGCCTGTGTCCTCGCTACTCCAGCACCTGTTCACGGGCCTGAGCGTCGGCGCGATCTACGCGCTGGTGGCTCTGGGCTACACCATGGTGTTCGGCGTCCTGCAGCTCATCAACTTCGCGCACGGCGACATCGTGATGATCGGCGCCTTCGTCGCTTATTACGCGGCGAAGTGGACCGGAGCGCAGCCGTCGTGGGGCTTCGCCGCCGGGGCGTTGGCGGTCTCGATGCTGGTCAGCGCGGCGCTGGGCTACGTCATCGAGAGGGCCGCCTACCGGCCTCTGCGCCATCAGGCGCGCATCACGGCGCTCATCACGGCGATCGGCGTCTCGCTCCTGCTCGAGAACGGCGGGCAGCTGCTGTTCGGGGCCGATCCGAAGGCGCCGCTCTGGACGCCCAACCTCGCGCCGGTGCGCGTGGGCGGCATCAGCATCCAGCCGCTCGAGGTGCTGGCGCTGGGGCTCGCGCTCGCCATCATGGTGGCGCTGCGCTTCATCGTCTTCCGGACCCGGTTCGGCCTCGCCATGCGCGCCGTGGCGCACGACGCGAAGGTGGCGAGCCTGATGGGCATCAACACCGACCGGGTCATTTCGCTCACCTTCATGCTGGGCAGCGCGCTCGCCGCGGCGGCGGGGATGCTCTACTCGCTGATGTACCCGAAGATCGACCCGTTCATGGGCCTCCAGCCGGGCCTCAAGGCGTTCATCGCCGCGGTGCTGGGCGGCATCGGGAACGTGCCGGGGGCGATGCTGGGCGGAGTCGTTCTGGGGCTCTCCGAAGAGTTCGTGGCGGGTTACGTCTCGAGCAGCCTGCGCGACGCGTTTGCGTTCGTCCTGCTCATCACCGTGCTGCTCTTCCGCCCGACGGGCCTCCTCGGTTCGCGCGCCATCGAGAAGGTGTAACCGATGGCCTCCCGGACGAACGTCGCGACCTCCGCCCTCCCGCTCGCTGCGACCCTTGTCGTTCTGTTCGGGGTTGGAACGCTGCTGCCAGACACCGATTCCTCCTATTTTCTAGGCATTCTGCTGCAGTGCGGGATCTTCGCCATCGCCGCCGTCTCGCTGAACCTGGTGCTGGGCATCACCGGCCAGTTCTCAATCGGCAACGCGGGCTTCATGGCGGTCGGCGGCTACACCGCGGCGGCGCTGACCATCCGGTTCGGTAGCGATGACCCCACGAACCTGATCTTCCTCGGCGCGACGGTCGCGGGCGGCATCACGGCGGCTCTCGCCGGCTGGCTCGTCGGGACACCCTCGCTGCGCCTCCGGGGCGATTACCTCGCCATCGTGACGCTGGGCTTCGGCGAGATCATCCGCTCGCTTCTGGAAAACACCCCGGCCCTGGGCGGCGCGATGGGCCTGACTGGGGCCCCGCAGCGGACCAACTTCTTCTGGGTCTTCGGCTGGCTCGCCGTCGCCATCGTCTTCGAGCGCCGCGTCCTGCGTTCGACCCATGGCCGCGCCATGCTCGCCATCCGCGAGGACGAGATCGCCGCCGAGGCGATGGGCGTCGACACGACGAAGTACAAAGTCCGCGCCTTCGTCATGAGCGCATTCTTTTCAGGCGTTTCCGGCGCGCTGCTGGGCCACCTGCTGCCGGCCTTGAACCCCCAGTCGTTCACCTTCGTCCGCTCCATCGAGATCGTGACGATGGTGGTGCTGGGCGGCATGGGCTCGACCACAGGCGCGGTCATCGCGGCGTTCCTGCTCACCGCGCTGCCCTACCTGCTCAAGGAGCTGCAGGGCTCGCTTGCCGATCAGGCGGAGTACGCGAACTGGGGCGAGACGCTCGTGACAGCGCTCCGGCGTGACTACAAAAACATCATCTACAGCGTCGTCCTCATCGTCATGATGCTGGCGCGCCCGAAGGGACTGCTCGGTCGATGGGAGCTGTGGCGCCTCTGGGAGCGTCCCACTTCGCCGCCAGAGCCCTCGGAGCCCTCGGAGCCCACCGCCGCGCCGCCTCCTGCTGCGAACGGGGAGGCGCTGCTCATCGACGCGGACGAGGCGACCATACGGTTCGGCGGCCTGACGGCGGTGAAGTCGTTCTCGCTCAAGGTCAAGCCGCGCGAGCTCGTCGCGCTCATCGGTCCGAACGGCGCCGGCAAGACGACGGTCTTCAACCTGCTCACCGGCGTCTACCAGCCCACCTCCGGCACCATCCGCATCGTGGGGCGCGAGACGCGCGGGCTGCGACCGAGCCGAATCGCCGCGCTGGGAGCGGCGCGAACCTTCCAGAACATCCGGCTCTTCAAGGAGCTCACGGTCTTCGACAACGTCCGGATCGCCGTCCACCACCTCGCCAAGCGGCCTCTCGCCTCGGCCCTCGTGGGCAGCAGCGCCTCCGCCGAGGAAGAGCAGTGGATCGCGGTCCGCGCCGCTGGGTTGCTCAAGGTCATGGGCCTCTCGCACCGCGCCTCCTCACTCGCGAGAAA
>JACCDP010838590.1_pt1 | contig 13093 bp, 22 predicted proteins | sample 7445841 | NCBI WGS metagenome assembly JACCDP01 (sample SAMN15323441, study PRJNA562643) | freshwater metagenome | isolation source: river surface water | place: USA:Blue River Watershed | collected 2017-08-17
ACATTAAGAACTAAAGTTGAAACATATAGAATTGATAAAAAATGTGAAAATTGTAAAGAAGGTATAATGTATGCAACTGGTCGTGGTGTTACACAATGGCATTCATATTGGGAACATAAATGTGATAAATGTGGTATTGTAGAAAGTTATGAAAATATATCTTATCCACATACTGAATATGTTGATGTAAAAAACAAAAATAAAAAATAGGGATGGTTGCCCATCCCTACTTGACAAATGATCTTTCTAACGAAAAACCACTTTCCCTTCACAACAAAAATAGAAAATTTCTAACAAAATGAAACTTTACACTGCCATTATTTTTTTTAAACCTGAAACTGGAATTGCACCACGAAAATATCGGAATATAAACAACGTGGATAATCTGCTCAAATTTGCCCTCAAAAGTGGTGGTTGGTACGTGAACCTATATTGCAAGAGAAGTAGGGAATTTGAGGCACGAAAATACCTTACAGGGGCATCCTGACAAACATTAACACTGCAAACAAACGCAAAAGGGGCAATTTGCCCCTTTTTTTATTGCTAAAGGTGAAGGAAAAGTGATTTTAGATGAATTTCGGTCAGTTTAGGTCAATTTTCGGGTTGGTCAATTTTGTTCAGGAAACATGGGTAGGACACTTTTCCCCCCCTAAAGGGGGGTAAAAGTGTACCTACAAACTGACCTTGTTTCTGACCTATTCTGACCTAAATTTGTTTTTTTGAATTTTTTTCAGTAATTTTGGGTAATTATTTGAAAATTTTGAAAATGAAAAATTGGATTTTAATCGGTTTGGCAGGTCTGACAGGATGGTATTTGCTGGGAAAAAGTCAGTTAGCTGCAAAAACAAAATTGATATTTAAAAAATTGCGTTTTGCCAACAAAAAATTTGAATTAATTTTTGGTGTTCAGAATCCAACTGGACAAACTGCAAAACTTTCCGCCATTACTGGTGAAGTTTATCTTGGGGATAAATTGATAGCTGATTTTTCCAGCTTTGGTGAACAAAAAATTGCCGCACGTTCTGAATCTGAATTAAAAATACAGGCTTCACCCACCATTGGAATACTCCAGTTGATAACTTCAAAGGGATGGTTGAAAAAAGGTCTGCAATACACAATCAAAGGAACTGGAAATTTTGATGGAATTGTAGTACCATTTGACTATAAAGCGAATCTAATTTAATGCAGAAAAATATACTTTTGGGTAGGTTAAAAAGTTTTGGTGGAAACTCCAAAATGTTGGTCAGGGATCAGCAAGTTCCTGATATTATATCTGCTATGCTTTCTGCACATAAACTTTACGCACAAGAATATGATAAAATTAGTCAAGATTTTTATTCAGGTGATGGCATTCAAACTGCAAAGAAGATTTTTGAATTTCTCAAAAAGAATGTCAGGTATAAAATAGAATCCGACAAAAACCAACGCATAATGTCTCCCAGTGCTATTTTGTCTCTGGGGAAAAATGACTGCAAAAACTATGCTTTATTCACAATGGGCATCCTTGATAGCCTTAAGCGAAAAGGATTAATAAATAACAAAATTTATTATCGTTTTGCCAGTTACAAACTGCTGGATGAAATTCCGCACCACGTTTTTGCAGTTATTCAGGATCAGAATGGAAATGAATATTTTATTGATCCAGTGCTATCAAAATTTAATGAAAGGAAAACATATTATCATAAAATAGATAAAGAACCCACTATGCCACTATATTCCGTTTCAGGTATTGGTGCTGCTAAAAAGAAAACTGCTGCAAAAGCGGTTACTACTGCTGCACCAAAAGAAAAAAAGAAAATTGTTCTTAAAATTGCACTTGCTCCAGCAAGGGGATCATTTCTTTTGTTGGTAGGTCTTAACTTTATGGGACTTGCTACAAAATTAAAAAATGCTTTTGCCAATAGAGCTGATGAAACGCAGAACTGGTGGAAAAATTTAGGTGGAAACCCGAATGAACTTTTAAGAAAAGTTGAACAGGGTGCAAAAAAGAAAAAATTGTTGGGTGCTGATGTTGAATTTGCTTCGGAAGGTCAGGTTGGGGTAGTTGCTGCTGGAACTGCTGCTGCTGCTGCCACTGCTGCACCTATTTTGATCAAATTAGCTGAATTTTTAGCAAAGTTGGGAATTGATGTTAAGGAAGTTTCCGAAGTTGGTAAAAGGGTTTTGGCAAAACAAGTTAAAAATGTAGTTGAAAAGAAACTGGAAACTGATGCACAAATGGAACAGGCTTCACAGGATGAAGTTGATAGAATTGTAAATCAGGCTGAAAATTTCAATGCTGATGGATCTAAAAAAATGAATTATTTGCCCATTGTTATTGGTGGTGCATTGGTAATATATTTGATCAGTCGCAAAAAATAACCACTTTCCTTTCACCTTTAATATGTATTCAAACTATCCTGTAAAGGCTTCAAAGAACGCAACTGAAGGATATGTTTTGAATCTTATGAAAGGAAGTTGTAAAAATGCAACTGGAGTTAAAACGGCAATGAAATTGATGAATAGAGAGGTGCTGAATGAAAAATTTGTGAAAAAGATCTATTCATATTTGAAAAGGGCAAAAGTTTATGTTGGTGATAAAGATAGGTGCGGTTACATATCCTATCAACTTTGGGGAGGAATGGAAATGTTGAAATGGTGTGAACAAAAATTAAAAAAGTAAATTATGACTGCAAAACAAAAGGCAGCAAGAGAAAAGTTCAAAAAGGTAGTTGCGGAAGCTGGAAAACTTCGCAAAAAGAATCCTAAACTAACACAGGCACAGGCAGTTAAACAGGCTTGGGCAATCAGTTATTCAAAAGCTGGAGTAACTAAAAAGAAAGCTGCACCTAAAAAGAAAGCTGCTGCAAAAAAAGTAACTGGATCCCATAAAGACACAAAAAGTCATAATGTAAATATCAGGGTTGTTTCAGGATATAAAAAAGTAGGTGCTTTGCCTATTGATTTTAAAGGAAACTTTTTAGGTTATAGGTTTAAAGTATTGAATCAATATCAGTTGGATGGTGGAGTAACTGCTCAACTGGTGGAACTTGATGGAAAAGGTGATATTATTGCTGAACTATCAGGAAATCCAAAAGAAAATGACAGGGCAGCCGCAGTATTATATTCAGGTGGACTTGCAACCGGTAAGGATGTTTATTTGGATGATAAAGACAAAAAAGATCTACAAAAAAGAATTAAATCTTTTGTTGTTGGATTGAATAAAGAGGTTGCAGCATATAATTCAGGTAAAGATACCAGTAAGAAAAAAAGCAAAGGTTTAAAAATTGTTTACAAACCTGAAACTAAAAAACTGGCAGTTGTTGATCAAATTAAATCAATACTGAAAAGCAATAAAAAAATATTAAAAGGTGGATATACTTTGAAAACTGGTATGATAAGAGAAAAGAAAATTGCTGGAATACAAGTTATTAATGGTATTAATGATGATATTTTAAAAGAATTAAAATCTATTCAACAAAGAGAGATATATTTTAATGATCTTTTACAAAAACAACTTTTTGAGGAATCTGCATTAAAATCTCAATCAAAAGGTAAAAATGCTGGTATTGTTAAAGCACAATTAATAGCAACAAGGCGTTATATTAAGGATATAAAAAACATATTGATGCGATTGAAAAAACAAAAAATTGCATTAAAAAGAGATATTAAATAAAAATCTTGGAATAGTTTTCCGACTAAACAAAAAAAAACAAAAAAAATGGCACGTAGAAAAAAAAGGTCTGCCCCCAGCCGTCGCAGGAAATCCCGCAGAATGGGTGCAATCGGTAAGTCTTTTATTATGGATGCTGCTGGTCTTGTAGCTGGTGCTGCTGCTGCAAGGGTACTGACATCAAGTGGTAAAATTCTTCCAAACTTGGATGCAAAGATCAAGTCTGCTGCAGTAGTGGCAATTGGTGCTTTCTTTCCTAAATTTGTAAAGGGTTCTTTGGGTAAGTCAATTGGTGATGGTATGGTAGCTGCTGGTGGTCTTGGACTGCTTCAAGCAACTAACATTCTTGGTGCTATTGACAATGCAATGGAAATTCCTGTTAGCGTTATGGCTGGTGATGATCTTAGCGTAATTGCTGGATATACTCCTGACAATCTTAGCGTAATTGCTGGAATGGATGAAGAATATGCTTATTAATTAACTTTGTAAAAAATAACAAACAATGGCAACACAACACGGTGCAAGGCTTGTTTTTGACAATGCCAAAAATCTCGTAAACAATGCTGGTTTTTCTGCTGGTCAGGCAGTTCTTTCCCAGTCTTATCTTCGCAGTGAGGTAGCAATGTCTACTTCAACTACTTCATACCAACTTCCTATCCTTGTTAATAGTGTAGGTGCTGGTACAAACTTTGCTACAAACAATCTCTTGAATCTTCAGGATGCATTTGTAGTTAGTTCTATTGGTGTATTTGTTTCTATCCCAGCTGCATCTACAACTACTGCTTTCCCACTTTACACATATCCAAACGCAAGTGCTTTCACCACTGCTGGTGCTGCTGCTGCTTTGTATAATTTGTACAATGGTAAATTGTCAGTTGTTGTAAATAACAGGCAGATCGTTCCAGCTTGGGATCTTTACAGGCACTTGTACGTTCCACAAACGCAACAAGGTGCTGCATCTACTGCAACAACTATTGATGAAAACGATGCAACTGAATTCGGTTACTATCCAGTAGAACCGAACATTGTATTGGTTGGATCTAAGAACAACGTAATCAGCTTGGAACTTCCAGGTGCAATTTCAACTCTCCAGGCTGCAACTGCCCCCAGGATCGTTGTTATTATGCGTGGTATCTTGGCACAAAATGTAACTCCAGTTAGATAATAATTGGAATTAACTTCTGAAATGGAAAGGGGGATGCCACGTTAAATATAGAACCCCTATTTTTTATGTTCTAAAATAAAACAAAAATGAACAAAGTTCAGAATTACGAATTTATTGAGGTTGTCGTTCCGCAGTCATCTACTGGAACTCGTTTCTACTTCCCTGATCAACCACAATTGCGTTTTGTTTCCTTGCTTAATCTTGTTTGCTATACTACTGACACAATTTCAAATAGTGTTTTGAGTGGAAATGCTTTGCTTTCTCTTGCAAACTTGAAAACAACTTATTTGGTACTTTATTACAATGATAAAGAATCAGTAAACAGGATCCCTGTACTGGAACTGAATAGGGTTGTTTCAAATAGTGCAACTGCTGCATTTAGCTTTGATATAACTCCTTTTGCTGGTCAGCAAATTATTTGGAGCAAGTCATATATTCAAACCCCAACTGCATATAGTTCCATTAGTGGATCTAATTTCAGTGTTTGCTTTGGTGTATATTATGCCTAATCAATCCACTTTTCCTTCACCTTTAATATAATTGTATATGGCAACTTGGAAACCTGAACTGCACAATGCGGAAGATATATTGAACTATTATGATCAATATGATGAAGCTGGATATAGTGTTTATGCTGGTCATAAACCTGATCAAGCCTATTGCCGTTTCACTTACACTGGATCCGACAAGGTTTTAGGTAGGGAAAAACTACAAGAGGCTTTGGCATCGGTTCTTTCAAACCCTGACAATACAAATGTTTATTTGCTTCAAATTTTGGGCAATAAAGGTAAAAAAACGGAAGTTCTTAACTCCATAACATTCCAGCTGAACAAGGCACAAAGTGTAATGCCATATCAACAAATGGGAGGTTTTAATCCTAATTTGATGAATGAAATTAATGCTTTGAGATCTGAAATAGCTGCATTAAAAATGCAACAGGAAATTGAGGAGGAGGATGAAGATGAAGAACCAGAGGAGGAAAATTTCCTTGCTGGATTAATGAAATCCCCACAAGTTCAGACAATGATTCTTTCACAACTTTCCAGTTTATTTGCACCAACACAAAAAGTAACGCACGTTGCTGGAATAGAAAAAACGGAAACAATGGCAAATGAAACCGAAATTGACAACGAAGAACGCATTTATGATGCCGTAGAAAGGCTGAAATTGGTTGATGATCAGTTAGCAAGTGATCTTGAATTACTTTGCGAAATGGCAGAAACCGACAAAATGCAATTCAATTTTTTGCTTAAAATGTTAAGGAAATAATATGCCTGAAATTACTGCTGATAAGATTATAGGAAAAACACTTTTTGCCAAAAAGAATTTAGATCGTTTAAATTCATCATTAGTTAAAATTGGAACTATTGTTGCTGGATCTCCAGTTGGACAAGTTTATTCATATATTCAAAGAGGTGGTAAGGTTTATTGGCAGTTTATTGATTTTAACAATAAGCCTTATTTTGTTCTGCACAGTCCTGATAGTTTCAAATTTTCAGGGGATGTTAAACAGGCAATAGAGGAAAAAAAGCAAGAGATTGAAAAAATAGAAAAAGAGCAAAAAGGATCAGTTCCATTTTATATTGAAAAATATGGAAAATGGATCCTGATATATGGAATTGGTGCTTATTTGGTAGCAACATACATAAAAAGTAGAAAATGAAAAACAAAGGGTTAATTTATATCCTGTTAGCTGGTGGTGCTATTTTGTTGCTATCAATGAAAAAAAAGCATTCATATAAAATTGAAGTTCCTGCACCTGAAAAAATTACTGCTGAACAATTTAGGCAGCCTTCACTACTGCAAAAAGTTAGCAAGGCAGTTAAAAAAGTTGCTCCAGTAGTAAAAAAAGCGGTAACTGCTGCAAAACAAAAAAAAGCTGCTAAACGATCAATGAAAGTTGGTCAATTTCCTGATATGTGCTAAAAATATAAAAAATGAACAAGCCGAAACACTTGCAAATAAATATTCAAGATGAAATTTCAGCTGATCAGTTGAAATTGGCATATACAAAGAGAGCAAATGACAGGGCAAGGTATGAACAGGAAAACAAGTTTTCCAAATCTACTGGTCAGCCTTATCAGAGGTATTATGTAGAAACTAAGGTATATTACACTACTGCAAATATTGGTTCTGAATGTAATGATATTACTTTCATAAACGGAGGTACAACAAATCTGGTTATTGCTGATGTTCCATTGCTTCCTAATCAATCTTTGAGAATTTCAGGAAATAGAGGTGAATTAGATACTACACAATACCAATTAACATTTGCAACTCCTATTAATACAGGAAACTTACTTATCGTAATCCGTAAACTTTATATATAATGATAACATTGGATCTTTCCATTCTCAATCAGAAAGGAACTCCGATGTTCTATTCTGATATTCTTTCAGCAAGACCTAATTTTGGTATTGCTGGAAGGATTTTTATTTCAACCGATACATACGAATTTTATCGTGATACTGGTTCAGCTTGGGATCTTATTGGCGGTTCTGGAACTGGCACCATAACTGGATCAGGTACAACAGGAACTTTAAGCAAATTTACAAGTGCATCAACTATTGGTGATTCAATAGTAACCGAAGGAACTGGATTCATAACATTAACTGGAACAAATAGCCGTTTTGTAGTTGGTGGAACTGATGATGGATCCAGTCAGTTGCAAACTTATTATGATGGCAACACACGATGGAAATTTGTTGCTGCTTCAAATAATGCTGCTGATGATGCTGATATAACTGGATACAGGGCAAGAGGTACAAATGCCACTAAATTAGCAATACAAAGTGGTGATTCAATTACAAACTATTCAGGTAGGGGGTATGATGGAACATTATTCAATGGTGGTGCTGGTTTTGATATTTTTGCTGCTGAAAACTTTTCTACTGGAAACAACGGAACTTATATTTCAGTTGAAACAACTCCAATAGGTTCAGCAACTCCTACCTATTTTCATAGGTTTTCTGCAAATGGTGGTTTTCGTGTTGGGCAAAATAGTGATCCTGACACTGGATATATTTTTCAAACAAGTGGAAATGCAAAAGTTTCAGGTAATATTGATGTTGTTGGTTATGGAACTTTTTTATCAACATTAACTGCTGCAAATAATAATTCCAGTTTATCAATTTTTAGTGTTGATACATTAAGTTATGCTGCTGGTTTTAGTTCTAACAATATTGGTGCTCTTTATGGTGCCATAGCTGGATTTAATCTGCAAACATTTGCTGGATCAGCAACTTTTGCACAAGCAAATATTGCAAGTGGATCAGCAAGTATTAATTCAATAGATTTTAGTTCTGCTGGATCTACTATAACAATGACACAGGCTGCTGGAATTCGTGCAATGGCAGCAAATATAGCACAGGTTCAATATCAAGGTACTAATTCAGGTACTATTACACACGCAGCAATTCAGCAAAATTTAGGCTTTTATCGCCCAAGTGGTGCAAGTGGTACACTAACAATTACCAACGCATATAGTCATTTAATTAACGCATTGGATGATTATGGTGCTGGATTTACATTTACTAATCGTTGGGGAATATATCAATCTGGGGCAAGTGATAAGAATTACTTTGCTGCAAATGTGCTTTTGGGATCTACTACTGACAATGGTAATAAGTTACAAATAACTGGTAGTGGATATTTTAGTGATAAAATTGGTATTGGCACTTCTTCTCCAACAAGAAAATTAACTATTGAAGGTAGTGGTACTACATTTGCTACTACTGGTGCAATGATTAGGTTAGATAATACTACAAGTGGTCGTTTTGGAACTTTTGATTTTGATGATAGTCAAAATTTAAACATTTGGGCATCAACAGACACAGGGAATATACAATTTTTTACAAATAGTGGAAGCGGTAATAATAGAATGGTATTAACTTCTGCTGGTAGGTTAGGTGTTGGCACTTCAACTCCAGTAAGACTTGTAACTATTTTTGGTGGTGCAAATACTTCAAGAATAATTTTACAAAATACTGCAACTGGTCAAGCTATTAATAATGGTCTTGATATTACAATGGATGGAACCGATGCACAATTTTGGAACTATCAAAATGGATCAGTTCAGTTTGGTACCAATAATTCTGAACGTGGCAGATTCACCAATGGTGGAAATTTATTAATTGGAACAAGTACTGATGCTGGATATAAATTAGACGTAAATGGTTTTGGTAGATATATAGGTAGTCTTTATTCGGAAGCCGTAAATGCTTATTTATTAAATCAAACTGGAAATCCAACTGATACCAAAATTTGGTCAATACAAAACATACCAACAACAGGCGATTTTAGGATCAGAGCATTAAATGATGCAGAATCAAACGGCATTAATGCTATTGTACTTTCAAGGACTGGAATATCAAGTGTAGCATTAAATTTTAATGGTGCAGTAACAATAGATGGTTCTTTAAGAATTAATGGTCAATCATCCGCAACTGCTGGTGGTTCATCAGGTCAGCATCTTATTATAAATCTTGATGGAACTACTTATAAAATTGCTTTATTAAATCCTTAAAAATATAAAAATGAAACAAATACAACCTATTCAAATTTGGGTTAATGGTTCCCAGCAAACAGGATCTTGGTTAAGTGCCTATATTATCAATGACAATTTGCTTGATAGTGCAACTTTCTATTGGTCAATTTTGGCAAATGGTTCTGAACCCGATACTGCTGGAGAAAAACTTTCTGAAGGAAATAGCACTATTTCAGGTGAAAATTATATCATTTGGGGTGAGTCAACCGATATTAATTTAGCAGCTTACCAATGGATTGCAACTGAATTAAACCTAACTTTGGTATAATTATTAACATTTAAAAATTGACAAAATGAACGAAAAACAAGCATTGGAAGTAATTAAAGCTATTTTGGATCTTGCAACTCAAAAAGGTGTATTCACCAAAATTGATGAATCATTTACTGCAATTCAGGCATTTAATAAAATTGCCGAAAAATTTAAAGAGGAAGATGCAGAGTAATACTGATCCTACACACGTTGCCACATTCAGCACTATTTTGTTTTCCCTATTGGGAGTGCAGAATATTTCTGAATTGGCAAACGTGGTATTTTTGGGTGCCAGTACAATATCCTGTACAATTTCCATTTTAGTTGGTATTAAACAACTTAAAAAAAAGTAATATGAACAGAATATTGAAAAACATTAAGACTTCATTTTTTGGATCCATTGCTGGTGGATCCCTTATTTTAGATGGTATTCAGGAAAGAAACTGGATAACTATTATTGCTGGTATTGCTGCTGCTATTACTGGTCTATTGGCAAAAGACAATGATGTCCAATAAGAAAAAAATTTATATTGGTATTGCAGTCTTATTAATCCTATTATTCGGGAAAAAAGTGAGTGCATTTAATCTAATCAAAAAGTTTGAAGGTCTTGAACTAACAAGTTATCCCGATACAGGAGGAATTTGGACAATTGGTTTTGGTTCCACGATCAATAAGGATACAGGACAGGCAATAAAGCAAGGTGATAAAATTGATATTGCTACTGCTGAAAGATGGTTAAAACAAGATATTGCAGAACGTGAAAAGAAAATAAAGGGATTAATTAAGGTTCCTGTTACGCCAAATATGAAAGCTGCACTGGTAAGCCTTGCCTACAATATCGGTACTGGTGCATTTGCTTCCAGCACTTTGTTAAGGTTGTTAAATTCAGGTGCAGATAAAAAACTGGTTGCTGATCAGTTTTTAAGATGGAATAAAGTGCAAGGAAAAGAGGTTAAAGGATTAACAAATAGGCGAAAATTAGAACGTGAATTGTTCTTAAAATAGTACATAGATTCATAAATTGAGGTGTTTTTTCAGGGGAAAATTTCTATTTCCCCTTTTTTTTTGTCTAAAAATTTGGAAAATTCAAAAAAAGTAATTTAGATTCGCAGTAACAAATGATTTTTTAACTCAAAAACGAAAAACAATGAAAAAAACTGCTATTCAGATTATCTTGATCGTTCTCGGTGCTATTCTTTTATGTTTTGCTGATAATTTATGATAAGGTTACTTGCTTGGGTAATATCGGTTTTATACCTGATATTAATAGGAATCCCAGTTGCAATATTCCTTTTGATCATTTTACAAATTTTATCAATCCTTAAATTTTTCAGCAATGTTAGAAAAAAAAGAAAAGAGCATCATTGTTCACAATTACCTGTATGGTCTTATGACCTTTCTGATCAATCGGAACATTCCTTTCACTGAACTGGAAGGTGGTCGCATTGAGATTTTTTATCCTTCTGAATTAACTTTATTCCATATCGGTTACCACTTTGGTAGATATGCTGAAATGCAAAACAATTAATTTTATGGAACTATTCAACAATTTGCGTGAAGCAATGCTGGAAATTGAATATATCCAGCAAAAAATTGATACTTTAAAAATTTACCAAAATTTGCCTAATTTAAACAATATCAGGATACATTTTGATTCAGGGAATAAAACACATTCTTTGATTCAACTTGATACCGATATATCTTTGGTGAATGAATTGAGATTATTGATTCAGGAAAGTATTGATCTATATGAACAACAAATTATGCAACTTAAATTAAATTTTTAAAATGAAGCCTTACACAATTAACGGAAACAAATATTATTTTGAAGTTTTTATTTCAGCAAATGAACCCTTTATTTTGTTATCTACAACGGAATATCCGAGTGAAGGGTTAAGTAAAATATATTTTTTGCGTAAATATTCAATGAAATACGCAATGGAAGATTTTGTGAGATATGAAGCAATTGTAAACGATCGCAACTCCGCAAAACAAAATGAGGTGCGTTAATTGCTCAAAAATTTTCACAATAACAACACACAGGGGCAAGGTAGGTAAAGCACTTTGCCCCTATTGTTTAACCTTAAATCAAAATAAAAATGTCGCAAAGAAACAAAGATCTACCAGCAATGCCAGTGCATCCAATGCAAGACAAATTTGGTCAAGTGATCCTGATGGCGGGAATGTCAAAACTGGAAATAACTGCACTTAATATCTTGTCTGCACAATTACGAAAAAATAATGTAGAGGATCTATCGGATGAAGATATTACCTACATTATTAATCAATCTTATAATATAGCAGACGAATTTTGTGCATATATTGAAACTAAAAGTGAAAAGGAAAGTAGTATAATAATTTAAATTGTGTAAACCAATGACAAATGATCTACACGAAAAATTGTTATCCCGAAAATTTAGGCAAAATTATACTCCACCTGATGAAAATATCATTTTTACTATTGATGGTAAAAATATAGGTTGTTTGCAGTCTTTTGTATGTTTTCAGGGGTTGCCTAAGGCTGGTAAAAGTACATTTATAACAAGTGCTATTGCTTCTGCTTTTACAACTTGGGATATTTTTGGAATGAAATTAAAATTTCCTCCCAACAGGAAGCGAATTTGCTATATTGATACTGAATCAAGTGATTTTGATTATTACAGGGTACTGGACAGGATTAGGCAACAAATAATAACTGATCATTTACCACATAATTTTGATTCATTTTTGTTCAGGGAAGATTCGCCGAATGATATTCAGCAAATGATAGAACTTTATTTACAGGAAAACCCTGACTGCTCTATTTTGGTGCTGGATGGTATATTGGATCTTATTTCAGATTTTAATTCAGTTGAGCAATCATTTTTTCTTATTCAGTGGTTGAAAAAAATTACCAAAATTCACAATTTGCTAATCTTATGCGTTCTGCATTTAGGTAAAAAAGATCAAAATTCTATTGGTCATATTGGATCCTATTTAGACAGGAAAGCACAATCAGTTTTGAAAATTGAAAAGAATAAGGAAAATAAGACTATTGATCTATCCGCTACATTTTTAAGATCATCCGAAGAATTTAATCCTATTTCCATTGCTTATACTGGATCCAGTTGGAATCAGGTAAATACTGCAACTGAAAAAACAGGAACCTATATTTTTGGGATGGAAAAAACAAGCCTGATTAATAGGATCCTATTTCAACCACGAAAATATTCTGAAATGCTATCTGACTTGGAAGAATTTACAGGCAAAGGATCCACAACTTGCAAAAAGATTCTAAAAGACTGGATGAATGATGGATCAATTTTAAAAATTGGGGAATTGTATAAACAAAAATAAAAAATAAACTATGGCACAACAAACATTAAGAACTAAAGTTGAAACATATAGAATTGATAAAAAATGTGAAAATTGTAAAGAAGGTATAATGTATGCAACTGGTCGTGGTGTTACACAATGGCATTCATATTGGGAACATAAAT
>JACCDP010176661.1_pt1 | contig 13091 bp, 6 predicted proteins | sample 7445841 | NCBI WGS metagenome assembly JACCDP01 (sample SAMN15323441, study PRJNA562643) | freshwater metagenome | isolation source: river surface water | place: USA:Blue River Watershed | collected 2017-08-17
AACATACCCGAAGGTCAATACTTGTTGGCCAGCATTTACTTTTTCCGGTCAGTGACCAAGATGTTTTTTGGCGCCGATCCCAATGCTGGTAACCCGCCGCCCATTGTTTACCTCAACGGCTACGGACAGTACTATCTGCCCAATGTGCCCTGTGTGGTAACCAGCTTTAGTCATACCATGCCTTCGGATGTGGACTACATGGACATACCTGAACCTGCTGTGACTAGAACTGGTTACAATCCTCAGGTTCTAAATCGCAGATTAAACAGCACACGTTTGCCGACAACTAGTCAGATGACGCTGACGTTGCAACCAGTGTACAGTCGCCTGGCACAGAGTCAGAGTTTTAGTCTCAATGACTTTGCTCGTGGTGCTCTAATCAACGCACCTGGACGTGGCTTACCAGCCAGTATTTTTGGTGCTACTCAGCCTACTCGTTACGGTAATAACAACAACAAGAATGGTGGATTCCTATAATGGCAGCCTCATACAGTCAAAACAGTCCCTACGCAGGCACACAGACCTGGGGTAAATTTTTAGACACCTGGCCTGGCATTACCATACCTGCTGATATTTCAGATGCTGTGTATCAAATTGACACCATCTATAATCAACGACCCGATCTCTTGGCCTATGACATGTATCAAGATTCGGCCTTGTGGTGGGTGTTTGCTGTGCGTAATCCAGATGTGATCACAGATCCGGTGTTTGGATTTACCACTGGTAAAATAATTTATGTTCCAAACAAGGCCGTGGTACAACAAGCCATTGGCGGTTAAAAATGACTCTTCGAATACCTACCAAGACTCGTACGCATGAGAATCCGCTGCATCGTTTTGCCAGCTACAGCTATGTATGGAGTCTGTGGTGGTTGGACCTGGACGATCTTTCAAACCTCAATGCCTGTATCGACGTTGACTCGGCATTAAATTACAAACTCACTAAAAAAAGTTTTGTGATAGCACAAGACAGTGGAGTATATCCCAAACAACGACAACCTAATACCTTAGGCCTGAACTATCACATACAAGATGTGCAGTTTGAAACTGTGATTGCGCCCAACAAGGTCAGTCGTAGCAGTAACATGGTACAAGGTGGCCTGACCATAATTGAACCATATGGTGTAACCTTTGTGGACAACCTTGTGGCTGCCAGTTTTGATGGAACCAAATATACCAACTACTGCGATCGTCCTTATCTGCTACAGCTGGAATTTCGCGGCTACGATGACAACGGCGACGAAACCACACAATTTAACAAAAGCATATACACCAAACGTTTTCCTATCAGAATCACCACAATGAAGATTGATGTGACCAATCGTGGTGCTGAATACAAATTGCAGTTTACTCCCTGGGGCACCTTGGCGCACACAGCCGAATACGGCACTACTCCTAAAAATTTCAACATCACAGCCGGCACAGTCAAAGAATTCTTTGAAGAATTTCAAAGACAATACAGAATGTTTCAATACGAAGACATTGTGGCGGGCAACAGACAGGAAGCCGATGGGCTGGTATTTGACATCGATGCCACCATCGGCAACAGCAAGATTGTGTATGAAAAAAATGTCAGCCTGGATCGTGCCAACCCCAAGGTCAAAAACATTGACCTCAGCAAAAACAGTTTTGGAATACCACGTGGCACACCTATTGTGGACGTAATTACCAGAGTCATGGCTCACAGTGATTACCTGCTGAATTTACAGTTGGGTCTGGAAAAGACCAACAAAAGTGGCAAACAAACAGATATTTTTAATGCATTCAAAACTCTTACACAGGTTGAACTGCTCAGCGAAAGCACAGGACAAAAAAATGCCTTTGACGTAAGACGCAACGCTTATGCCAAAACAGTGACATTCAAACTGCATCAGTACAGCAGTTGGAAAGGCAATCATCCGGCCTTGCCGCTCTACAGCGACAGTATTCCTTACACTGTTAAAAGTTACAACTATTATTACACTGGAAAAAACAACGACATACTTGATCTCAAATTGAATTTTGATCAAACATATCACAGCACTGTGCTGGCCTACACACAGGCTGTGGCAGCAACAGACAATTCTCAAAACACCAAGGCAGAAAAAAGTTTGTTGACCAACGAGTTCAAGCGACGTATAAATCTCAACCCAGCAATTTTTACAGCACTGAGTCCAGCTCTGGGTCTGGTGCCCAATGTTACTCCTTTGCGTTATCGTTTGGTTGTGGCCAATCAAAATCTTACCACGGGTATGAACACCATTAATCGACCAGCTGCGCAGGTGGGAGCAGATGTGATTGACAGCATATACAACAGTCTTACCAATGCCAACATGGTAGATGTACAAATGACCATTGTGGGAGATCCCAGTCTGATCAAACAAGATGATTGGTTGTATATTCCTAGTCCTAACAGAAGCACAAACTACTGTGATGATTCCACAGCCGCGGACTACGCAGACAAGTACGGACACCTGCGCATGGATCGCGGTGAAGTCATAGCCACACTTACCATAAACAGTCCAGTGGACATTGACATAGACATAGAAAATCAAGGACTGGTATATCCACAACCGCAGTACAGTCAAAGTCTGTTCAGTGGTCAATACATTATTGTACGCATAGAAAATCGTTTCAGCGGCGGAAAATTTGAACAGGTGCTACACATGGCCAGAATACTCAACAGCGATTTTGTTACTGCGTTTCAAAAGCTACAACAGGGCGGCCGCGGCAGTGGCAGTGCCGGCAGCGGACAGGCCAACGATACCACAGTGATACCTACCAACAGCACCAACACTAACTCTGGAACACAACCCATTGAACCAGGCACACAATTAACAATCAATCCCAGTAGCCCGGCCCCCTTGGGAGTGGTAAATGTTAATGGAAACCGTGAATAAGAAATTAAAATATGGCAACTGACAGCATAAGACGAACTGGACCCGACCCCATAGCCAAGGCAGATTCTAAACGATCTGGATATACCATTGATCCTGGCCCCTACGAAGCCACTGTGGTGGGTGTGGTTGAAGGCACACGACTGGGACAACTCAAAGTTTCAATTCCTGATTTTAGTGGCATAGGAGTAGTACCAACAACCAAAGAAGATCAGATAATTGTAAATTATGCCAGCCCTTTCTTTGGCACCACGTTTGGAACAGGAAGCCAAGAATTACCTGATGGGCCTTTTACCAATGGACAAAGCTACGGTATGTGGATGGTACCACCTGACGTGGGCACCAAGGTCCTGGTAATATTTGTGGCTGGAGACATCAACCGAGGTTATTGGTTTGCCTGTGTGTACGACACGCCCAGCCATCACATGGTTCCAGGCCTGGCTCGTAACGTGGGCGGTCCTCAACGCACAAATGCACCCACTGGACCAGTGCCAGCTGTGCGAGAAAGCATATTTCCAGTGGTAGAAGTCAATACTTCAGCCAACACAGCATTTAGTAGCACAGGTATAGACAGCACACCAAGACGCCCACACGAATATCAGGCCAGCATTTTGGTAGCACAAGGCCTGGACAGGGATCCTGTGCGTGGAGCCATCAGTTCAAGTAGCCTACGCGAAAGTCCCAGTAACGTGTATGGAATCAGTACACCTGGCAGAAAAATTACCGCTGGAGATCAAATACCTGGCGAGCCCCAGGCTGTGGTTGCCAGACGCGGTGGACATCAATTTGTCATGGACGACGGAGATGTCAACGGCATAGATCAGCTGATAAGATTACGTACTTCTGGTGGACACCAACTGTTAATGAATGACACAGAAGGTGTCATGTACCTGGCCAGTGCCAGTGGCTTACAATACATAGAATTTGGCGCCAAAGGTGCCATGCACGTGTACAGCGCAGGCGGTATGAACTTTAGAACACAAGGTGTGATGAACTTTCACAGTGATGTAAACATCAACATGTGTGCTCCAATAATTAAAATTGCTGCCACACCTACTGCTAAAATTCCCACTACCAGTCTCAGTATCACCAGTGATGGTATTTTAAAAATGAGCTCGTTGGGAGCGGCCAGTCTAACTACAAATGCGTTTTTGACCATCAGCGGAGTTGGAAAAACTTCTATTACCAGTGGTGCTGCTTTGACTGTGAGTGCCCTGGGAGTAACCAGTGTGTTTGGCAGCTTGTTAAAATTAAACTCGGGCAAGCCTGGCATTCCAAAACCCGTGTTACCTACCACAACCAAATTCCTTGGAGATGTGGTACTAAACGGCAAACAATGGACAGCAGTTCCGTCAGCACTGAGAACCATATGTTCAGTGGCCCCTACACACGAACCTTTTGATAGAAAAGTAGCTAGCCGATCACAAAATCAGTGGTCAGCCGACAGTGCCCCCATTGTTGGTGGCGGCGGCTCGGGCAACCAAACACCAGCCAGTTCGCCTGCGGCCGAACAAACATCTGTTGATTCTGGAGAAGGAACAGCATAATGGCCGACATAGGAATTCAGCGTGCTGCTCGCCGAGCGGTAGACAGTGCCTTGCCAATAGCCTGGTTGGGGCAGACAGACATGCCCAAAGCAGTGCCAGACTGGGCCAACGTGCCACAACTAAATTCTGTACAGCATAGAAATCTCTTGGCACAATTGGCCTACAATATATCGCAATGGAACTACACATTGATAGGCACAGACAACGAGCTGGGCATGTATCAGTTTACAGCCAGCACCCTGGAACAATATGGACTTCTAGTGCCCGACAGTGTGGACGCCTATGGATCAGATGCTGTAAATTACAGGCATTGTTGGAGATCCACACTGGGCGTGGATACCGAATATGATTTTGCCATTGCCAGTTGTACAGAATTTCTTTCTAACTCAATAGCGCAAGATTTTTTAGCATATCAGGTCTTGGAAGATCTGTATGACTCTGCTGTAAAAAACACAACAATTTTGGCCACAGACAACGCAGAAACCTGTGCGGGTATGCTGGCAGTTTGTTGGTATCTTGGAGCAGGCAGTCGACCCAGCGCAGCATCTAGCACTGGCACAGGTGCTTATGCCTGGAGATATCATGGTGTGGGCACCGCAGACACCTATTTTGCTCGTGGTCGTTACAGTGTGGCAGTTCTAAGTCGGTAAATATCTACATGGCTACCTATCGCGGATTCAGTACTCTTGTCAATGCTAAAAAATACGGTTTGACCGACTATCAACTGGCACGACAAGACCTAATAAATTATTTCAACATACGCAAGGGCGAAAAACTCATGCAACCCAGTTTTGGCACAGTGATCTGGGACATGCTGTTTGAACCCTTGACCGAAGACAGCCAGCAACTAATTACCACCGACATCAACAGAATCATCGGCTACGATCCCAGATTCAGCGTGGGACAAGTGGCCATCACCGAGCAAGATCAGGGCTTCATGATAGAAATAACATTGACCTATGTGCCCACAGATCAAACCGCCACAATTGCCTTGAATTTTGATCGCAATTCGCAAACTCTAACCACTAATTAACAGACCATATAATGACCCGCGATAAATACCTTATACGGGTATAAAACTATGGCACAAACCACTCGACAAACTAACCTGTTGGTACAACAGGACTGGACAAAAATTTATCAGACGTTTACCAACGCAGATTTCACCAGCTACGACTTTGAAACTCTGCGTAACAGCATGATAAATTATATCAAAACCTATTACCCAGAAACATTCAACGATTTCTTAGAAAGCTCAGAATATCTGGCCCTGATAGACATGATTGCTTTCTTGGGTCAGAGTCTGGCATTCCGCACAGATCTCAATGCTCGTGAAAACTTTATAGACACCGCACAGCGCAGAGACAGTATTCTAAAACTGGCTCGTATGCTCAGCTACAATCCCAAACGTAACATTGGTGCTTCGGGTCTGCTCAAAGTAGACAGTGTGCGTACCACAGAAAATATCACTGACAGCAACGGAGTTAACCTCAGCGGAGCCACAGTGCAGTGGAATGATCTTACCAACGACAACTGGTTAGAACAGTTTACTAACATTTTAAACGCGGCCTTTGTGAGCAGTCAGGCCGTGGGCAAACCTGGTAACAGCCAAACAATCAATGGTATACGAACAGATGAGTACACTATTAACTTAGATACCAACACCTTGCCCATTGGCAGTTTTGCTACCAACATCAACGGTGATGTGGTAACATTTGAAGCTGTGAGTGCCACCAGTGTAGGCGAAAGCTATGTGTACGAAGCAGATCCCAGCACCATTGGCAAATTTAATTTGTTGTATCGCAATGACAACAACGGCAATGGTTCTAACAACACCGGTTTCTTTTTGTATTTCAAACAAGGCAAATTGAACACCATCGAATTTAACATTGCCAACAGTATTCCCAACAACTATGTCAACGTACCAGCCAACAATATCAATGACGCAGATCAGTGGTTATACAGTCTTGATGTAAACCGCAACGTGGATCAGCGTTGGTCCAAGGTTCCTGCCTTGGCTGGTATTAACGTGATTTATAATCAGCTCAGTGACAAGAATCTATATCAGATCAATACTCGTAACAACGATCAAATTGACATTGTGTTTGGTGACGGGTCGTTCTCTAATATACCACAAGGCAGTTTTAGATTTTATTACCGTACCAGCAATGGTCTGACCTATTCAATCACACCTGATGACATGAGCAACATCAGCGTGGCATTTCCTTATGTAAGCACACGTGGTCGTATTGAAACCTTGACCATTACAGCCAGTTTAAAATACACTGTGACCAATGCCAATGCGGCACCAAGTCTGTCAAGCATCAAGGCATCGGCACCTCAGCAATACTATACACAGAACCGCATGATCACTGCGGAAGACTATAATATCTTTCCACAGACCAATTTTGGTAGCATACAAAAAATCAAGGCAGTGAATCGCACCAGTTCAGGTGTGAGCCTGTATCTTGATGCCTTGGATCCTACTGGCAGTTTTTCAAGTACCAATATCTTTGGTGATGATGGTACAATTTCGGCCAATAACAAAGTAAATTCTGCGCAGTTTGACTTTCTAAGCGACAATGACATTTACAGTGCCATATATGATCAAGTTATTCCTATTATTAGCAGTACCGAAGTTCGTAACTTCTATTATGGCAACGTAACATTTTTCCCACGCTACTCTGGCAATACCAGCACTGTGTCTGGTGGCAATATCAAGTTTAATCAAAACACAGTAAGCACAGGAACCAGCTCGGGATTTTTGGCCAATCTGATCAGCAACGTGACTGTTCAGGTTGGTGCCAATGTCAGTCATTATTTAAAATACGTTGATGTTGGTGCCAGTTTACAATTTAGTGCTCCAACAGGATACAGATTCAACAGCGAGCACGAACTAGTGGTTGGTAATACCTTGAGCAACGTGGGCGACAGTTTGCATTTTTATGCCACAGTGACCAATGTGATTCCTGACACCGACGATGATTTACCTAACCTGGTCACATTTGGCACAGTGGTTCCCACAGGAGCCATACTCAGCGATGTTAGTTTAGCAGGCGCCAATGCCATTATTCCAGCCTACAAAAATAATCCAGGCAGTTCTTTGATCAGCACCATGATCACACAGATCAAAGCTCTATTGAATTTTGGATTGCGTTATAACCCCACAGTGTTAAATACCGAGGACGGCACATATGGTGCTTGGGAAAATATCAATCCTGCTGATATCGGTTCCAGCTCAGACTGGATTTTGAAATTTGTGTACAATCAAGGTATCTACACCATATTCTATCGAGTGGTAGAATACTCGTTCAGCAGCGCAGGCAATACCAAGTTTTATTTTGATCCCACAGTGCGTGTTTATAACAGTAGCACAGGTACCAATGTGGCTGACACCATAAAGATTCTAAAAATCAATACCAAACCTTCCAGTACTCAGGCCTTGGACAACGATGTTGTTTGGCAAATTTATAACAACATAGTAGAAAGTGATGGTTACATAGATAAAAGCCGCATCTTGGTTCGAGTACCAACCACACAGGCCGAATATGTACCAGACAATCCAGATCTGTACACTCTGGTAGCCAACACCGCGGTCAGCAGAGATAGTTTGTATTTCCAATACAAACACAATGTGCCTGGTCGTAGCCGCATAGATCCTACACCTGTAAACATCATTGATATCTATATTTTGACAGCCACATATTCGGCTGATTATGTCAATTGGTTGCGAGACCTAACTGGAACCATAACAGAACCAGATCTACCTACCAGCACCAGTCTGGAAACAGCCTACAGCGACTTAGACAATTTCAAAGCTGTCAGTGACACCTTGGTATACAATCCTGCCAAGTTCAAACCCTTGTTTGGAGCCAAGGCCGATGTGAATCTGCGTGCCAGATTCCAGGTAGTTAAAAATCCCAATGCCAACGTAACTGACAACGAAATCAAGAGTCAGGTGATTGAAGCCATCAACACCTACTTTAATGTGGCCAATTGGGACTTTGGTGAAACTTTTTATTTCTCAGAATTGGCTGCATACTTACACAGCACCCTGGTGCCCAACATCAGCAGTGTGTTGATTGTGCCAGCCAACAACAATTTGGTATTTGGTAATTATTTCCAAATCAACTGCGAACCATGGGAGATTATTACTTCAGCTGCCACAGTCAATGATGTAGAGATAGTCAGTGCTGTTACTGCCGCACAACTGAATCTTGGTAACACTCTAATAGGAACATATTAATGGCTGGTCGTCGCTCCGCAGAATTTTTGCCACGTGTATTTCAATCAGATACCAACGAACGTTTTCTTGGCGCCACATTTGATCATCTAATCACCGACAGTGTTAATATTCCGCTCAATGGTTACATAGGTAGAACCTTTGCTCCTACCTACAAGTTAGGCGACAACTATGTGCCAGAAACCACTAATACTCGCAAAAATTATCAACTTGAACCCAGTGTAGTAATAACTGACGCCAGTAACAATGTGGAATTCAACACTGGTTTTCAAGATCTGTTGTATAGCATACAGCTCAATGGTGGATCAATCACCAATCAACAACGACTGTTCAGCAGTAAAATATACAACTATGATGGTCATTTTGACTATGACAAGTTTGTAAACTATTTTAATTACTATTGGTTACCCAATGGCCCAGCAGCCGTACAGATCTATGGCGGTCAGGCTGATTTCACAGCAGACTACGCAGTTTCACGCAATACCGCGGTGGGTGGTTACACATTCACTGGCAAAGGCAGTCAGCCAAATACTCAATTGACTCTGGTACGTGGGGGCACTTATACATTTCGTGTGAATCAACCTGGGTATAATTTTTGGATACAGAGTAAACCTGGAACCGATGGTCTAGACCCAAATCTTCCCACAGTCAGTACTAGAGAAGTTTACGGCGTGACCAACAACGGCGATGACGCAGGCACGGTCACATTCCGTGTGCCATTGAGCACAGCGCAAGATTTTTACAATGCCATGCCAATCAAAGAAAGTGTTGATGCGGCAGTGACATTTAAGTACACAGATATACAAAATCGCCTGCTCAGCGATTTTTTAAATGAATTCGCCGACGGTCTTGATGGTATTAACAATCAATTACAAAACAAAACATTGATTTTTATAGCCAACGACACAGCCGCTGAATATTGGACAACACCGGCTGTGGATCCAACTTATTCGGCCCTGGATGTGGCATTAATACGTCCAGGTGATGTTATCGCAACCGCTACCAGATCTGGAACCTGGAAAGTTAATCTTATTCCCATCGACAGCGAAGGTACAGACTATATTATTCAGATAGAACCTTTTACTGCCGTTACAGCCAGAGAAAAAGTTTTTATCATCAGCGGTAAAACCTACGCTAGTTTACAGTTTTGGTTGAATGATAATTTACGATACAATCGAGTGCCCTCGATCACAGCCAACCTTGATTATTTGTATTATCAAGATGGCTCCAACAATAACTTTATTGGTCAAATCAAACTGATTGACAATTTGTCAACTCCTATAAATGTAAACACAGATATCATTGGACAAGTTGGATATACCAGTCCCAACGGAGTGGTCTTTACCAATGGTCTAAAAATTCAGTTTGATGACCTAGTTACACCCAGCACGTATGCCAACAAAGAATATTATGTAGATGGAGTTGGTACAAGCATCAATCTTATTCCAGTAACCGAAACAGTGATCCCCGAGTCGTGGTCAGAAGATATCTACACTTCAGCCGATTATATCACTGTCAACCGTGGCAGTCAAGATCGTAACGCCTGGAGTCGCAGCAATCGTTGGTTCCACAAAGATGTTATTACTGCTACGGCCGTTTACAATGATACCACAGCCGATTACGGGCCAAATATTCCTGGTCGTAGACCAATCATAGAATTTGAACCAAACTTACAACTTTACAATCACGGACGTCTGGCCAAAGACAGTGTGGACTTGATTGTGCTCACAGAAACAGATGCTTTTGGTACCACCCTGCCTGACACTCGTGTACAAGGTAGAACTCCTGGAGATCCAGAAACTATTATCGATGGTGTACAGTTACAAGAAGGTCACAGAATAGTTTTTGCCAACGACTATGATTTAAATGTCAAAAATAAAATTTGGCGTGTGACAGTGATCACAGAATTAGCCCCAGATTATATTAGTCTAGTAGAAGACACAGACAATCCTGTGTACGCAGGGGAAAATGTCATGGTCACCGGTGGAGCCAACGCCGGTGACACTTTTCGATTTGACGGAACCGATTGGAGTTTGTGCCAACGCAAAACTGGCCTCAACCAAGATCCCTTGTTTGACATAGTGGACAATGACGGATACAGTTTTGGAGATACCACAGTATATCCCAGTTCTACCTTTGCTGGAAACAAGGTATTTGCCTATTATCGTGGCACAGGAACCAACAACGATCCTGTGCTTGGGTTCCCTTTGCGTTATCAAAATTTTAACAACATTGGCGACATTGTTTTTAAGAATTTCTACAGCAAAGACACATTCACTTATGTCACAGACACCAATACTGGCGCCACCGCCACTGTAAACACAGGCACGGGTTACCTGGCCAAAAATTCAGGCGTGTCAGATCGAGATCTGGTAAACATCTGGACAGAAAACTTAGAGCCCAGCAGCCAGTTTCAAATCTTTACCAAATTTTTTGATGGCCGGACTCTGGAAGTCAATGGTCAATTGAGACCTTTTGTACAGTTAGATATTTTACCAGAAACCACAGCCACGGTACCGCATCTCAAAGTATTTTTAAACAATAATCTACTACAGGTAGGCACCGACTATGAATTGACCACTTACGGTCAATACAATGTGATTTTGATTTACACCGATGTGGCTGTGGGCAACAAGATTGACGTGGCCGTGTTCAGCAACACTGTGGGCACCATTGGTAGTTACTACGAAATACCAAAAAATCTAGAACTAAATCCGCTCAATGAAAACTTTGAAACTGTGGCCTTGGGACAGGTACGCACACACTATTCCAAACTGGTTGAAAATACAGCACAGAGTTCAAGACCCACACAAGACAGCTATCTCAAAGCTCAAGGTGGAACTCTGGTACAACACAGCAGTCCATTGGTCTATGCCATGGCCTTTTTGAATGATCCAACCGTAAACTTTGTCAAGGGACTAGATTATGCCAAGAAGGAATACAACAAATTCAAAAACAAATTCTTGAGCCTGTGCATGACCTTGTCGGGTATCAACTACAATGATCCTATCACTGGTGTTGACCTGATTTTACAAAACATAAACAGTGTAAAAAATTCAAGTTTTCCTTGGTATTACTCGGACATGGTACCACAGGGTGGCAACTATACCACTCTAACTTACACTGTGTTAAATCGCAGACAAACCAACTACGAAATTGGAAGCATTTTTGATAACACACAACTCAGCAATCGTGCTGTGTTGATTTGGCTCAACGGCACACAACTTACACTGGGAAAAGATTACACATTCAGTCCTACAATTCCAGCTGTGATATTCACCAGACAACTTGAAGTTGATGATGAAATTGTTATTCGTGATTACTTTGACACCGACGGCAACTACATACCAGAAACGCCAACCAAGCTGGGACTATACCCCAAGAGCGAGCCTTTGATCTATGAAGATACTACCTATCAAGATCCAACTAATGTGATACGCGGTCACGATGGTAGCCTGACTCCAGCATTTGGAGATTTTAGAGATCAGTTTTTGCTAGAACTAGAATTACGCATTTACAACAATATAAAAAGTGATTACACTCGCAACGCTATCAATCTGTATGACATTGTGCCTGGTCGATTTAGAACCACTGAATACAATCTAACAGAATTCAATCGCGCCCTGGGACGCAGTTTCCTACAGTGGGCTGGTATCAACAATGTTGATTACACAACCAATCAATGGTATGATGTGTACAATCCCTGGACCTACAATTACGAACGCTATACCAGTATTGTGGATGATGAACTCATGCAAGGTTCGTGGAGAGCCATATATCAGTACTGGTACGATACCGACCAACCCAATTTGGCACCATGGCAGATGTTGGGCTTTGGATTCCGGCCCAGCTGGTGGGAAGACCGCTATGGCCCGGCACCTTACACTTCGGGCAACTTTACACTTTGGGAAGACCTAGAAGCTGGTTATATATGGAACTCTGGCAATGCCTACACCGATGAACGTTTTGCTAGACCCGGTCTGACCAGTTTTATTCCGGTTGATTCAGCTGGTAATTTGCTCAATCCCACAGAAATCAGTTTTATACAACAGACAAATCCAGGCTCAGCTTCAAACAATTTCAAAGTTGGACAACAAGGGCCAGTCGAAACTGCCTGGCGTCGATCCAGTGATTATCCGTTTGCCATACAAACAGCACTGGCTATTTTGAAACCAGCCTTGTATTTTGGCACACAATTTGACACTTCTAGATTTTATATAAATCCAGTAACTGATCAATTCAGCGACATAGAAAATCAAAAGATTACTCCTACCAGACTCAAAGTCAACGGAGATACCACCACTGGCACAGTGTTGCGTACATCGGGTTATGTGAACTGGATAGCCGATGGAATAAAAAGTCTGGGCATTGATCCTGTTGAAAAAATCAACAGTTACCTTACCAATTGGAATGTCAAACTCAACTA
>JACCDP010585055.1_pt1 | contig 13091 bp, 13 predicted proteins | sample 7445841 | NCBI WGS metagenome assembly JACCDP01 (sample SAMN15323441, study PRJNA562643) | freshwater metagenome | isolation source: river surface water | place: USA:Blue River Watershed | collected 2017-08-17
CCGCGGGCGCGCTGATAAAAACCATAGGCCAGCAGGATCAGGGCAAGCGCCGCAAAAGCCAGAACAAGCCACCAGGGCAGGCGCGGCAGGAAATCTATGTAGGCGAGGTGTTGGATCATGGATTATCGGGAGCGCTACCCCCGAACCCCAGCCCGCACCTCACCAAGACGGGCACCAGATTAGGCTGAGGTGCTGCCGACAAGCTTCCAGCTTGGATCGGAACTCGTCACATCCCGCTGGAAAGTCCAGACATCGGTCATTTCGGTCACCGCTTCGGCGCCCGAAACAATGGAACCATCGCGCGCCTGCACCAGATTGATCTGATCCGTCACCAGACGCACGGTGACTTCTGCGATATTGCCGCGCAATTCGGCGGCTTCGATGCCGCTTTCCTCAACGCTGCGCAATTCGGTGCGCTGGGTCTCGCCGGCCGCCTCACGCGCTGCAATTGCCTGATCGAATCCAGCGTAAGCCTCATCGGACAATAAGGGCTTTAGGGTGGCGCGGTCGCCACGCGCAAACGCCTCCACAATCATGCCGAAAGCAGCTTCGGCACCATCCAGAAAGCGGTTCGGGTCAAAGCCACGATCGCGCTTTTGGATTTGCATCAGCGCCTCACCCACCGGGCTGCGCGGATCAGGCATCACCCGCCTTGCGCCACCTTGGGCCGGCTTCGCGCCAATATCGACCTCAGTCGCTGGGCCGCGCGTTGCTGGCACGGGCGCCCCTTCGGCCTGCGGGGGACGTTCGAACCCCGTCCGGCGGCCAAGCACGCTCCGCAGGCGCAGCACCAAAAAGGCCGCAACCATCGCAAAGAGGATCAGATCTATCGGCAAGCCACCCATGTTTTTGCTCCTTGGCACCTAATCTAGGGTGTCCCCTGCCCCAGGGCAACGCTCCGCTAGTCAGCCAGTGCAAGGCAAGCACCGATACCCGCCGCGCATTGCCCAAAATCTAGCCTGGTTGCGAGGCTTGATGAGCCTCGCTAGACCAAGCCTCGATCAATTAGGGGTGACGGCCATGATTCTGCTTCGGCATGGGCAAAGCGAATTCAACCTGCTTTTCACCCAAACCCGCAAAGACCCGGGGATTATTGACCCAAAGCTGACCCCGCTTGGCCAAACGCAAGCGGAAGAGGCCGCAGAAGCCCTGGCGCATGAGGGGATAAGGCGCATCATCGTCTCCCCCTATACCCGCGCGCTGCAAACGGCGCTGCCGGTGGCGCGCCGGCTGAAACTGCCTTTGACCGTGACGCCAACCGTGCGCGAACGCTACGCCTTCACCTGCGATATCGGCCGCCCAGTGGCGGAACTTCGCATGGATTTCCCCCATGTGGTTTTGGACCACATTGATGAAATCTGGTGGCCGCCGGTGGAAGAACCCGCCGAACAGGTAATTGACCGCGCCCAGCTATTCCGCGCCGAAATGGCCGCACTTCAGGATTGGTCCCATACGCTGGTTGTTTCCCATTGGGGCTTCATCCTGGCCTTTACGGGCAAAAGCGTGATGAACGGCCAATGGCTGCGGGTGGACCCGACCGAGGCCCCACCCGCCGAAATTACCTGGAAGCACTAGGCAGGGTCAGGACCGCGTCGCGGTCATGGCGGCGGAGGCGCGCCGCAGCGGCGGGAAGGCCGCTTCATCTGCCTCCGCTTCGCCGATTGCCAGACGATAGCCACCCGCTTCCGTCAACAGAATACGCGCTTCCGCGGGGTTGGGCTCAATCTTTTGGCGCAGACGGTAGATATGGGTTTCCAGCGTATGCGTGGTGACGTGGCTGTTATAGCCCCAGACCTTGGTGAGCAGGATCTGGCGTGACACCGCCCGCCCGCCGGCCCGGTAGAGGAATTTCAGGATGGCGGTTTCCTTTTCCGTCAGCCTGATCTTCCGGCCGCGCTTTGGGTCCTGCAACAGCTTGGCCGCCGGGCGGAAATCATAGGGGCCGATGGTGAAAACCGCGTCTTCGCTGCCTTCAAAAATGCGGATTTGCGCGCGCAACCGCGCCAGCAATTCCTGCACCCGGAAGGGCTTGGCGATATAGTCATTAGCCCCGGCATCCAGGCAGCGCACCACATCCTGTTCACCATCCGCCCCAGTCAGCATGATGATGGGCATGCGCATCCCGGCGCGGCGAAGCTTGAGGCAGAAATCCCGCCCATGCCCATCCGGCATGCCAAGATCGAGCAATACGGCATCAAAGCGCGCCCCATCAGCGCGGAGCATGGCTTCGGCATCGGCGAGGCTTGCCGCGCCGGTCGCGGCAAATTCACCGTCAAAGGCCAGTTGTTCCGCGAGGCTTGCCCGCAGCGCATCATTATCGTCAACAATCAAAACCGGGTGCGGGGAATTCATGAGCAGCAAGCCTCTTTCAATTTGATGGCGCGGTTTGAATTTACCAACAACGCCGTTTAGCCCCCACCGAGACAATGCCATTTCGCACAGGGCTTTCGCAAGCCATTGATCACGGGGGTTTGAACGTTACCTTCGGAAATCTTCACGCCCACACCCAAGCCAGGGGGGGGTCGTAAAGTGCCGTATCGGCGCCACATTCACCTTTGATGAATAAAGGCGTATTGGAAAACCCCCACATGCCAGCCCAAGGTGGCCTTTTGCCCCAAAGCCCTGAAATCAAGCCAGACACGCGCCGCCTTGCCATGCGGGGGGTGCATCGCGCCATTGCCGAATTGCGCCGTGGCACGCCGGTGCTGATCTGCCAAAATGACTCTGCCCTGCTGATTGGCGCAGCGGAAACGCTGGGGGCTTCGGGCCTAGCCGATATTGCGTCAGGTGGCGCGGCGGCGCCGGTTTTGCTGTTGGCGCCCATGCGCGCGGCGGCATTGCTGCGCCGGCCTGTCACCCAGGCTGAGGATCAAGCCGTGGTGGCGCTGCGCCTGCCGGTTGCGGCGCTAGATCCTGCTAAGCTGCGCGGCTTTGCGGACCCTACCGCCGAAAGCCTGCTGCCCACCGAAGCTGAGGCGCTGCCGCCACCTGCACTTGCCGGTGCGGCCCTTGCCTTGGCGAAGCTTGGGCGGCTTTTGCCCGCGCTGGTGGCGGCACCCGCTTCACCAGCGCTGGCGGAACGGCTTTCGCTGCTGCGTATCTCGGCTGCGGATATTGAAGCCTATCCATTGAGTGCCGCTTCCAGCCTGAAGCGCGTGGCTGAAGCCCGTGTGCCTTTGGAAGACGCGCCGGAAGCGCGCATCATCGCTTTTCGTGCTGCCGATGGCGGGATCGAACATCTGGCCATTCTGGTGGGCGATCCCGAAGCGAGTGCTGCCGCCGGTAAGGCGCCTTTGGCGCGCGCGCATTCCGAATGTTTTACGGGTGATCTTTTGGGCTCGCTCCGCTGCGATTGCGGGCCGCAGCTACGCGGCGCCATCAAGCGCATGGCGGAAGACCCTGCGGGTGGCGTACTGCTTTATTTGGCGCAGGAAGGGCGTGGCATTGGCCTTGTGAACAAGCTTCGCGCCTATACGCTGCAAGATCGCGGGCTTGATACGCTCGATGCCAATCGTGCGCTGGGCTATGGCGCGGATGAACGCAATTTCCTGGTAGCAGCAACCATGTTGCACGAATTGGGCCTGACGCGCGTGCGGCTGCTGACCAATAACCCCGATAAGCTTTCAGGCTTGGCGGCGTGTGGCATTGAAGTGGTGGGCCGCGAAGCGCATCAGATTGACCCGAATGGCGTGAATGACGCCTATCTGGACACCAAGGCGCGCCGCTTTGGCCATATGCTGGGCTAAGGTGTGACCGGCGCGGCTACCGCGCAGATTGGCCCAGATGGGCTGCTGCGTTTCCAAGGTGGGATTTATCGTTGCGCCATCGGCAAGGGCGGCATCCGCACCGATAAGCGCGAAGGCGATGGCGCGACACCAACGGGGCTTTTGCCGCTCCGTCGCCTGCTCTACCGCGCGGATCGTCTGGCCCCGCCGCGCGCGGCCGTGTCAGCGGCGCCCATCGCGCCCGATGATGGCTGGTGCGATGATCCGGGCCACGCCGCCTGCAATACGCAAATCCGCCTGCCGCATCCGGCGCGTCATGAAGAACTTTGGCGCGCTGATGCGATTTACGATTTGATTGGCGTGCTCGGCTGGAATGATATGCCCGTGGTGCGCGGGCGTGGGAGCGCGATTTTCCTGCATCTGGCGCGGCCTGGATTTACCCCAACCGAGGGCTGCATCGCACTTGAACAGCGCGATTTGCTGCGCGTGCTGGCAGATGGGCTCAGCGCGATTGAGGTTTTGGCGTGATGCCAACGGCATCGGGCCTTACACCCGATGCCGCAGCTTTGCTTCACTTCAGCTTCTGACCAGATTGCAGCCACCGTCATTCAATGGACGGAAGGCCTTATCGGCTTCGGTAGTTTGCAGCAGTTTGTAGTAATCCCAGGGGCCGCGGCTTTCTTCAGGCTTTTTCACCTCAAACAGGAAAGATGGGTGAATCTTCCGCCCATCCGCGCGAATGGAACCCTTGCCGAAAGCATCGTCATCGGTCGGCATGGCCTTCATGCGGGCAACCGCCGCCGCGCCATCGGCCTTGGCTGCCGCAACGCCCATATCAGCCACTGCTTTCAGGTAATGCAGCGCGCCGGCATAGGTGCCGGCATGGGTACTGGCAAAACCCGCATTGCCAATCTGCGGCCTCATGCGCTGGGTCAGCGCGCGCGTGCGGTCATTCAAATCCCAATAGAAGCTTTCTGTCACGATCAAGCCCTGCGCTGTACGGAGCGACAGTGAATGGACTTCAGTGATGAACAGCAGCAATGAGGCAAGGCGCACACCCCGCCGATTAAGCCCGAATTCAGCCGCCTGCTTCACGCAATTGATCGTATCCGTCCCCGCATTGGCAAGGCCGATCACATTGGCGCGGCTGGCCTGCGCTTGCACCAGAAACGATGAGAAATCAGATGTGCCCGGAAACGGCGTGCGCACCGAACCCAGCACCCGCCCACCTGCAGCGCGCACAAAGCCCGCCGTATCACGTTCCAGCGCATGGCCGAATGCGTAATCCGCAGTGATGAAGAACCAGGCATCGCCACCCGCGCGCACGGTCGCACCGCCCACCGAATTCGCCAGCATCCAGGTGTCATAAGTCCAATGCACCATATTGGGTGAGCAGCGCGCGCCGGTCAGATCCGATGTGGCGGCTGAGCTATTGATATGAACCTTGTTCTTTTCGCGACAAATATCATTGGCCGCGAGCGCGACCGAAGATGTTGCCACATCCACCAGGCAATCCACGCCATCACGATCAAACCATTGGCGCGCGATATTCACGCCGACATCGGGCCGGTTCTGGTGATCGGCAAAGACGATTTCAACATTGAAGCCGCGCTGGCCGAAATCCTGCACCGCCTGGCGGGCAGCCGCGACCGAAACACTGCCGGTGACATCCCGATACATGCCAGACATATCCACGGGCACGCCAAGCTTGATGGTATTGGCCGCCTGCGCCTTCGCACTGCGCCAGGGCAGCCCCCCTAAAGGCGCCGCCGCGCCAGCCTTCAGCACATCTCTTCTGTTCAGAGCCATTTTCTTCTCCCTAAAAGGCGATCTGTTGCCGCCACGGGAAAAGCTTGGAACAGAAATTAAATCATTGTCGACATAAAAATCGGGCAGGAACTGAGGTCAAAAAGAATTAGGCCTTAGCGACTGGCTTCTTCCCGCCGCCCATCGGCGTTTCCCTTATGAATAAGGGCAGCGCGTGTCCAGGCAGGTGCCCGCGCAAGGCCGCCATCAGTGCCAATCCATCTTCCTCAGGCACCTGGAAACGTGCCGTGCCCGGCGCAGGGTCCAGGCTGTGCAGATAATAAGGTTTAATGCGGTTGCGAATCATCGCGCGCATGAGCGCTTCCAGCGCCGCCGCATCATCATTCACGCCCCGCAGCAGAACGGATTGCCCAAGCAACGGCACGCCTGCTTCCGCCAGCCGGGCCAACGCCCGCGCCGCATCGGGCGTGAATTCGCGTGCATGATTGGCATGTACCGCAATGAAAACCGGCTTGGCGTGGCGCAGCGCCGCCACCAGCGCCCCCGTCACCCGCGCTGGGTCAGCCACTGGCACGCGCGTGTGGATGCGCAGCGTTTCAATATGCGCGACATCAGCCAGCCGGCCCAAAATCACCTGAAGCCGCCGGGCTGAGAGCATCAGCGGATCGCCCCCGGTCAGGATCACTTCCCGGATCGCTGTGGTGCCTTCAAACCACGCAAGCGCGGCCTGCAATTCCGCTTCGGTCAGCAAACCGCCATCGGGGCCAACCTTCTCGCGCCGAAAGCAAAAGCGGCAATAGACAGGGCAGGCGAGCAAGGGTTTCAGCAGCGCGCGGTCCGGGTAGCGGTGCACCACGCCTTTCACCGGGGTGAAGGGCGCATCCGCCGTTGGGTCTTCCGATTCATGCGGTGCGGTAATCAGCTCCGCCGCATCGGGTATATATTGCAGCCCAATCGGGTCGGCCGGATCGGCCGGATTGATCAAGGCAGCCATGGCCGGGGTGATGGCGGTGGCATAGCGCGCCGCGACAGTTTCCAGCGCGGGCAGCGCCGCTTCCCCCACCAGCCCGGCACGCGCCAAATCGCGCGGGGTGCGGAGTGTTCGGCTCTGGTCTCGGGCGATGGGCTCGGGCATGGTCGGGCTCGCCTAGAGCATTTTCAAGCCAAGTGGAATCACTTGGCGGCTCGGAAAATGCGATCAACCAAAGTAACCACCGCTGAAAGCGCCGCAATGCCCCTGCCCCCCTGGCACCCGGAAGCCTTCGCCGCGCGGCTGCCCTTTTTGGAACGCCGCGCACGGCTGACCGCCGAAACCCGCGCCTTTTTCACCGCCCGTGGCTACCGGGAAGTGGAAACCCCTGCCCTGGTGCCCACACCGGGGGCCGAGGTGCATTTGCGCGCCTTCGCGACAAGGTATGAGGCGCATTTGGGCCAGGGGGTATCGCGCGATCTGTGGCTGCGCACCTCCCCGGAATTGGCGCTGAAGCGGCTTTTGGTGGCCGGCGCCGGGCCGGTTTTTGAATTGGCGCGGGTTTGGCGCAATGGCGAGGCATCACCCCGCCATGCGTCGGAATTCACCATGCTGGAATGGTATCGCCCAGGGCTTGGGTTTGCCGGCTTAATGACTGAGACTGAGGAATTTATCCGCGCCGTTGCGCCGCCTATTGTCGCGCATGGTGATGTCACCACCGATCTTAGCCTGCCCTTTGAACGCATCACGATGGCTGAGGCTTTCGCGCGCTGGTGCAATGGGTTGGATATTCTGGGAACCGAGGGCGATACAGCACGGCTGCATGCGGCAGCCCAGGCCGCAGGCTTCACCCCCCACGCGGATGAGGGGTGGGAGGATTTATTCTTCCGCCTACTGCTGGAATATATCGAACCGCAGCTTGGCCGTGGGCGCGCAACCTTCCTGACCCATTGGCCCGCGCCGCAAGCAGCCCTCGCGCGGCGCGACCCAGCCGACCCGCGCGCGGCGCTGCGCTTTGAGCTTTTTGTGGCCGGCTTGGAATTGGCCAATGCCTTTGATGAGCTGACCGACCCTGCCGAACAACGCGCACGCTTCATCGCAGATACCGCTGAACGTCGCCGCATCAGCGGTGAGCGCGGCTGGGAGGTTGATGAGGATTTCCTGGCAGCCCTGGAACATGGCATGCCGGCCACCAGCGGGATTGCGCTTGGCTTTGATCGGCTGGCGATGCTCACTTCTGGCGCGCGAGAGATTGGCGATGTGCTGTGGTTGTGACGCCACTATCCCGCGCGGCGCAGCGTATCGAGCATAGCGGCGCTGTCTTCACGCGGCAGGGCGTAAAACACGAAAACATAAGGGTCGGAGGCTTAAAACACCGAAGGATCGGGTGATGCGCGCTGCATCGTTGCGCGGTCCAGCGCTGCCATGGGGTGCCATTCCCCGCTCAGTTCAAAGAAAACATCATAGCCGAGCGCGTCCAGGAAAGCGGGAACCGCATAGGTGCTGCCGACACGGTGGCGTTCTTCCACTTCCAAAGTCAGCACGGGGCGACAGCGCAGCAAGGTTTCGCGTGCCCCGCGCAGGATTTCATATTCCGCGCCTTCGGCATCCAGCTTGATGGCGGTGACATCGCCAAGCGCGAAATCATCCAGCCGGCGCAGCGGTACGGTGAAGCGTTCCACCGCCACGCGCGCGGAGACATGCGGCGCGTAATCCTTGGCGGTGCTCGCCCATTGTTCCTGCGCCACACCATCCAGCACCGGCATGGCCAGCGTGATGCTGCCTTCATGATCGCCAAGCGCCAAATGGTGGCATTCAACATGGGTGGGCTCACCGCCAAAGGCGGCCCGCAAGGCCGCTTGCAGCCGGGCAAAGGCAGCCGGCAAAGGTTCAAAGGCCAGCACGCGGCTGCCCGGTAGGCGGGCCAGCGGGATGGTCAGCAGCCCATCATGCGCGCCGATATCAATCAGCGTACCGGGGCGATGCAGCAAGCTGTGGAAATTTTCCTCATCCATGACGAATTTTTCCCCTTTAATGCCCCGCTTCGCCTATGATCCCGCAAAACCGTGCCCAAGAGCGCGGTGATGGAGCGAAAATCCAGTGCCGATGCGTCTTTGTCAGCTTATCTATACCTCTCGGCCCTTCGGCTTCAATGCGCCGATGCTGGATGACATCCTTACCACAGCCCGCGCCTTGAATGCGCAGCATGATGTGACCGGCGCGCTGATCTGCCGCGCCGATATGTTCCTGCAAATGCTGGAAGGCCCGCGCGCAAAGGTGACAGAAACCTTCGGGCGCATCCTGGCCGATGATCGGCATGTTGATGTGGCGCTGCTTTACCTGGGCGATACGCCGGAGCGGATTTTCCCCGATTGGACCATGCGCGATGACCCGCCGCAAAGCTGGATGTGGAACCAGGCCGAGGTGCGTGAAGGCGCAATGCAAGAAGCCAGCGCAGCCGCCGCCTATTCAGTCTTTCGCCGCTTGTCGCGCCTCCCGCCGGAACGGCGCGCGGTTTGAGCATTTTCAAGCCAAGTGGGACCACTTGGCGCCTCGGAAAATGCGATGAACTAACGGCTGAGAGCGCCTCCCGTGAACGAATGTGAACGGGATGCGCTCCAAGAGTTAATCCGCCGTCCAGCCGCCATCCACCAGTAGAGCGGAACCGGTCATCAGCGCGCCGGCATCGCTGGCCAGCAGCAGAATGGCGCCCATCAGATCCTCCACCTGGCCAACGCGGCCCAGCTTGATCTTGGCTTCCACCTGCTCTCGAAAGCCTGGTGCCGCCAGGAAGGGCTTGGTCAGCGGCGTTTCGATGAAGGTGGGGCAGAGCGTATTCACGCGAATGCCCTGCGGCGCCAATTCCACCGCCATGGCCTTGGTGAGCCCTTCAATCGCCCATTTGGAAGCGCAATAAATGGTGCGGTTTGGCGCGCCGACATGGCCCATCTGGGAAGATACATTGATGATGGACCCAGGGCGCTTGGCAGCCAAAAGCCGCATGGCGACATGCTGCGCCAGGAAGAAGGCGGCCCGGACATTCAAGCCCATCACCGCATCAAAATCATCCACCGTCACATCGGTGAAGGGCTTGGGGCGATTGGTGCCGGCGTTATTGACCAGAATATCGACGGGCTCGGCAGCGCTGATGGCGGCTTCTGTCGCGGCCAGATCGAGCACATCCAAAGCCAGCGCCGCCGCCTGACCGCCCTTGGCGCGGATCGCTGCAGCCGCGGCTTCAATCTCATCGGCGCTGCGCGCAACCAGCGTGACATGCGCGCCCTGATCAGCCAGCGCGCTTGCCGCCGCCAAGCCAATACCGCGCCCAGCGCCGGTAATCAGCGCGCGGCGGCCATCAAGCCGGAAGGAAGGGGTGCGAGGTAGATCCATGACTGCCAATCCTAAGCGAGAGCTTTCCTGCTATCACAAGCCAAGCGCCGCGCGCCAATCCGCTGCCTTCACCAAACGCACGCCTTGGCGCCGCGCCGCGCTGATCTCCGCCGCATCAGGAAAGCCGCAATAAGGCAAGGGCACTGGCGCGCTGCCTTCCGCATCGCCCACCGCCAGCGCGCGCAACACATCGTCAATCATGGGCAAAGCTGCCGCGTGCAGCAGCCTTGCGGCGGTGGAGGCGGAAATGCCCGGCGGCAAGGCATGGGCGCGCTGCGCCAGCACTTCCCCAGCATCAATGCGCGCCACGATGCGATGTATGCTGACACCCGTCGCATCTGGCCCTTCTTGCAGGGCCCAAAAGGCCGGGATGGGCCCGCGATGGCGCGGCAGCAGCGACGGGTGGATATTCACCCCACCAAGCGGCGCCAAAGCCAGCGTTTCGGGCATGAAAATCTGGTCAAAATGAAAGGAGAGAATCACATCAGGCCGCGCGGCCTGCAAAGCCGCATGGCAGGCCGCACCATTCACATCCTGAACTTCCAGCATGGGATTACGCTTCGCGCGCGCAAAGCCCGCGATGCCGGCCGCTGGCCGAAAGCGCGCCATGATCGAGGGCAGGACGAAATTGACGAAAAGATAGGGTAGAAAGCCAGCGCCGGATCGGCGCCAATGCCGCCAGAATTGCCCGAAGGCGCCACCGGAAGCCGCGCGATAGGGCGCGGAACGCCCAATCAGCACAATCTCCGCCGCATGGGTTTCAGCAAATTGCCGCACGGCGTCAGCACTGGCCAAACTCTCCAGCGTGAATAGCGCAATACGAAGCGGCGCCTTGTTCACCCCAAGCGCCGCCCTGCCTCAATCCGCCGCGGTTGCATAGGGGATATTGCGCCCGCCATAACGGCGCACGCGAATATTCGCCTGTTCCGCATGGCCAGCAAAGCCTTCCAGCATACAAAGCCGGGAACAATATTCGCCGATCATGGTGGAAGCCTCATCTGTCAGCACGCGCTGATAGGTGCAGGTCTTCATGAATTTGCCGACCCAAAGCCCGCCCGTATAGCGCGCGGATTTTTTCGTGGGCAAAGTATGGTTCGTGCCAATCACCTTATCGCCATAGGAAACATTGGTGCGCGGCCCAAGAAACAGCGCGCCGTAATTGGTCATGTGTTGCAGGAAATAATCCGGATCGCGCGTCATCACCTGCACATGTTCGGATGCAATGCGATCAGCTTCCGCCACCATTTCGTCTTCGCTGTCGCAGATGATCACCTCACCATAATCTTCCCAGGCTTTGCGGGCGATGGAGGCGGTGGGCAGGATTTTCAGAAGGCGTTCAACCTCGGCCATTGTCTCGCGCGCCAGTTTTTCCGAAGTGGTCAACAAAACGGCGGGGGAATTCGGTCCGTGTTCAGCCTGGCCCAAAAGATCAGTCGCGCAGATTTCTGCGTCCACGGTCTCATCGGCGATGATCAGCGTCTCGGTCGGGCCCGCGAAAAGATCAATGCCAACCCGCCCGTAAAGCTGGCGCTTGGCTTCCGCGACAAAAGCATTGCCGGGGCCGACCAGCATATCAATCGGCGCGATGCTCTCAGTCCCCAGCGCCATGGCGCCCACCGCCTGAATGCCGCCCAGGCAGTAAATCTCATCCGCGCCGGCCAAATGCTGCGCCGCGACAATGGCAGGCGCGGGCTTACCTTCAAAAGGCGGCGCGCAGGTAATGATGCGCTTGCAGCCGGCAACTTTCGCCGTCACCACAGACATATGGGCCGATGCCAGCAGCGGGTATTTACCCCCCGGCACATAGCAGCCCACCGAATTGACCGGGATATTGCGATGGCCAAGCACCACGCCGGGCAGGGTTTCCACCTCAATATCGCGCAAGGCCGCCTTTTGGTGTTCGGCGAAATTGCGCACCTGGGTCTGCGCGAAGCGGATATCCTCCAGATCGCGCGGGGTGAGCTGATCCAGGCAGGCCTGGATTTCAGCCTCACTCAGGCGGAAATTCTGGCGGTCCCATTTGTCGAAGCGGATCGAAAGCTCTCGCACCGCGGCATCGCCCCGCGCCTTGATATCGGCCAGAATGCCCTCAACCGTCGCGCGCACCTTGGCGTCGTCTTCCGCCACCGCATCCGCATCCCGGCCCCGCTTTAGGAAACGCGCCATGTTCTACCCCTTTCCAGCTTCCGCCCCGTGCTTGAAGCCCGGGGGGCGGGCCGTCAAGCGGAGCATTTTCAAGCCAAGCGGAATCGCTTGGCGACTCGGAAAATGCGACCAAACAAAAGCGTGTTTGACCAAGCGGCATAACAGGGGAAGTATTCCCCCATGAACGCAGCCGAATTGCTCGCCCCCATTGTGGGGCCGAAGAATTGCCTCATTGAGGATGCCGATATCGCCCCCTATGCGGTGGATTGGCGCGGAACCTATCGCGGCACCCCGCGCGCCGTGCTGCGCCCTGGTTCGGTTGAGGAGGTTGCGGCCTCTGTCCGTGCCTGCGCGGCCGCTGGGCTTGCCATTGTCCCGGCGGGTGGCCGGACCGGGCTTTGTGGTGGGGCGGTGGTGCAGGATAATGGCCCGCCAGCGGTGGTAATGAGCCTGGAGCGCTTGAACCGCATCCGCGATGTGGATGCGAAGGATTTCTCCCTGGTCGCTGAAGCGGGCTGCATTATCCAAAATGTGCAGGAAGCCGCCGCGGGGGCAGGCCGGCTTTTCCCCCTTTCCTGGGGCGCGCAGGGCTCGGCCATGGTGGGCGGCGCGCTTTCCACCAATGCGGGCGGCATTCGTACCATTCGTTGGGGCAATGCGCGGGATCTGGTGCTGGGGCTTGAAGTGGTGCTGCCCGATGGGCGCGTGCTGAATGATTTGCGCCGCGTGCGCAAGGATAATAGCGGCTATGCCCTGCGCCATTTGTTCCTGGGCGGAGAGGGCACGCTTGGCATCATCACGGCGGCGGCTTTGCGCCTGGTGCCCGCGCTGAAGCGGGTTGAAACCGCGTTCGTGGCCGTGCCATCGCCTGATGCCGCGCTTTCCTTGCTTTCGCGCATGTTGGAATCCGGCGCGGATGTGATTGCCTTTGAACTGATCCGCAAGGAATGCATGCAGGTGGTAGAACGCCATGGGCTGCGCACCCGTATGCCGATGGCGCTTGAAAGCCCCTGGTATGTCATGGTGGAAATCGCCGCCGCGCATCCCGCCGTGCCGCTTAAGGAAATGCTGGAAGATACTTTGGCGGAAGCGGC
>JACCDP010190225.1_pt1 | contig 13090 bp, 25 predicted proteins | sample 7445841 | NCBI WGS metagenome assembly JACCDP01 (sample SAMN15323441, study PRJNA562643) | freshwater metagenome | isolation source: river surface water | place: USA:Blue River Watershed | collected 2017-08-17
GCGCCTAGTCCAATTTTTCTCGGGACCGAAGACGGTACCGACTTTCTCGATGTTGCACGTTTCCCCAGTCCAAATAGTTGGGTCGATGTCATTGAGTCGATCAAAGAATTGATAACAAAAGAACATAAATTTAAAACCTTGGTTATTGACTCTTTGGATTGGTTGGAGCCTCTGCTTTGGCGTCAAATCTGCGACGAGTATAAAGTAAAGAGTATCGAGCTTGCAGCCGGAGGCTTTGGCAAGGGATACGTCGAGGCAGTAGATCGATGGGCGAAACTCATGCAGCTTCTTAACTTGGTTCGCGTGAAAAAAAGCATGAATATAATTTTAATCGCCCACTGCGAAACCAAGACTTATAATGACGCCCAGTTACAAGTCCAATATGAGAGGTATCAACTCAAGCTCGATAAGAGGGCAAGCCCTAAGTTTCGCGAATGGGTCGATGCTGTACTTTTTGCTAACTATGAAATTTATACGCAAAAGGATGGAAATTCCATCAAGGCATTCGGTGAGGGCGGCAGAAGGATTTGGACCGAGGGACGCCCTGGCTTTGATGCAAAAAACCGTATGGGTTTAAAAGAATCTATCGGTTTGGATTTCGCTGCATATCAGGAGGCGTACAACGAAGCCATGGTTTCTGGTCCGACTCCTGAACAAATCATAGACCGGATCAACGACCTGCTCCATCAGGACGTACCAGAGGAGTTAAAGACAGCCGTACTAGGTGCGGTGGAAAAAGCAGCCACGAACGCGAAGCAACTACTTTTCATCGAGAAAAGATTGCAGGATCGACTAAATCTCTCATTAAAAGAAGAATCTAACGATGAAATCCAAGTCCATCATTTGTCTTGATACTCAACAAGTTTTCAGAAATGCCAAAGAAGCTTGTGACTATATTTTTGGGGATGAAAAATCTTTAAGGAAAGCATGTACCGGACAACTTGAAACTTATAAAGGCATGAAATGGGCTTATCTGGAGGATCAAAATAATGGATCACGGGGAGATATTCATAAGGTGGGAACGCGAAATTAATGCAGAATGGGCAAAAAAAGATGCTCTTTGCTCTTATGTTAAAGCAGATCGGGAAAAGATTTTTAGGGATTTTATAATCCAAAAACTGATAACTTTGTTCACCATGGCCGAAATAAATGGCCAACGTCTGATGAAAATAGAAGGAGAAAAAGATGAATTATGATCAACTCATGCCAGGCTCATACATGGGGAAAATTTCAAATTATGGAATCCATAAAACTAAGAGTGAGAGCCTGCAAGCCGTTATCCAGATTAGTTTTAAAGACGACTACGGTCATGATTATAAGCTCAACTGGCGCGGTGGATTTTCTGAGAAGCAGCTCCCATTCACTCTTAAAACTTTGCTCACTTGCGGTTTGCGCGGGAATGACCCGGCGATAATCGCTGACGGTCCCGAATCTAACGCTCTCGATCATGACAAAACTTTCCAAGTTACCGTTGAAAAGCAGGATGATAAATACTGGCGCATTAGCTGGATCAATGAAGCAGGGCTTAAAAAAGGTATCAGCAAGTCGGAGGCAAGCCAGGCTCTTGGTGATCTGCGCGGAAAAATCGCTCAGCTCCGTCAAGAACACGGGATCAAAGATCTGCCGCGAGTCGAGCAAGTATCATCGTCTGCACTAGATGATCTTCCTTTTTGATTTTGATTAAAATAAAATCCCTTATATCTAAAACCTATAAGGGATTTTTATGCAGATTGAAAAATTAATTTCTTTTTTAGAAGAACTGCCAGGGGACGCGGTGGCCAAGTCACGCCCAAATAAAATCCAAGTTTATTATGATCGTCAGAAATTTGCTTATATAGACTTTAAAGCGGAGGAACTAATACATGAGCCAACCATCGAAGACGACGAGTCTTAGCCTTAGACCATATCAATCTGATGGAATTAATGAAATTAAAAATTATTTTTCCCGTGGTGAAAAAAAAGTTTTATTACAGTTGCCAACTGGCGCGGGAAAAACTCTTTGTTTCAGCTATATTTTAAAAGGAGTTTTTGAGAAGGGAAAAAATGCAATCCTTGTTGTTCGAGGACGTGCCCTAGTAGATCAAGCTTCGCAGAGACTTTTCCGCGAAGGCGTTGATCATGGCGTTGTCATGGCTGGCCACTGGAACTATAGACCCACCGCACCTATCCAAGTCTGCTCAATCGATACTCTTTATCGTCGCCGCCTCCATAAACTTCCCGCTGATCTTATCGTAATCGATGAGGCTCACATGGCGACAAGCTCCGCATTCAAATGGCTCATCGGTTTTTACCCCGAAGCTTTTTTCCTCAGCGTAACGGCAACGCCTTTTGTAAAATCAGGTCTAAGACATATCGCCGATCACGTAGTTTACCCGATATCTTTTGGGCAATTGATCGATCAAGGCTACCTTGTTAAGCCTAAATATTTCTCGTTCCCGATTGATATCAACTTTGAAGAAATCGAAATTGACAAAAAAACTGGGGACTATAACCAGACTCAACTCGGTGAGGCGGTTAACCGTAGTAAAATGTTGTCCGGTGATATTATCTCGCATTGGCGCAGGCACTCGCTCAATCGTCCTACGATCTGCTTTGCGGTTAACGTCAAACACTCAAAAACCATTGCCAACAACTTTAAAGACGCGGGCATCCAAGCCGAGCATATAGACGCCGACACGCCTGAAGAGGAACGTAAATGGGTTCTCTCCCAACTTGAGACTGGAAAAATCAAGGTCGTGTCTAACGTAGGGATTCTTGGGACAGGAGTTGACCTGCCTTTCATCGAGACAATTATCCTTGCTCGCCCGACTAAAAGTAAAAACCTATATATTCAGCAAGTCGGCAGAGGATCGAGGCTATCCCCAGGGAAAGAGAGGTTCATCGTCTTAGATCATGCGTCAAATGTGATGGAACATGGTGCGGTGGAGGACGAGGAAAAAGCTGATCTTGATGGTTTTGGAAAAGCCAAAAAAGAATCTAAAAAAGATAAAATGATACTTTGTCCAAAATGCTTTTGTACTTTTTTACTTAAAGAATACACCGACTATATTTGCCCAGGTCAATTTTATGATAGCCAAAATAATATTGTAGATTGTCTCAATGATTGTCGACCTGTCAAAAAAGAATTTGAACCAGTTAAAATGATTGTTGATTCTAAAAAAGAACTGGTCGAAATAACCGATACAAAGCAATTTTTTCGCTCTCAATTTTCCTCCGACCTGGATAAGCTCATAACCATAGCAAAGGTAAAAAAATACAAATGGCAATGGGTGTGGTTCAAATTAAAGGATCGTTATGGAAAAGGAAAAGCCGACGGAGTTGCAAAAGAAATCAGAGACAGAATCAACGGAGTTGAAAAAGTCACCGCAGAAGAAGCAAGAGCGTACTTCAAAGCGCGGTAGTTATACTGATCACCAAAAGTTGGTAAATGAAATTTTATGTTCTCTCAACCTACTTCGTATCGGGAGATTTTGGGAAAACCAAACCGGAGCAGCCTATCGCAATGGTTATCTCATTCGATATGGTTTTGTCGGTTCCGCAGATATTACGGGGATTATGAAAGGAGGCTATAGGGTCGAGATCGAGGTTAAGACTGGGAGAGCGGCTCAGTCAGTAGCACAAAAAAATTTTGAGGAAAACATAAAAATGTGGGGCGGGATTTATTTTGTTGGCAGGAGCGTCGAAGATGCTTTATCAAAGATTAAAGCATACGCCAGAAAAAAGAATGTCGATCTAGGCTAAAAGCAGGGGACAAAAAATGTTTAATGATTTGCGAGGGCATCTCGCCAAGGACGGTTATTACCTTTCAGATCCAAGACTAGACGGGTCGATCACAAGATTTGATCGTAACGGCAAAAAGAATAACGCATGGTTTATAGGGTTCCAAAACCATACGGTTAAAGGCGGTCAGCCTTATATAGTGGCTGTCTATGGGGACTGGGCAGACGGTGAGGAGCCGAAGAAATACTGCTCGATCAAGTTGACCAAGGTCGACCAAGAGGCTTGCGAAAAGCAGTTAAAAATCGCTCAAGATAAATATCAAAAAGAGAGACTAGCAAAGCAAGAGGAAGCCGCGAAACGTGCGGTGGAAAAATGGAACTACTGCGAAGAAAAAGGAACAACCGCGTATCTCAAGAAAAAAAGAATCGATAAACCATTCGGCATAAGATTCTTCGATTTCGATAACGTGGTAGTCCCGCTCCATGATATGAGCGGAAAATTATGGTCGCTGCAATATATTTTTGAGGATGGGACAAAAAGATTTTTAACGGGATCAAAAATTGACGGGAATTTTTTCCTTATCGGAAATGATCCCCAGGAAAAACTTTTAATCTGCGAGGGCTTCGCGACCGGGGTCACGCTCCATAGGGCTTCGGGTCTACCCGTGGCTTGCGCCTTCTCGTCTCAAAATCTAGTCTCGGTAGCTAAAGCATGGCGCGAAAAATTTCGTGATTTAAAAATCATAATCTGCGGAGACAATGACCGTTTTACCGATGGGAATCCTGGGAAAACCAAAGCTCAAATGGCGGCATCTATCACTGATAGTGCGGTGGTTCTGCCGGAGTTTGGGGACGCGCCAGACGGAACAGATTTTAATGACCTTGAAGCTATAGTCGGGGTCGAAGGAGTTGCAAAATATTTTGACGAGGAGCCAGAAATAAATGAGGGTCTAAAGCCTCTCGGATACGACGATGGGGTCTACTTTTTCAACGACTTTCGTTCAAGAGATATTGTGAAAATTTCGACGTGGACGAAAAGCCAATTTCTCCAAATCGCTCCGCTTGATTATTGGTCAAATAGGTATCCGAGCAAAAGCGAAGGAGTTAATTGGACGCAAGCAACAAACGATCTTATAGACGTGAGTCGCAAGATCGGTCCCTTCGATCCATCTCGGCTGAGAGGCGGTGGGGTTTGGCTAGATGAGGATAGGGTCGTCGTAAATACCGGACGGGATCTAATTGTTGATGGCGTTAGAAAATCGATGTCTGGATTTTCGTCTTATTATTTTTATATACAGACAAATTTCCGGTTCCCGGAGATTTCCGCTCGAGCAAATTTGGAGGAAACCAAAAATCTAATTGACGTTTGCACAAATCTAAACTGGATCGATGAAAAGTCTGGTTACCTGCTGGCGGGTTGGCTGGCGATTGCGAGGATCGCAGGAGCTTTGAGTATCAGACCGCACATATGGTTAACCGGAGGATCTGGGACGGGGAAAACAACCGTCATGGATCGGATCATAGACCCATGTCTTGGCGGGCATCGAGGGAAAGTCCACGTTCAAGGAGCGACTACTGAGGCGGGACTCCGACAAAGCTTGAAAAGCTCCAGCATCCCCGTGATCTTTGATGAGTTTGAAACGACAGGCGAACACTCCAAATTTCGCATTGCATCGATCCTAGAACTTTTGAGAGTCTCCTGGTCGAACCAAGCTGGATCAATTCTAAAAGGATCTGCAGGCGGTCTAGCTTGCCGTTTCTCCGCCAGCTTTCCCGCGCTCCTTAGTTCGATCCGAGTCAACCTTGATAATGACGCCGATCGGTCCCGCTATAGTGTCTTGGAACTTGCTCCTCATGACAATAACCAAGGAGATTGGGAACACCTGCAGCGACTTATATTAAAGATCAATGAGGATTTTGGAGAAAAACTATTTGCCCGTGGCATTTCTCAAATAAAAAATATTATGCAAAGCCAAAAAGTTTTTGGCAAAAAGTTAAGTGCCTCGATTAACCAGAGATTTGGCCAGCAAGTTGGCACTCTCCTGGCCGGATTTTACAGCCTGATCTCAGATGAGCCGATAACAGACAAGATTGCTGAAAATCTTTTAACGGAACTCGATTTCGGTGTTGAGAAAAAAGAATCTGAAATGACCGACCAAGACGAATGTCTATTGCATTTGCTAACCCACAAGTTCAGCTTTCATGACTCGCTTGGCACGATCGATACGACTATCTTAAACCTCTGCGAAAACCCGCTCTTGATAACCACTGCTCATAAAAAAGGTTTAAGTCTGTACGGCATTGAGTTAAATTCAGACTTGGAACTTTTTATCCCCAACCGAAATAGTGAGCTTGAAAAGATCTATAAGCACACTAGATGGGTGAGCTGGACTCGGAGTATCAGGCGCTTGGAAAATTCTAAATCATCCTATAGAAAATACCAAAATGGAGTTTTAGTTGATCTTAAAAACTATTTGGGGAAAAACCAAAATTAACAATTTTTTACTCAATTTTTCTCACAAATAAATTGAACATCTAATTGATATAAAAAACAAAATTGCTTATTTCCGATACCTGGAAATGAGCAATTTATTTTTTGACAAAAATTTTAAAAATAAAAAAATTACTGTTTCGGAAACCATATCAGATAGTTAAGTCGGTTTTGTCTGCCAATTTATGTAATTTCCCGAAATATAGATATATGGTTACTTTTCTCTCTCTCTCTTTCTCTCTCTCTATATATCTATATATCTATAAATTTAATAAATTATATATATAGATATAGAGATAGAGTAGAGATTACAGAAACTTACGTAATTTATTTTTTGACAAAAATTTTAAAATTAAAAAAATTGACAAAGAAAAAATCATGTTGATAAGTCACTTTTTCTAAATCATATCAACAACAACCTTAATTTATTTGTTAAAATAAATTGTAAAAAGAATTTAAAAAAATTTAGACCCCTAAAAACCGTTGTCTCAAACTCACAAAAAAAGGCAAAATGAACGCATGAAAAATCAACTTTTTGGAGCAAAAAATGAGCGAGCAACTAGGTCAAGTTATCGATGATGTGGAAGAAGTAGCGAAGGATGAACCAACGGCAAAAGGACGGCCAAAAACGGGCTTTATCGCCGTTTTAGACAAGGCTTTCATCAAAGCAGGATCGAAGAAAGAGCTTAAGGCTCTGCTCGAAAAAAAGGGCATTAACGAGGTCACAATCATACGCGGGAAAGTCCTCCCCACCGCACGTGTCACCAGGTTGAGTTTTTGATGAAACCGACTTTACTTTTTGGTTTTTTCATCCTCTTAAATTTGAGTTGTCAAAGCACCAAAAAACTTTATGAACTCGACGACGGTCAAGTCGTGGGCTGCGAAGTCGAGATCATCTCGGCTTGCGGTGTCACTTTGAGAAAGTGCGACGATGGGGTCGATGTCCTTTGTACGACTCATCTAAGGACTTATGATCCATGATTTGTTATTATCGAAAAAAACATTAAGGAGATTTCATATGAAGCAAGATTTCAAACCTTTTTTTGCGTCGGCTGCTTATTGCGTGGTTTTCCTCGCGGTCCTAGTCGTGTTCCCCTTCGCTTGGCTTTATGAAAAAGCTGCCGCGAAAAAAGAAAAACTTTTGCCCGTGGCGAAAAAAGAAGATGCAGGTCCTCAAGGCTAATTTAACTTTCCTGGTTCCCGACGACTTCGAGCAGTCTGATTCGATCCCGGATTTGCTCGAAGCTATCGCTGCTTATATTCGATCGAGCGAGAATAAAGCAGACCGTCCAAACGTGAGTCAGGGCACGAGTCATCACTCCTGGTTTTACAATCTCAAAAATCATGACGCAAAATTGACTGGCCAAGTCGGGGTTTTCCGCTTGGAAAAAGGCAAAAATTGGGTTGAGATTTTGCCAAATAAAGTTATAGTTTTTTAATAATATATTTTAAAATATTATTAAAATAAAAGGCTTTATTTTTGGTCCAAAAATGTGTAATTTAGAGCCTCACATTTTAAAAAAATGGAGGTTAAATTGAGAGTTTTTCAGGGATTAAAAATGGAGCTTTTCCCGTCAAAAGTGGTCGGGCATTTTGTCTATCTTGAATCGTTCACGCGGGACGAAATTATGAAAGCGAAAGGACTAAAAAGCTGCATTAAGCAGAAGGACTTGGCTTCTCTGCTATGGTTACCCGTTGCACCAGATCAAAAATATGAGGTCGAAGACAATGAGGAGTTTTTAGTGCTGGAGTATGTAGGGCCCCGCAGGGCTGACCATACTTTCGGTTTACCCGAGGGTGCGGTGGTGGAGGTCCATAAATATCGGGCGTTATTTTGTAAAAAAGAAAAGGGGAAGTTATGAGCGAAGCATTAAAAAGAATTCGTGAGTATGCGAAGAAAAATTCTCTCTCTGAAAGAGATGCTGCGCGGAAAATGGGAATTTCGCTTTCGACCCTAGACACGGCGCTTCGTCGCGAACGGCTTAAGAAAAAACCCAAGGTCAAAGTGATTGATCTTGGGCCAAAGCCAGAAAAGAGACACGGACTTCTGAGCAGGATCGCGGAGCTAGAAAACCAGATTAGTAAAATTTGGGAGATTTTGAAATGAAAATCACAGCATCAACTATTTTTTTCGGTGTCGATTTTAAAAAAGGGCATCGAGGACTTTTGTCTCTCACCGAAAAAGTTGAGGGCAATCCCAAAGATCTGGTTTTGTTCGTCAACAAGAATATGACCGGACTCAAGGCAATGATCGGATCACACACGATGATCTATTATAAGTCCGATCGCCTCACAATTTCCCAGATTCGGAACCTACCAACGCTATTTGGTGGGGAAAAACTTCAATTCAGCCGCGAAGTCTTGAGCCAGATCATCGAGGCTTTCGATGAGAAGTTGAAGGCGGTTGGATGATGGATGTTTTTTTATTATCGATAGTTTTTTTTACGACAAGTTTACTTTCAATGGTTTCTTTCTGGTTCTGTTTTCGAGTTGGTTTAAAGTTGGATGAACGCAGAAAAAAGGCGGTGGGGAATGAGTAAAGTCATTTTAGAAGTCGAAGGCGGGCTCATAAAACCGCTCTATCACCATGAACACTACATAAAAGAATCCTGCAAACTCGTAGATCGAGTTTTCGTGGATTCGATTTATTTTGGTGAAGGATCGGGTTGGTTTTTTACAATCTCACGAAAGATCGATCCACAAATTATAGCAAAGCAGCTCAATGGTTTGCTGGGAACCAACTTCGAGGTTGAAAATGATTAAACTGGCTCTTGCCCTAGCCATTTTTATCGGGTCATATTTTTTGACTATATTTTGGGTGGAGGTTCTCTTGTGGATAAAGAGGGAGAGATAATAAATTATATCATCAACAATTTATATTTTGAGTTGATGAACTTTGGTCCCAATGCCTTTTGGTTACGGTTTGGGGATATAAATACTGGAGCTGGTTTTATCCGGGAGTTAAAACCGGATCGAATCCGAAAATTAAAAAAAGAACTACAAAGGGGATAGAATGAATGCAAATAGAGAATTTGATCAAAAGCTTTTTGAAAAGCTTTTGGAAGCCAAAAAAAATAAATGTCAGGATCTCCTTTTATCAAAACCCGAAATCGATCGACTCTTTGAGGCTTTTGCGAGCGTTAAGAAATCGACCCTGATTTTTGGGTCGATGCAAAAAAAACAAAGGGACTGGATTTTATGATCTGAAAAATCAGAAATAAAAAAAAGGTGAGGCTTAAAAAACCTCACCTTCTTGAAGGGTAAAAATATAACTATGTTACTTATCGGCATTTCCAGCCGAAAACTTTAGATAAATCTTATCGTTTGGATAGGGAAAATCTAATCCCCAGACAATCACCTATATAATGATAATGATCTGACGTAATAATCTCGAAATATTTTAGGTTTTTTGCCTATATAAAATTGAAACCTATCTAATTCCAACTTTAATCGTTGTTATAACCAATTGAAATCATTGGTAAAATACGATTTTATTTAATCTCTATTAAGTAATTTCTAAAAACATCGATATATATAATATAAGCAATAAACAAGGAGATATTATGAACCACGAAATTAAACAACAAAAAATCGAAGCTTTAGTCGCCGAGTTTAATGAATGGATTAAAAAAGAAATAAAAGAAAACGATGATCAATTTGGCTTTGGATATTTAAGCTCTAAAGAATGGTTAACCCAACAATTTAAACATTTTATGTTTATGATGGAGGATGATAATGATAGTGTTTAATAAATCTAAAAAAGGCAAAAGAGCAAAAAGGCAATATATAGGCTTGATCGACTCCGGTTGGTCAGAACTTGGAGCGATAGAAATGTTGATTATTTGGGGTTATGGAAAAGAGTTTGAGACTGATTTTTTAATCTAAGGAGAATTTATGATTACCAAAGAACAAGAATTTATATCTGATTTGATCGAGGAATTTTCTGAATTTGCATTGGATCGTATGGAACCGGAAAATGGGCCAATTGAGGCTGATCATTTTGATTTCCTTATAAAAAGCTTGGAATTATTTAAAAAAATGAAAGAACAAATTTAAAAATCCTAAATTTATTTTTTTAATCTAATAAAAGGAGAATTTGATGAGAAATCTAGATTTATATATGGAATTAATTTCATGGATCGAATTGAGATCAACTCAAGTTTTAGCAATATGGTTCATCGATATGAAAATCGATGACTTAAAGAAAAAGCTGGGGATCGATTTAAACGACGACAAAATCATCACAGATTATGAGGCGGGTAAATTTCCCCCAGCGGTTAAAAAAGAAAAAAGATCGATTAATAGTAATATTGTCCCGGAAGGGAAAAGGTCGAAGCGGAAATATAGGGTTTAAAAAACGGGGATCTAAATGATCCCTTTTTTTTATGTATGAACCATACTTAAAAACTCTTGCCTTGCGTTTAAATCATTCCTAAATATGCCAATCATCGATGATGTAATCATCATGGTTTGATGTTTTTTAATTCCACGACAACTCATGCACTGATGATGAGCCTTAACAATTACCGCTACTCCTTTTGGATTTAAATTGGTTTTTATAGCCTCGGATATTTGTGATGTCATTTTTTCTTGAATTTGTAACCTCTTAGCAAAACATTCAACAAGTCTAGCGAGCTTCGATAAACCAACAACTTTCCCATTGGGAATATATCCAATATCGACTGTCCCAACAAAAGGTAAAATATGATGTTCACACATTGAAGTAAATTCTATGTTTTTGAGAATCACAATTTCATCACAAGCGCCATCGATAAAACAAGTCGATAAAATATTTTCAGGACTTTCACTATAACCAGAGTAAAGCTCGGACCAACTTTTTATAACCCGTTTGGGAGTATCTATCAAACCTTCACGGTCAGGATTTTCACCGATATACTTTAAAAAGTCTTTTATATATTCAATCATCATTTTAATCCTAAAAATTTATGTGTCTGGGTATTCAGACGCCAACGAGGGTTTTTAATTATAAAATCGGTTATCCTGGTTAAAGATGATTGAAGAGTATTGAATTCAGGAGATAACCATAGTTCTTTCACTTCATCATCATGTCTTGATAAAATATCAAAATCAAAAAACTCATCTACTACATATTTATATTCATTAACGTGATTCCTGATTTTAGAATTTATTTTAAAACAGGATTGAGCTTTTGGTGAACAAGTAACAAAGTCGATCCCATCGATATATGGCATTGTGCCATTAGTTTCACATGCAATAAAAAAACCATGCTCTTTCAAAAGTGAGATAACGTCTTTGATTTGTGGATTCATCAATGCTTCACCGCCAGTTATGACAGCAAAACGGGATTGTTCCTGGTTTATAAAGTCGATGAACGATTGTCGATCATAGGCTTGATGGGTGTTAAATTCGGTATCACACCAGGAACAAGTTAAGTTACAGTGAGGCAGTCTAATAAAGAGAGCCCGATTCCCTGAGTTGATACCCTCGCCTTGATAGGTCCAAAATAAATCATTCAGCAAGTATTGCATCGGCTTTGCAGTTCTCCGTCTCAAAGAGTTCTATTTTATAAACTTCGACACCAGTTCCTTGTAATAATTTTGGGGAAATATCTAATAGATATTGTGCCATGTTTTCAGCAGTTGGATTAAATGGCGCGATCCACAATGGTTTATTTTTGTGGAACGGTTTTAGGCTATCGATAAGATTCTTATCTTTCTCATAGACGATAAAAGTATGATCCCAAAAATGATCTAACCAACCACCAATCATCTCTTTTAAAACACTAAAATCGATCACACGCCCAATCGAATCGAGTTCAGATGATCTCGCGTGAATCCACACAACATAGTTGTGACCATGTGGGTTCGCACATTTACTCTCATGGTTTAAAACTCGGTGTCCTGCACAAAATTGGATTCGTCGGCTACATGTGATCATCGTTTTGAACCGTTGGTTAAGAGTTGGATAGCATAGCCAAGACTCAGGTTACGAATGGGATTGGTTATCTTAACATCCTTAAAAACCTTTTTAACAAAATCAGAATAAGCTTTTCCCGCTATGAGCATAACGTCCTGATTCAGAATACCAAGTCGTTGAGCTTGGTCAATCAAGAGATCGACAGTAATGGTTTCATTGATACCGATCTTTTCATCATAAGGGGTTATGATCTGATAACTTGGGATAAGACCGTATTTGGCAGATAGAATAAATATTTTATGATCGGGAAATCTTAGTCTGGCAAATCTCAGAGATGCCTTGAACAAAGGGCCAATATAAAGATCACAGGCTCTATTGGGTGACTTAAGTTTTTTGAACCCACACGAGATGATACAGATCATGATTCATAAACCGTAGGATCATAAACGCTGGCAAGACTGAACGCCTCTTTTCTCTCATAGCAGGTCCCACATTTACCACAATGGTTTTCCCGACCATTATAACAACTATAGGTGAGGTGATAGGGAGTCCCTAATTTGGTCCCCAGAGTGATAATATCCGCCTTAGATAGGTCGGCAAATGGGGAAAAGAGTTCGATCTGGGCATAGGTACCAGCCTTAATAGCAGACCTCATAGGTTCGATGAATTGATTTCTACAGTCAGGATAGATCGCATGGTCACCGAAGTGATTGCCCAAAACCACTGCCTCAGCTTCACAACTATCTGCGAAACCCGCCGCTATCGAAAGCATAATCCCATTTCTAAATGGGACCACCGTTTTTTTCATCGATGGATCTGCATAGTGTCCTTCGGGGATCACGTCACCAGTTATCAGAAGATCACTCTTAAATAGCTCCGCAATGAAATCAAGGCGGCACCTAAAGATAGGTTTTTGATAAAAGTCAGCAACATCCAAAGCCGACTCCCATTCTCTATCGTTATGCTTCGAGCCATACCAAAA
>JACCDP010723790.1_pt1 | contig 13085 bp, 13 predicted proteins | sample 7445841 | NCBI WGS metagenome assembly JACCDP01 (sample SAMN15323441, study PRJNA562643) | freshwater metagenome | isolation source: river surface water | place: USA:Blue River Watershed | collected 2017-08-17
AATGCTAAATCGTCTCACTTTTTTGGAGGAAAGCATATATTAAAATAGAAGTTAAAAATGATAATTTGGAGCAAGCTCTTAGAGCTCTTAAAAAAAAATTACAAAGAGAAGGTGTTTTCCGATTACTTAAAATTAAAAGTCATTTTGAAAAACCATCTGAGAGAAAAAAACGAGAGAAAGACGAAAATACAAGAAGAGTTAAAAAATTCAAAAAACTAAAAGCTCGTTACTAAAATAAAAATCTACAGTAAAAAAATGGCCATCAAAATCAAAACAAGAATAATAGCAACTGATATATATACTGATAATTTTTTAAAATTAGACCAAGTTTCTTTTTGAGAATCAATATCCATAAAATTTAACCCTGACGTGCTTTAAACTTTGGATTTTTTTTATTAATAACGTAAAGTTTTCCTCGTCTTCTAACCACTTTACAATTGATATCTCTTTTTTTTAAAGACTTTAATGAACTTACAACTTTCATATTATTACTTAATTTATTACAAAATATTAATATTATTAATTAACATATTTAACAAGTAATAATTTTACAACATATGACAAATATATCATTAACCCCAAACAGTTTTTTGTTTTTTAATTCTAAATTTATTAGGCAAAGATAAATAATTTCTAGTATGTTTATCTGAAACAATCAGTTTATTCTGATTTTTATAACAATATGTTTCGCTAAATTTCCAATATTTTTTAGAAAATGCATTACCATCAGAATTTACAATTAATAAATTATACTTTTTTTTCTCAAAAAAAATAGTCATGCTATTTCTTCCGCTCTCTGTAAGCCAAGTGTGATATTTTTTTTTATAATTTTTTTCAAAAGGGTAAGATAGAAAATCTTTTGCAGAAATAAAAAAATTTGCAGAACGTATATGTGGATTTGGGAAAAGAGGAAATTTTATTATATAAAATAAACGAAGTAAAAAATATTTTAAATAAGAATCAGTTTGATATCTATACTTTGAATTAGATGAGATGCTTTCATAAGATCCTGTTGTCCCTATAAATGTTTTTTTTTTATAATTTTTTTTTATTAACTTTAACCAATTTTGTACTATTGGATAAGAGTGACAATTCATAAAAAAAATAAGATATTCTCTATGTAATTTTGCAAATCTTATATAACTACCAAAATCATAATCATTTTTAATTTCCGGATCTATAAATTCAATATGTTTAATTTTTTTTTTTTTTAATTTACCTCTGTAAAAATTTATTTCTTTATTAGTAAAATTTTTATAACAAATTGCCAATTGATGCTTGATCCCGGATTCATATTTTTTATAATTTTTTAAAAAATTAAAAAAAACTCCTTTCGGATCGTAAGGAGTGAACATATAAAGTACTATTATATTGCTCATAATTAAAAATTATTTATAAAAAAATCAATAAATTGAAAAACTTTATGTTAATTTTTAAGACGTATTTTTATTATTTAATAATATTTAAAAAACCTTATTTTTCCAAGTTTCGGGTGTATTTTCGTTATTTATTTCTAATTTATACATGTAATCAAATTTTTTTGCTCCTTTAAACATAATAAAATCTACAATTTTATTTAAAGATTCATCCAAACTTACTGATGTGTTGTAGCCTAATAGTTTTCTTGCTTTATTAGAATCGCAATATGCATTTTTGACTTCTTGCATTCTTTCAGGATAATACAATGGTTCTAAATTAAATTTTAATTTATTTGATAATTTTTTATATAGTTCATTAATAGAAATTTGCTCTTCGTCTGGTCCTATATTTACAGTTTCTGATATTATATTTTTGTCTGTGATCAATTTGTCTAAACAATAAATGCAGTCCTCAACATCTGAAAAAGATCTTTTTTGTTCGCCATCCCCGTATATAATTGGTCTTCTATTCTGTAACATTAAATTAATCATAATTGAAACTACATTCCTATATGGATCATCATACTTTTGATTTGGTCCTATAATGTTATGCGGAACGGCAATGTTATATTCAAATTTATGTGTTTCGCTTAAATTTATTAAAATTTTTTCTGCTGCAACTTTTGAAATTCCATAGGGATCGCAAGGTTCTAAAAATTGTTCTTCTTTGTATGGTATTTTTGTTTTTCCATATCTTGCCATTGAAGAACAAAAAACAATTCTTTTAACTTTATTTATTACACCGGCTGTAAAAGTTGAGGTTGACGCTAAAACATTACTTTTGCATATCATCACGGGAGAAAAAACTGAAAGACCTTCGGTAGCAATAGCTGCTGCATGACATATCACATCTACATTTTTTGTAGCCTTGGTCATCTCTTCTAGATTTTCGCAGTCAATTTTATAAAAGTGCACCCCTTTATCTATATTATCTAAATTACCACCTATTAAATTATCGCATCCAGAAACTTTAAAATTTTTTTTTAAATAAAAATTTGCTAGATTAGAGCCTAAAAATCCACCAACACCTGTTATAAAAATATGCATTCAAAAAAAGTTAGCCTGGCAACGACCTACTCTTCCGTGCCTTAAGACAAAGTACCATTGGCGCTGAAGGGCTTGACTACCGAGTTCGGAATGGGATCGGGTATTACTCCTCCGCAATAATCACCAGGCAAAGAAGTTTATATATATTTTATAAGTATTGTCAAAGATATTTAGTTTTTCATTCCTCTAATTGTTTATTTTACTAGTATCTTTCAATTTTAATTTTTTGAATTTAATCTACAAAAATTAAAGAAAACATAAAAAATAACGGTCACAAAATAATCTGGACTATAAAAATACTTAATTCTATTCATTTTAAAGAATAATCTCAAAAATTTATGAGCTTCATATCTTCTATTCCACCAACTTATAGAAAAAAATTTAAACTTCGAAGATTCACCAGAATGATCTTGAAAATAATAAGTTAAATACTGATCTATAATTTTAAAATCTCTATCAATAAAAAAAGAATGTGTTGCTATTCTAAAATCTAATGAAATCTTACTAAATTTATTTAGAAATATATTTTTTTTAATTTTTTTAAAATGGGCATTTGTAATTGAAATGCAACTTTGTGGTGAAAATTTAGGCCAAATAGAAAAAATAAACTTTCTTTTAGAGAATATCTTTTTTATAATTTTTTTTTTAGAAAACCAAAAATAAGGTAAATCAAATAATGTTTTTTGTTTTGGATTTTTTTTAAAAAAATTGGTGATATATTCAATTTTATTTTTTTTAAAAAAATCATCAGAATCTAAAAAAAAGATTATTTTCCCTTTTGCAAACTTACTAGCTTGAATATATGAATTAATCTGGTCAAATGCTGTAAATCCCGTTTTGTTACTTAAATTATTTTTGACAAAACGTATATTTAGTTTTTTTTTAAATTTTTTTGCTTCTAAAATAGAACTATCATTAGAGTTGTCATCATAAAAAATTACTTCGAAATCTTTTTTTGTTTGACGAACCAATGAATTTAAGCAGCGAGAAATATATTTTTTTTTATTATAGTTAACTACCAAAACTGAAGCAGAAAAATAATTTTTTAAAGAATTTATCAATTATTTATTAAGGTTATATTTTTTTATTTTGCTTTGGTGTCAATTATAAAGTTTTTTTGTAAATTATGATGTATTATAAAATGGAAATTAGCATTATTAAATAAATAACTTTATTCATTTTGATGAGATTACTATACCTTGAAAATCGCAGTATATTTTTATTTATATTTTTGTATATATTGCTGATTATAGGTTTTTTATTTAATGAAAATAGTTTAGGTGCAGCAGCCCAAGATTACAATCATCACCTGCACATTATCTATTCTTTTAAAAATGACATTTATGAATCTTTAAAATTATATGGCTCTGAAGATTTGTATACAAGAAATTCTCCATTTTTCTTTATTTTGTATGGAGCTCTATTAAAAATAATTAATAATTTAGATCTCCTAAGATTCTTAAATCTGAATATTCTTTTATTAAATGTTGTTTTTTTTTATAAAGCCTTAAAAATAAAATATTATTTTGTAGATAACCAAATACTTTTTTCTTTAGCATGCCTAATATTATTGTCACCAACGCATAGATCATTATCAATCTGGCCATACCCTTTAATTTATGCCTTATTATTTTTTACAATCGCTACATATTATTATTTAAAGTTTAACCGCGATAAAAAGGGTCAGTTTAAAAACGCGTGTCTTAATGTTCTGTTTGTGGCTCTAAGTTCTTATTTTACACCTAACTTTTCAGTTTTTTCAGTATTTTTTTTATTTAAGTTTTTAAAAAAATTTAAATCTTCATATAAACTTTATCTGCTAATCTTCGAGAATATAATATTAGCTATACCGGCTTTAATTTTTTTAGCTAATAAAGACCTTTTTTTTTTAAGAAATGAAGTAGAGGAATTTAGCTTTATAAATAAAATTAATATTACAAATAAAATAGCAATTATATCTACGATTATTTTTTTTCATTTATTTCCTTTTGTAGTTTCAAATATAAGAAAAGTGTTTTTATCTATATCTCAATTTTTTATTATATGTTTAATTTTCTTTTTTTGTATAATTTTTTTCGATTTTTCTACAAAGTATAAAGTTGGGGGTGGAGTTTTATTTCAAGCTTCTATATTTTTATTTAACAATAAAATTTTATTTTATATAATATTTCTAATATCTTTAATATTTTTAGCTAATTTTATAAAAAATTCAATATCAAATTTAATAATCCTATTATTGTTAATTCCCTATAACGCTCAATACAGTATTTATCATAAATATTTTGATTATCTAGTTTTAATAATATTTTTACTTCTTTTAGAAAATAACATGAAAAAAAAAGATTTTAATCTAAGGAATATTTTATTTATATACATTTATAATTTGAGTTTTTTAATAATATCCATTTTTAAAAACTTTTTAAGATGAAAAATAAAATAAGCATAATCGATTATTTAGGACAATTAACTATCGCGTTAATGCCAATTGGTCTGTTAATTGGCACGGCTATATCGGAAAGTTTAATATTTATATTGATAATTATATTTTTGACTAAAATAATTTTAACGCGCAACACAATAATTTTTAAAAATTCAATATTTTATTTATTAATAATTATTTGGATATCTTTAATTTTAAATTCTTATTTTGCATTAAATTTAGGTGTTAACACTTTAAGAAATATAACTTTTTTTAAATATATTTTAATGACCATGGCTTATATTTTATTTTTCGATTTTAGAAAAAATATTATTTTTTATACATGGCTACTAACATTAGTAATTGTAATTATTGACATATATTTTGAATTTTTTGTTGGGCATAATTTAATAGGAATAAAGGCTCACGACCCTAACAGAATTGCTAGTTTTATGGGAAAAGAATTAAAAATTGCACATTTTGTTATTGGTTTTGCATTTATGTGCTTAAGTTTTTTTATAGAATTAAAAAAAAATAAATCATATAAATATCAATTTATATATACTCTGCTTTTATTTATTATAATTATTAGTGTTTTTATAACTGGGGAAAGAGCAAATTTTATTAGGGGTTTGCTATTAACTCTAATATTAATAAATTTTATAAATAACAATTATTTATCGAAGATTATTATTACATTTTCATTAATATTTTTAATTTCCATTTCAATAATAAGTTTTGAAAGAATTGAAAATAGATTTAACAATCAAGTTACAAAAAATATTTATGATAAAGGCTTTATTAAATATTTTAAAGAAAGTCAGCATGGGGCACATTTTGACGTTGCTATGCAAATATTTAAAAAATATCCATTTTTTGGAATTGGAAATAAAAATTTTCAAATAGAATGTCAAAAAGAAGAATATTACAATCTTTCATACAAGCTTAGTTCTACAAGGTGTTCAACGCATCCTCATCAAATTTATTATGAGCTATTATCTGAGCATGGAATTTTTGGAACTTTCGTTATAATCTCTATAATTTTTTATATCATTTATAAAAATTTCACTATTTATAATAGGAAGAAAAATGTTATTCATCTTACTTCTATCTTATTTACCGTAGTGACATTTCTGCCTATAATCCCGAGTGGAAGTTTTTTTGTGTCATTTGGAGCAACAATATTTTGGATAAATTTTGCTACGATGTGTTATTTTTATATAAAATTTAATAAAAAAAATAGATAAATTCTTAAATATAATCTAAGTCTTATCTTTCTTTAATAGATAATACAAAAAAATATAAGTCACTGAGTAAATTATTATTAAATAAATTAAATATTTGTTTGAATAAATAAAATTTATTCCTGCTGTAAAGAAAATTAAATTGTAAAAATTAATAATATTTGCTGAAATTGAGTTAATAATAAAACTATCTCTTCTTATTCTTTTTTTGAAAAAACTATACAATAATTGATGCAAATGAAAGTTATCAGGGTGAAAAGGCTTGGTTTTAAATAAAATTTTTCTTATAATAGAAAAGAAGTTTTCAAAAGCTGGATACCAAAGTAACAATGCTATAAAAAATGGCGAAATATTAATATTATTTGCGCTAAAATTTATTAAATAAACACCCATAATATAACCTAATACTAGCGCTCCAGAATCTCCGAGATAAATTTTTGAAAAAAAATTAAAGAAATAAATAACGACTAAAACTACAAACAAATTAACTAAATATACAAAATCTAAATTAATTGATATTGTATAATATAAGTAAACTAAGACTGAAATCACCGACAAAAAATATCCAACTACCAATGTATTTAAACCATCAATAAAATTTGTTCCATTCATTAAAATTAGCAAACAAAAGGTAGTAAAAAATAAAGAAAATGATTTGTAATTTAATAAATAATCAATAACAAAAGTTTTTGTCGATAAAATCTCTATATTTAAAAAATGAACAGAAAAAAAAACGACAATTGTTTGTAATATAATTCTTACTAAAGGACTTTTTAAAAAAAAAAGATCTGAAAAAATTCCTAAAATAAAAACTAATCCTACGTAAAAAATAAATAGATTATCTAAACTAAAAAATAATATAAAAAAAAAAATTAAAATACCACCACTTATAAAAACGTTCGTATCTTTAGATGCAAATTTCTTGTGTGGATAAATTTTATTATCTATCAATAAATTAAAATTTTTTAAAATAAAATTTATAATTATAAGAAAAGAAAATGAGTAGAATGCTAGTAAAATAAAATTCATTAAAATACTATTTTTCTATATTTTTTAAAACTATGTCTAAGCCTTGATTTAACTTAACTTTTGGTCTCCATCCTAATTCTATGATTCTTTCAGAATTCAAATCTTTATTTTGCACACCATTTGGAAATTTCTTATTAAAGAATATATTGCCTTTATAGCCAATCTTATTTTTGATTTTTAATGCTAATTTCTTAATTGAATAAATTTCTCCTGTACCTATATTGATTAATGGAAAATTATTATTACAAATTTTAGATAATTTTTTTTTACTAGAATTCAAAATAATATAAATAGCTTCAGCTAAATCATCAGAATACATAAATTCTCTATTAGGGCTACCATCACCCATCAATTCTACAGATTTTTTATTATTTTTTTTTGCATCAAGAAATTTTAAAATCATTGCAGGAATCACATGGCTTAGTTCCCTGTTGTATTTATCATTAATTCCGTAAATATTTGTAGGCATAATTGCAACAACATCCAGACCATATTCATTGTACATAGCTTTGCATAATTTGATTCCTGCTATTTTTGCAATCGCATAAGCTTCATTTGTGTTGTGCAGATCTCCTTTGAGTAAATATTCTTCTTTTATAGGTGTTTTAACATTATTTGGGTAAATACATGAGGTTCCTAAGAAAATGGTTCTTTTTAATTTAAATTTCAATGCTGAATTTAGTAAACTATTTTGAATTAAGATATTTTCATTAAAAAATTCAACTGGATACTTACTATTTGCAATAATCCCTCCAGCCAAAGCTGCGCATATAACCATGTATTCAATTTTTTTTTTTTTAAAAAATTGCTCGACTTTTAATTGATTCTTTAAATTTAATTTTTTTTTAGATATTACTAATAAATTCTTATAACCTTTTGATTTTAAATTTCTATAAACTGCGCTTCCAACTAGACCTTTATGTCCCGCTATAAATATTCTAGAATTCTTATTCATTAATTTTAGATTGATTTTTTGCTAAAATAAGATCGCTATCAATCATATCTTTAACTAATTTTTTTAAATCATATTTTGGTTTAAACTTTAACACTCTAAAAGCCTTTCTTGAATCTCCTCTTAAATAATTAACTTCAAGTGGTCTAAAATAATCTTTATCAATTCTTATAATAATAATTTTTTTATTTTTTTTAAAAACATAACCAACTTCTTTTTCTTTTTTTCCTTTCCAATAAATTTTAATATTAAGATATTCACAACATAAATTAACAAAATCTTTAATGCTACATGCCTTTCCAGTAGCAATTACGTAATCATCTGGTTTTTTTTGTTGCAAAATCTTCCATTGCATTTCTACATAATCTTTAGCATGACCCCAGTCTCTAACAGCGTATAAATTTCCCAAATAAAGTACTTTTTCTAAATTATAAATCCATTTAGTTAAAAATCTTGTGATTTTTCTTGTAACAAATGTCTCTCCTCTTCTTGGACTTTCGTGATTAAAAAGTATACCATTGCAAGCAAACATCTCATAGGATTCTCTATAAATTTTTGTAATATGATGTGAAAAAAGCTTAGATGCACCATAGGGAGATTTTGGATAAAAATTTGATTTTTCATTAAAAATCTTATTTTTATTTAATTCTCCAAATAACTCTGAAGTTCCTGCCTGATAGAATTTTGTTTTTTTTAATTTTAAAAATTTTAAAGCATCTAGAATTCTTAAAGTACCTAAACCTGATACTTGAGCAGTATACTCAGGATTCTCAAAAGAAACTCCTACATGAGTTTGTGCGCCTAAATTATATATCTCATGAGGCCTAATCTCAGAAATAACTTTAATGATACTATTAGAATCTGTTAAGTCGCCATAATGTAAAAAAAAATTTTTACTCTTGTGTGGGTCCAAATATATATGATCAATCCTTTGAGTATTGAATGAAGAAGTTTTTCTTTTTATTCCATGAACAATATATTTTTTCTTTAATAAAAATTCAGCAAGGTAAGATCCATCTTGTCCGGTAATTCCTGTTATAAGAGCTATTTTTTTCATTAAATAAATTTTTAGAATCTTTGTTTAACTTTTTTAATTACTGAGTAATAAGATAAAACAAACAAACAAATTAGCGAAATTAAAAAAGATTTTTTTTCATACTTATAATACACTAAAAATCCGTTTTTTATACTTTCAAATAAATTACTAGATAAGGAATTTTTAGTTTTTTTCCAATAAGTTAGAATCTTATTAAAGCCATATATAGGAACTGTTTTAGAAATTTTCAACCATGCACTGTAATCTTCTTTTGTTTTAATATTTGGAAAATTAATTTGATCTTTTATTCTACTATCAAACATAACTGTTGATAAGCCAATATCACAAGATTTTAACAAATCATTATAATCTAATTGATTTTTTGCAATCATCTTGCCTATTATTTTTTTTTTAACATTTAAAATCGCATAAGAAGTATGAGTAAATAATAATTTATTTTTTTTCATAAAATTATATTGTAATTTAAGTTTGTCTTTTTTCCATAAATCATCAGCATCTAAAAAAGCTATATATTTGCCTTTCGCTTGTTTAATTCCATGATTTCTTGAATAACTAACTCCATAATTCTTTTTATTATTTATTACTTTGAATCTTTTATCGTAAAAAGCTAAACCTTTTATATAATTAAGATCACTGATATCTATCTGATCATAAACAATTAATACTTCAAAATTTTTATATGATTGAGAATAAACTGATCTTAAAGTATCTTTAATAAAAATTTTTTTTTTAAAATATGGTATAATAATAGAAATAAAGTCCATAAAAATTTAAGTTTATCATAAAAAAAAATATATATAATGAAAAAGTTAATAATTTTTATGCCTTCTATTGAGGGAGGTGGTGTAGAAAAAAATTTATTTATTATATCTAATTATCTTGCCTTAAAACTTAAGAAGATAACATTGATCACGGCAAGTCATAGTTTCAATAATTATTTTAATAAAAATATAGAAATAATAAATCCCAGATATAAATTTTGGGATTTTCTTAGTCGCAGAACAAAATATTTTATATGTCTAACTCTACTTTTAAAAATAATTTTATCCAATAAAAAAATAACAATACTTGCATTTCAGGCTAATATTTACTGCATATTATTATCTAAAATATTTAATATTAAAATAATAACAAGATCAAATTCATCCCCAAGTGGGTGGTCAAAAAATTTATTGAAAAATATTCTTTATAAAAAAATACTTAACATGGCAGATAAAGTTATAGTTAATAGCCATGAATTTAAACAAGAAATGAAAATTCGTTTTTCTTTAAACACCGAATGTATTTATAATCCTTTAAATAAAAAGGAAATTTTTTCTTTATCAAAAAAAAAAAATAACTTTAATTATTTTATTAAAAATAAAAAATATCTCAAAATTCTTACAATAGGGCGTTTTGTTGATCAAAAAGATCAAATAACAATTTTAAAAGCATTAAATATACTTAATAATAAAATAAATTTTAGAATGTTAATAATGGGCAAAGGAACTAATGAAAGAAAATTAAACGATTATATAATTAATAATAATCTAAAAAAAAAAGTTAAATTAATAAGATTTCAAACAAATCCATATAAATTTATTAAATTATGTGATTTATTTATACTGAGTTCTCTCTACGAAGGTTTGCCAAATGTATTATTAGAATCTATTTGCTTAAAAAAATTTGTTATTTCAACCAATTGTCCTACCGGGCCAAAAGAAATTTTAAGCTATGGCAAAGGCGGTAGTTTGTACCGTCCGAAAGATTATTATCAATTAGCAAAATTGATAGAAAAATTTTACAATAAAAAATTAAATGAAAAAAATAAGATTAAATATGCATATAATGCACTTTATCGATTTGATTACAAAAAAAACTTGAATAAATATCTAAATCTTGTTTTAAGATATTTATAACGATCAAATAAATCGCGGGGTGGAGCAGTCTGGTAGCTCGTCAGGCTCATAACCTGAAGGTCCTTGGTTCAAATCCAAGCCCCGCAACCAATTTTAAAATTTAAGTAAAAATTTTTTATTTTCAAAGAACCAATTTAAAGTTTTGCTAATGCCAATTTTATAAGGCGTAAATTTAAATGATTTAAAAAAACTAATAATCTTCTTATTGCTGCCGTGGGTTTTGTAAACATCAGCTTTTTGCAATGGTTTCATTATAATTTTTGGCGACAAAATATATTTATTTATCTCTTTTATAACTTTTAAAATCTTAATAGGCCTAGAAGAACATATATTGAAAATTAAAAAATTTTTACTAAATTTCTTAAATAAGATTTTTTCAACTAGTCCTACTGCATCATTAATATAAGTAAAATCTCTATAATGATTACCATAATTGTATAATTCAAAATTTTTTTTCTTAACTGATGACATAATATATTTTAAAATAAACATATCTGGTCTTCCCCACTCACCATAAATAGTAAAAAATCTTAAGCCTATAAATTGGGTTTTAATAAAATTTGAATAAATTTTAGCTAAAATTTCATTATTCTGTTTAGACAAGGAATAAATATTTTTTGGATTTAAATTCATTGTTTCTTTTAAAGGATATTTTTTACTATCACCAAAAACAGAACTAGATGAAGCAAAAATACATTTCCTTATCTTAAATTTTTCTAGACATTCTAATAAATTCTGAAAACCTTTTATATTTGAAGAGATATAAGAATTAGGGTTGTCATATGAATACCTAACACCTGCTTGAGCTGCCATGTTAATAACTACATCTATTTTATGATCTTTAAAGAATTTATTTAGACTGTAATTATCAATAAGATCAATTTTTCTAAATAAAAATTTTTTATTTTCTAATAAAATTGATGTTCTTTTTAATTTTAATTTAGAAGAATAATAATTATTTAAATTATCAATTCCAAAAATTTTTTTTATTTTTTTTATTTTTAATAATTTTTCACAAATAGAAAAACCTATAAATCCAGCAGAGCCTGTTACTAAAATATTCATAAATTACATTATAAGACTTAATATTTTTCAAATTTTACAACAAAAATTAATTTATATCATTTATTATTGTAAGATATTTCTAAATTACTAAACAATAAATCTATTTAAAATTTTAAAATGTTGAAATTTTGTGTAAAATCTAGATTTTCTTTTCGCATTTAAAATTTTTATGTAGATTTCGTTTGGATTAGTTGTTTGGAAAGATTTAACAGCTAAATCAAAGTCTTCTAAACTTTTATTTTTATATAAAAAACCGCAATTATTATTATCAAGAAATTCTTTAGGGCCGCTAGAGCAATCAGAGCTAATAATGGGTATGTTAATTGCTGCAGCTTCTATCATAACAAAACCAGGGTCTTCCCACTCCGAAGTAATAATAAGAGCTTTAGATTTTGATAAAAAATTAAAAATATTTTTTTGATAATTAATCAAATGAATTTTATTTAGCATTTTGTGATCTATTATTTCATTTTTCAAAACATTTTTTAATTCTCCTTCCCCTAGGATTAATAAATTTTCATTTGGTAATGAGTTTGCAAAAGCTTTAATTAAAAATAAATGGTTTTTTTGCTTAGTTAACCTCCCGATTGATATAAAAAAATTTTCCAAATTAAATAAATTTTCAATTTTTTCTTTTTTAAATTTATTTATCTCAGATATATTAATTATTGGATCAGGTAAAAAAAATAATTTTTCTTTTGGAAAAATATTTGTTCGAATTAAATACTCTTGTGTTTCAAGAGTAGGGCAAAAAATCTTATCAATATTGTTTTTGCTAATTTTCCATAAAAATTTTCTATAAAAATTTAATTTTGGTTTACCAGATATTTTTAAAAATAATTTTGTGTTAAATTTATTAAAAAAAAAAAAAATAAAAGTTAAAAAATTAATTAAATAATTAATAAAATATTTTGGTTTTTTTTTATTAATTCTTTTTTTTAATTTAAATATTATTA
>JACCDP011140550.1_pt1 | contig 13085 bp, 10 predicted proteins | sample 7445841 | NCBI WGS metagenome assembly JACCDP01 (sample SAMN15323441, study PRJNA562643) | freshwater metagenome | isolation source: river surface water | place: USA:Blue River Watershed | collected 2017-08-17
GCGTGCCACGCCACGTCCGCCGCGCCTGCGGGCAGGAAGACCTCGAACCCGTCCTCGCCGGTGTAGCCGGTGCGGGCGAGGATGCAGCCCTCGATGCCGGCGAAGGTCGCCGACGGTGCGAAGTGGTAAGTCCCGATCGCGGCGATGTCGGCCCCCGGAGACAGCTCCTGCACGATCGCGGCCGCGTGGCGCCCCTGGATCGCGACCTGCGCCCAGACGTCGCTCTCGTTGCGGATCTCTGCCCCGTGGGGGTTGTGCGCGCGCATCCAGGCGAGGTCCTTCTCGCGGTTCGCGGCGTTCACGCAGATGAGGTAGTCCTCGGCGCCGAAGCGGTAGACGATCAGGTCGTCGACGATGCCGCCGCGCTCATTGCACATCGCGGTGTACATCGCCTGTCCGTCGACGAGCTTCGCCGCGTCGTTGGTGACGAGGTGCTGCACCGCCGCGAGCGCGCTCGGGCCGAGGATGCGCACCTCCCCCATGTGGGAGACGTCGAAGAGGCCCACCCGCGCGCGACAGCCGTGGTGCTCCTCGAGGATCCCGGTGTACTGGACGGGCATCTCCCAGCCGCCGAAGTCGACGAGGCGGGCGCCCGCCTCCTTGTGGAACGCGTGGAAGGGGGTGCGACGCAGCGACATGGGCGTGTCTCCGTGGAGGCCCAACGTCCCCCGCCGGGACGGTGACGTCAAGGCAGCCGGGCGAGGGTTTGGCGGCGCGCGCTGGCCTCCAGCGTGTTCCGCATCAGCATCGCGATGGTCATCGGTCCGACGCCCCCGGGCACCGGCGTGATCCACGACGCGCGCTCCCGCGCATCCTCGAACGCCACGTCGCCACGCAGCGAGCCGTCGGCCAGACGGTTGATGCCGACGTCGAGGACGACCGCACCGGGCTTCACCCACGCGCCGGGGACGCAGCCGGGCGCACCGGCTGCGACGACGAGGATGTCGGCACGCCCGACGTGCTCCGCGAGCGACCGCGTGTGGCGGTGGCAGAGCGTGACCGTGCAGTCCGCACCTTCCAGAAGCCGCGCCATCGGGCGACCGACGAGGTTGGAGCGGCCGATCACGACCGCCTCCGCCCCGCGTAGCGGCACCGCGGTGCGACGCAGGAGCTCCATGACCCCGAGCGGCGTGCACGGCACCAGCCCCGGGCGCCCCTGGGAGAGCCAGCCCGCGTCGAGCGGATGGAGACCGTCGACGTCCTTCGACGGGTCGACGGCGTCGAGCACCGCATCCCGGGAGACCTGCGGCGGCAGCGGCAACTGCACGAGAATCCCGTCGAGCGTGTCGTCTTCGCCCATCGCACGGACGACGGCGAGCACCGCCGCCTGGGAGGCCGAAGCCGGCAGCGTCTCCTGGCGCTGGACGAAGCCGAGGCGCGCCGCCGCACGCGTCTTGTGACGCACGTACAGCGCGCTGGCGGGGTCATCCCCGACGAGCAGCACCCCGAGCCCGGGCGGTCGCGGCAACCCCGCCGCGCGGGCCGCGACGTCCGCGAGGACCTCTTCGGCCACGGCCCGCCCGTCGAGGAGGCGCGCGCTCACAGCGTGCCCGACCCCGTGCTGCCGCTGCCCGACGACGGGCCGCCGCTCGCGGCCGTCGACGCCGACCCGGTGGACGCGCCGCCGCCGTCACTCGACCCGCCGCTCTTCAATCCGTAATGATCCTTGTACCAGCCGCCCCCCTTGAGCACGAAGCTCGAGGCCGTGATGCGCTTCTTGACGTTGTCCTTGGCGCACGACGGACATTGCGTCACCGGATCGTCGGAGAACTTCTGGATCACGTCGAAGTGGTGTCCGCAATCCGGGCAGCCGTACTCGTAGATGGGCATGGGCTCCTCGTGGCGCGACCAGCGCCGTGGCCGGCACGGTATGCACGCTGGCGACCAACGGCAAGCGTCCGGGCCATCGCGCCCCCTCGCGCTTCCGGATAGATCGCACCGCCATGGAGCTACTCGCACGACGCGTGGTGGTCGTCACCGGCAAGGGCGGCGTGGGCAAGTCCCTCGTGGCCGCGCTCGTGGCCGTGCGCGCCGCGCGCGCCGGCAAGCGCGTCGCGGTCTGCGAGACCAACGGGATGATGCGCGCAGCGGCACTCCTCGGCGTCGGCGCCGCGGACTACACGCCGTCCGCGACCCCGGCGGGCCCGTGGGCGTGCAGCATCACCAGCCACGCCTCGCTCGAGGACTACCTCACGCGCGTCCTGCGCTACAAGGCGGTCTACGAAGCGGTGTTCCGCAACCGCGTCATGGGTCCGTTCATGGACGCCGTGCCCGGCCTCCACGACATGATCCAGCTGGGGCGCGTCTGGGACCTCGAACGCGAGCGACTCGACGACGGGCCCGCCTGGGACCTGCTCGTGGTGGACGCACCCGCGACGGGCCACGGGCTCGGCATGCTCGACAGCCCGCGCGCCATGATGGACATGACCGTCGCCGGACCGTTCCACGACAACGCAGGCCTGATCGCCTCCCTCTTCGAGGACCCGGCGCGCACCGCGCTGCTGCTCGTCGCGACGCCCGAGGAGATGCCGGTGCGCGAGACGCTCGACCTGTGGGAGCGCCTCGGGACCGGACGAGGACGTGTGCGCGGCGTGGTGCTCAACCGCGTCGAGCCCCCCCCGCTGCCGGACGCAGCGGCGTGGCCGGACGCGCGCGCCGCCCTCGCGGAGGGGGCCACACCCGCCGGACGGCGCGTCGTGGAGGAGGTCGAAGCCCGCCTCGCGCGCCATGCCGCCGCCCTCGACGCCCGCGCGCGCCTCGCGCCGCTGGGGCTCCCGATCGTGGAGATCCCCGAGTTGGCCACCGGACCACGCACCGCCGACCTCGCGGCACTCGCCGACTCCCTGGGGCTCGCGTGACGCGCGTGCTCGTCTGTTGCGGCGCCGGGGGGGTCGGCAAGACCACCTCCGCCGCGGCGCTCGCGGTGCGGGCGGCCCGCGCCGGCGTCCGTACAGTCGTGCTGACGGTGGACCCCGCCCGTCGCCTCGCGGATGCGCTCGGGATCGGAAGCCTCGGCAACACGCCCACCCCGGTCCCCCTCGACGGGGCGGTCCTGCACGCCGCGATGCTCGACGTGCGCGCGACCTTCGACGACCTCGTCACCCGCCACGCCCCGACCCCCGAGACGCGCGACCGCATCCTCGGCAACGCCATCTACGGCTACGCGAGCACGCGCCTTCCCGGCGTGCACGAGTACATGGCGATGGAGCGGCTGACGACGCTCGTGCAGGACGGCCGCTGGGATCTGGTCGTGCTCGACACGCCGCCCACCGCCCACGCGTTGGACTTCCTCGACGCTCCCGCGCGGATCGCCGGGGTGCTCGACGAGCGGGTCATGCGCTGGCTCGTCCTGCCGGGCTCCCGCGGCGGGTGGCGCCTCCTGGAACGCGGGAACGCCCTCGTCGCCGGCGTCTTGCAGACGATGCTCGGCACGCGCACGCTCACGGACATGGCCGAGTTCTTCGGGGCGTTCCGCGACCTCTGGGAGAGCTTCCGCACGCGCAGCCTGACCGTCGCGCAGCTCCTGGCTTCCCCGCAGGCGCGCTTCGTGCTCGTCACGACGCCCGTGACCGAAGCCGCGACCGAAGCGTCCGCGTTCCGTGCGACGCTCGTGCGGCGCGGCCTGCCGTTCGCCGGATTCGTCGTGAACCGCTGCACGCCACCGATCCCCGAGGGCCCCGTCGCCTTCGGTGCGGCCGTGCCGGAGCTCGGTGCCGCGCTCGATGCCGTACACGCGGACCTCACGGCGCGCCTGGCGCGCGAGGAACGCGTCATCGCCGGACTCCTCGAGGTCCTCGGCGGGGGGGGCCCGCCCCCCCCGCAACGCCCCCCTGGCGTGTGGCGCGTGCGCGAGCGACGCCCACCGCCCGAGGATCTCACCGCGCTCGCCACGCTCGCGGGGGACCTCCCCTCGCCCGAGGAGCTCTTCGCGACGGCCCCGCCGTAGCGCATCCGGGACGCTTGGTGACGTCCGCGCCCGGGTCCGGCGCGCACGTTTCGCAGGGATGCGGACACGGTGAGCTGGGACCGGACGATGTGGGGACCGCCGGAGGGACGTCGCCCCCCCGGGCGCTCGCCGCCCGAAACGAGCGCGCCCACGCGACGCCGCGAGGCGGTTCCGACCGCACCGCCCCACGATCCCCGCTGGCCGATGCCGGACGCCCGCGCCCGAGCGACGTCTAGGGACGCGCCTCGGTCACCTCCGGCGCGGCCGCCTCGCTCCACGCCGCCGCCGGGCTGACGAGCGCCCCGTCGACGCCGCGCACGTAGACCTCCACGCGAAGGGTCCGCGTGCGCACCGGGTCGAGGCCGAGGAGCTCGAGGAACTCCCGCGCCTTCCCGCCGCGCCCCTCGTGTTCCTGCACCGCGAGCGCGATGGCGCCGTCCTCGCGCACGCGCAGCTCGCGGATCATCGGGCGCACGTCCACCTCCACGGGGCCACGCTTGCTCTCGCGCACGACCAGGATCTGCGGGGCGTCGAGCAACGCCTGCACCGCCACCGCGACGCGATCGGCGGGCTGGTCGTGGACGATCCGGTAGTCGATCGCCACGATCTCGCCCATGAGCGCGGGTGCGCGCAGGTCGACCTCTCCGCAGCCGAGCACGAGGAACCCCTCCGGCACCACCGCGCGCAGCGCCTCGTACGCCGCGGCCGGTGCCATGCGGGCGCCGAGCACGACGTCCATGTACTCCGCCGTGCTCTCCTCCCCGACGGGCAGCGCGGCCGAGAAGTTCACCTTGGCGTGGGCGTGGAACCCGCGGCTGTACGCCACCGGGACCCGCGCGCGACGCAACGCGCGAATCCAGGCGTGCATGACTTCGAGGTGCCCGAGGAACCTCGTGTCGCCCGTGCGACCCACGCGCACGCGCAGGCGCTGCACCGAGTCCGGCTCGACGACGGCGGGCGCGGGGGGCCGCGTCCACGTCGCCTCCGCCTTCCGTCCGGCGATGCTGTTGCGCAGCATGTGGGCGCACAACGGGCGCTGCACGTCGATGACGCCGCACTTGTGGCACTTGCTGTGGCGGCAGTCCGGCGCGTGCTGGAGCGCCACGGCGCGCTCCCAGTCCTCCTGGAACCAGCGCTTCGGGACATGGATGTCGATGTGGTCCCACGGAAGCGGCTCGTCGAGCCGGCGCTCCCGCATGGCGTCCTCCATGTCGAAGCCCACGGCGGCGACCGCCTCCATCCACGCGGTGAAGTTCAGGTGCTCGCTCCACGCGTCGAAGCGCGCGCCGCGCCGGAAGGCCTCTTCGATGAGGTCCGCGGCCCGGCGGTCACTGCGCGACACCAGGCCTTCCAGGAAGGTCTCCCGCGCATGGTGGCGCCCGAACCGGATCGCCTTGTTGCGTCCGAAGCGCGCGCCGAGAATCCGCTGACGTCGCTCGGTCTCCTCGAGGCCGATCTGCGGTGCCCACTGGAAGGGCGTGAACGGCTTCGGCACGAAGGTGCTGACGCCGGTGTGGACAGACGCCTCGCGGTTGTGACGACGCCCGGCACGCACCGTCCGCTCGCACAGGTCCGCGATGGCGAGAATGTCGTCATCCCGCTCGGTTGGGAGTCCAATCATGAAGTAGAGCTTCACGTGGTCCCAGCCGCGCGCGTACGCCTGGCCCGACATCTCCAGGAGGTCCTCGTCGGGGATCCACTTGTTGATGACGGCCCGCAGGCGCGGACTCGCGGCTTCCGGCGCGAAGGTCAGGCCGCTGCGACGCGTCTCCGCGACCATGTCCGCGAGCTCGACGCTGAAGCTGTCCAGGCGCAGGCTCGGCAGACTCACCTGCACGTGCTGCGGCCGCGCGATGTCCACCATCTCCGCGACCATCGTCCGCACGTTGGAGTAGTCGCAGGTGGACAGGGAGACGAGCGAGACGTCCTCGTAGCCGGTCGCGTCCAGCGTCCGCTGCATGAGCGAGCCCAGGTTCGCGATGGAGCGCTCCCGGACCGGCCGCGTCGTCATCCCGGCCTGGCAGAACCGACATCCCTGCGTGCAGCCGCGCAGCACCTCCAACGAGATGCGATCGTGGACCTGCTGGGTGAACGGGACGATGTACTGGACCGGGAACGTGGCCCCGTCGAGGTCCTTCGTGGTCCGCTTGCGGATCTTCGGTCCCGCGGGGTCCGGCAGGATCCGGCCCTCCGCGGTCGTGACGACCGGATACAGCGCCGGGACGTACACCCCCTCGAGCTCCGCGAGCGCACGAAGGCGCGCCGCGCGACCGCGGTGCTGGCGGAGGACGTCGACGATCTCGCTCATCACGTCCTCTCCGTCGCCGAACACGAAGAAGTCCATGAAGGGCGCGAGCGGCTCCGGGTTGAACACCGCAGGGCCCCCGGCGAACGTGAGCGGGTGGCTGTCGTCACGGTGCGCCGTGCGAAGCGGGATCCGCGCGAGGTCCAGGATGTTCAGGATGTTCGTGAACGTCAGCTCTGACTGGAGCGTGAACCCGATCCCGTCGAACACGCCGATGGGATCACGGCTCTCGAGCGCGAAGATCGGGAGGTCGCGCGCACGAAGCGCCGCCTCCATGTCCGCTGCCGGCGCGTACACCCGCTCGGCCCAGACACCCTCGATCCCGTTGAGGATCGCGTAGAGGATGTGCAGCCCGAGGTTGCCGAGTCCGATGTCGTAGAGGTCGGGAAAGCAGAGCGCCAGACGCACGTCGACCGCCGAGAGGTCCTTGCGCACGGCGTTGACCTCGGAGCCGAGGTAGCGACTCGGCTTCTCGACCTGGGGAAGGATCTCGTCCGACAGGACCTGCGCAAGGTTCACGTTACCCTCTACGGTGGACCAGCCCCCTATGTCGTCGTGGCCTTCCCGTCTGCTCGCGTTGCGCCGCGCCTGGTGGGTCCGCGTCGCATTTGCCGTCGTCCCGGTCGTACTGCTGGCGGGGTACGCGCTGCTCGGGGTGAAGGACGAACGCGAGGCCCGGGTCGCTCGCCTGCGTGCGCGCCACGTCGCGCAAGCCCGCGCGCTGGAGACCGCGCTGCTCGAATCCCTCGGACGCCCCGAGGATCTCGAGCTGGTCACGCACGCGCTCCACGTCGAACAGGACGACGCCACCGTACTCGGCCGCGCGGCGGCGGGGGTGAGTGCCCCGGGCGTGACCTTCGTCCCCGTGGCGCAGGAAGGAGGTCCGGGGCCGGCGGCGGTGCTGCGCGTCGCTCCCGACGCGACGCGGGTCTGGCTCCTCGACGCGGACACCGTCGACGCACTCCTGGTGCCGCGCATCGTCGCCGCGCGTTTCCCGGGCGAGGACGCCCGCTACGAGGTGACCCGGGCGCCCGTGCCCTTGACCGCGCCGGTCTCGCTCGAAGCCCTCCGCGCCCGCGTGAGCGAGGAGCTCGAAAGCGACACCTCCCTCGTGACGCGTCGCCTTCCCGTTCCGTTCGACGCGTGGGAGATCCGCATCGCGCCGTCCCCTCCGCGGGCGTCGGCACGCACGTGGACGGTGCCGTCGCTGCTCGGGCTCGCGATCCTCGGCGCGATCCTGCTCGCGCGCGCCGCCGTGCAGGAGGCGCGCATGGCGCGACTCCGCACCGAGTTCGTGAGCAACGTGAGCCACGAGCTGCGCACGCCGCTCACCAGCATCCGCCTGTTCGTCGACACGCTCCAGGCCGGACGGGTGCAGGACCCCGACGTCGTGCGCGCCTGCTTACAGACGATCTCGGAGGAGGCGGACCGCCTGGGTCGACGCATCGAGCGCGTGCTGGACTGGGCGCGGATCGAGGCGGGGCGCCGCGCCTGGGCGTTCGAGGCGGTGCGCCCGATCGTGCTGGTGCAACGCGCGGCGGAGGCGTTCCGTGCGCAGAGCCTCGACGCCCCGCACGCGCTCCACATCGACGTTCCGGGGGACCTTCCCTACGTCCGCGCCGACGAGGACGCGATCGTCGAAGCCCTGCTCAACCTTCTCGCGAACGCCCGCCGCCACGCCGGCCCCGAGGCACGCATCGTGGTCGATGCCACGGCCACGCGACGAAACGTGCGCCTCGGCGTGACCGACGACGGCCCCGGACTGCGCAGCGTGGACCCCACTTCCCTCTTCCAGCGCTTTGCGCGACCCGACGTGCGCCGGGCCGTCCGGGACAGCGGCGGGACGGGTCTCGGCCTCGCGATCGTGCACGGGATCGTGCACGCGCATGGCGGCACGGTCGAGGTCGAGAGCGCGCCCGGGCACGGCGCGCGCTTCGTGCTCGTCCTCCCGCGGGCCTAGCGCCCGGACCCCGCCCCAGTCGCGGTCAGCGTCGGGCGGTGCCGGTCGACGTGCCGCCGTCGGTACCCGTGGAGGTGCTGCCGCCCGATCCCGTCGAGGTGTCGGTGGCGGTGTCCGTTCCCGAGGACGTGTCGGAGCCGGTCGACGCGTCCGTCCCGGACCCGGTATCGGTGTCGGTGCCGTCCGTGGCGGTGGACGTGTCCAGCGTGTCGCCCGTGTCCGTGGAGGACGCGGTGGTCGTACCCGTGGACGAACCGGTGTCGGACGACGTTCCCGTGGCGGTTTCAGACCCGGTGGCGACGTCGCGGTCGATCGTCGGCGTCGTCGGCTTGGACCACGAGGGCGCCGCGGCGTCCTCCGTGCACCCTGCGAGCACGAGCATCATCGCGGACACGAAGAGGGGGCGAAGCATGGACACCTCCGACGGGGCGCAGCATGCCCCGTTTCCCCGAGGCCAGCAAGCGCCGGGCACGTCGGCCGCATAGAAGTGGCGCGATGAACGTGCTCGGACTCTCCGCTTTCTACCACGACGCCGCCGCGTGCCTGCTGGTGGACGGCGAGGTGGTCGCCGCCGCGACCGAGGAGTCGTTCTCCCGGAAGAAGCACGACCCGGACCTTCCGGCGCGTGCCATCCGCTGGGCGCTGTCCCACGCGGGCCTGCGCATCGAGGACATCGACGCGGTGGTGTTCTACGACAAGCCGATGCGACGCTTCGATCGCACGCTGCGCACCCAGCTGTCCGCGTTCCCCGGCGGATGGGGCGCGTTCGCGCGACGCCTGCCGCATCTGATCGGCACCGAGCTCCGCTTGCCGTCGGTCCTCCGCGACGCCGTCGGCTACCGCGGCCCGGTGCTCTACTCGGAGCACCACCTCTCCCACGCTGCGAGCGCGTTCTACGCGTCCGGCTGGGAGGAGGCCGCCGTCTTGACGGTGGACGGCGTCGGCGAGTGGGCGACGAGCAGCTGGGGCGTCGGCCGCGGCCGCGACCTCGAGCTGCGGGGCGAGACGCGCTTCCCACACAGCCTCGGGCTGCTGTACAGCGCCATCACCTCGTACCTCGGGTTCAAGGTGAACTCCGCGGAGTACAAGGTGATGGGCCTCGCGCCGTACGGGACGCCGCGGCACGTGGAGGCCCTGCGGCAGGCGGTGCACGTCGCGGACGACGGAAGCTTCCGCCTCGACATGCGCTACTTCGCCTTCGACCGCGGCGAGCGCATGTTCACGCCGGCGCTGGAGGCGCTGCTCGGTCGTCCGGCGCGGCCGCTCGGAGACGGGATGCCGGAGCCGTTCCACATGGACGTCGCGCGCTCGCTCCAGGTGGTGCTCGACGACGCGATGGTGAAGCTCGCGACGCACGTCGTGCGCGCGTCGGGACAGCGCAAACTGTGTCTCGCGGGTGGCGTGGCGCTCAACTGCGTCGCCAACGGCGAGATCCTGCGGCGGGCGCCGGTCGAGGCGCTGTATGTCCAGCCCGCCGCGAACGATGCGGGCGGCGCGATGGGCGCGGCGATGGTCGGGTGGCACCAGCTCCTGCGACGCCCACGCACGCGCGGCCTCACGAGCGTGTACCTCGGCCCTGGCTACGACGAGGCCACGACGCGCGCGGCGCTCGACGCACGCGGTGCCGTGTACCGGCGCCTGGATCGCGAGGCGCTGATCGCGGACACCGTCGATGCGCTGGAGCGCGGCGAGGTGGTGGGCTGGTTCCAGGGACGCATGGAATGGGGGCCGCGGGCCCTCGGCCACCGCAGCATCCTCGCCGACCCGAGGCGAGCGGACATGCGGGAGGTGCTCAACGCGCGGATCAAGATGCGCGAGGGCTTCCGCCCGTTCGCGCCGAGCATACCGGAATCCCGCGTGGCGGACTGGTTCGAGTTGGACCGCCCCAGCCCCTACATGCTGCTCGTCGCGCAGGTGCGGAAGGACCGCCCTCCCCTCCCCGCGATCACCCACATCGACGGGTCCGCGCGCATCCAGACCGTGTCGCGCGACCAGGACGCGCTCTACCACGACCTGCTCGAGGCCTTCGGCGCGCGCACCGGCGTGCCGATCCTGGTCAACACGAGCATGAACGTGCGCGGAGAGCCGATGGTCTGCGACCCGGACGACGCCTGGGCCTGCTTCATGCGCACGGACATGGACCGCCTCGTGTGCGGGCCCTTCGTGCTGGAGAAGGCCTCCCAGCCGCCCGCCGAGCTGGCCCCGGCCGAGACCGCATTCGAGCGCGACTGACGCGTTAGTCCGGCGCATGCTTGCGATGATGCTGCTCGTCGCCTGCGGCCCCGACATCCGGGCCCTCCACGCGCAAGCCCGCGCGGATGCGCTCGCGACCCTGAACGGCGCACTTCGTCCCGACTGGCAGGGCGACGTGCGGGTCGAGATTTCCCCGCCCGCGCTGCGGGATGCGGCGCGCGCCTCGGTCGAGGCGGCGCTTCACGCGCTTCCGCCGACCCATGTGCCGCTTCCGCTCGGCCTGCGCGTCACGCTCGCCCCGGAGCTGGCGCTCGACTCGCTCACGTTGAGCGCCGATCCGGCCTGCCCGACCTGCGTCGACGCCGCGCTGGATCTCGGCGGGACGGTGCGCTGGACCCTCGGAGGGCGATCCGGGAGCGTGGAGGTCCACGGCGGGGCAGCGGCGGTGCTCGCGCTCGAGGTCGAGGAGCGCACGAAGGTGCTCGCCCGTCTGCGGGACGTGCGGCGCGTGCGACTCCAGATCGGTGCGATTCCCGCCCTCGACGTCGATGCGACCGACGCGATCGGCGCCACGCTGCGGGAGTCCCTTGCGCGCCGCGTCCCGCCGACGCTGCTGACCGACGCCGCGACGATGGAACTGCCCATGCAGACGCTGCGTGTGCGCGCGCGCGGCTCCGGCGCGGTCGTCGAGATGCTGTCCGACGCGCCCGGTGCCGTGGCCGTCCCCGACGGCGAACCCCTCGCCGACGGTGTCCGCGCGCGTCTCGGATACCCCACGCTCACCGCGCTGCTGCGTCGAGAGGCGTTCCGCAGCGGCGCGGTCGGCCTGGACACCTGGGTGGACCCGCGTGGCCTTCGGTTCGGCGACGGCACGTTCTCGCTGGACCTGCGACTGTGGCGGCTCGCCGGCCGCGGCTGGTGGCGTGACTACGCCGTGACCGGCAGCGCCCGGGTGCGCGACGGCGCCCTGGTCCTCGCCGCGAACCAGGCGGAGGAGCGTGGGCGCAGCGCCGGCGCGATGCTCGCGGACCCGCTCGCCGCCCTCGCGGAAGGCTTCGTGCTGCGAGGCCTCGCGCGCGCGCTGACCACCACGCTGCCGGGAGAAACGGCGATGGAGGCCGGCGGCGTCGCGATGTCGACGCGGCTCACGGACGTACGCGAGGCGCAGGGCGCCGACGCCATCGACGTGCTCGGCTCGCTCACGGTGCGTCGTAGCGGGGTGAGGCCGTGAGGTCCGCCTGGCGCGCCCTCCGGGGCGCCGTGGTGGCGTGCGCGGTGCTCGCCGCCGCGGAGCTCCTCGCACGCCGGGCCGACGTCCCCGACCCCCACCTTCCCGACCCCGCGAGCGTCGATCAACCAGCGATCCTGCTTCACGGCAACCCGTGGTTGCTCTGGGAGCTCGCGCCAGGGACGCGCATGGAGCGCGGTGTCGTCGTGAACGTGAACACGCGCGGGTTCCGAGGCCCGGAGATCGCGCCGAAGCGCGGTCCGCGCGCGCTGACGCTCGGAGACTCGAGCATCTACGGCTTCGGCGTCGCCGACGCGGACACCTGGTCGGCCCAGCTCGCCGCACGGCTGCGCGTGGAGGTCGTGAACGGCGCCGTACCGGGCTACGCGACGTTCCAGGCGCGCAACGCGCTCGAGCTGCGCGGGCTCGCGGTCGACCCGGACGTGCTGTTCATCGGCACCCTGTGGTCGGACAACAACTTCGACGGATTCGTCGACAAGCGCCTCCTCTCCGCGTGGACGTCCTGGGAGGGCGGGACGACGGCAGCCGTGCGCCGCCGATTGGAGCGCTCCGCGGCGTTCCGCTGGCTGGACTGGACGCTGCGCGTGGGACCGCAGGGGCAGCGCGCGCGCGCCATCGGGTGGGACCTGTCGGACCGCGACGTTCGCAGCGGCGAGCGGCGCGTCGCCATCGAGGACTACGCCGCGAACCTCGACGCCCTCGCTGCGACGATGCACGCGCGCGGCGGCGGCGTGGTGTTCGTGCTCCCCGCCAACCGCGACGACATCGAACCGCGCGGCCCCGAACCGGCCTGGGCGCCGTACCGGACCGTGCTGCGCGACGCGGCGGCCCGTCACGATGCGCCGCTCGTCGACGTTCCGCGCGCCTTCCAGGACTCCGGGGCGGGCGTCGAGGCGCTTTTTCTCGACAAGATGCACCCCACGCCGCTGGGACATCGCGTGATGGCCGAGGCGGCCGCGAAGGTCCTGCGTGCGCGCGGCTGGCCGGACACGCCGCTGCGGGTTCCGTCCCCCGCGTCGCCGCCGCGGATCCCCCCCGATCCGTGGGCGCATCACCTCGTCCCGGAGGCCGCCGCGGACCATGACGGAGGGCCCGCGACGACGATGCCCACGGCGGCCCCGTGATCGGGCTCCTCGCGGCCCTCGTCGCGTGTGACCCGCCGTCCCCGCCGGTGATCGACGACGATCGTGACGGTTTCAACGTCACCGTGGACTGTGACGACGCCGACGCGACCATCCACCCCGGGGCGCCCGAGCGGGGCGACCGTATCGACCATGACTGCGACGGCCTCGCGCCGCCGCCCCCCCGTGACCTCCCCGATCCGGCCGCGTCGCCCGGCAGCGGCTACGGGCGGGCGGTCGCCCAGTCGCGTGGCATGACCTGGGTTGGCGCACCGCGGGCGGGGGGAGACGCCGACGTGGCCGCCGCGCAC
>JACCDP010250992.1_pt1 | contig 13081 bp, 23 predicted proteins | sample 7445841 | NCBI WGS metagenome assembly JACCDP01 (sample SAMN15323441, study PRJNA562643) | freshwater metagenome | isolation source: river surface water | place: USA:Blue River Watershed | collected 2017-08-17
CAACAGCGGATGTTCCACTTCTCTGCTCAAGTTCCAAAACTCTTCTCTGCCCATCCATAGGCCGATTGTTCTACGTCGAACCTAAACCGAGGCCCATCAAGTTTGAGCGTAATCTCTCCAGTTCGTCCGCCTCGCTGCTTTGCGATCTGCAGCAACGTCTCAGGCCCGTCATCGCTCGCGCTCAACAGCAACACGATATCCGCGTCCTGCTCAATCGACCCGGACTCGCGAAGGTCTGCCAGCGTCGGCTTTCCTTTTTTCGTCGATTCACGATTCAACTGGCTCCCAACAATCACCGGCTTTTGCAGGTCTAATGCCATCCGCTTCAGTCTTCGGCTAATCGTCGCAATCTCACGTTCTCGGCTTTCGTTGCGTCCGCCTTTGCATTCCATCAACTGCAGGTAATCGATGACGATTGCCCCGATCTTGTACCGCCGACAGGCAACCCGCACAAGGCTCTGGATCGTACCGAGATCAGAAGTCGAATCAATAAAGTAAAGCGGTAGCGTGTTCAGTGTCTCGAATGGAATCGACTTGCTTAGCCGGTCAATCAATTCCTCTTTCATCATTTCAAGGCTGACGATAAGAACCCCGGCCCCAAACTGAGCAACACCAACGCCGATTTGAGTCATCAGAACTGACTTGCCAGCACCTGGACGACCACCAATTATGATCGACTGGCCATCTCGCAGCCCGCCTCTCAGGATGTCGTCTAGTTGCGTCAATCCCGTTTTGGTTATCGCCCGAGGATTTGCCTTGCGTTCCTCCAGCCCGTGGATCGCATCCGCTACGGTTTTGATTTCGTCCTTTCGTCCTCGCTGTATCTGATCTAGTTTTGAGATATACCCGTCGATGACTGCCTGATCAATGACCGGCTCATGGGCCAACTGCTCACCGAGGGCATGAGCGTCATCTGTCGCCGCGTGCTGCTGCAATGCTTGGCAGTAATGATCGATGTGTGCCGATTCCCACCGCGCGGAAAACAGATCGGCCAATACTTCCAGGCTGATTTGTTGCGGCATCCGTCCGCGTTGCGTCATGTGTTCGTAGACTAGGACAGGATCAATTGCCTTGCCGTCGCCTGCGATTGACTCCAGAGCGTTCCAGACGGCCCGCAGAGCGATGTCAGCAAAATCCATTGAGCTGACTTGGCTTCCGATTCGGTCCACTGCGTCTGCCCCGTCAAAGGCGGCACAGACGATTGCCCGCTCAATTGCTTGTCTTGATTCCATTCCTGATGTCTTTCAAATGCGAGTCGTATACTTCCCCAAGTGCCTGCAGTTGCGAGTCTTTGGCCTCAGCAACCTTTGCAGTGCCAGTTCGCTTTAACGCCTCGAACTTTTGCTCGCCAAGAATTTTCAATCGAGTTGCGTAATCAGTTGGGTATTGCTGAGCAGCCTTGATTGCCTCGACGAATTCGTCTGAAAACTTTGTGAACTTTGCAAATGCCTTAGTTCCGGTCGGCTTTCGCAGATTTGCCCATCCGCCGACAATCGCTGCACTAACCGCTTCAGATAGCGAATCGGCATCGACCTTCCATGTGCCGACCATTCGCCAAAGCTCTTGCTCTTCCATTGAGTTTGATTGAATTGGCTTGCCGTTGGTCTTTGATGACGCCCGTGTGTAATTCACGAAGCGGCCAACGATTTTGCGGAACTGTTCTGTGTTAATGTGTTCCGGAATTACGACATCACGCCCTGGCGTGTATAGATCAGGAGTAGGTAAAGGCATAGGGATAGAAGGTTCCCCCTGTTTATCCCCTGTTTGTACCCCACATTGTACCCTCTTCATACCCTCGATCATCCCCTGTTTATACCCGTCATCGTACCCCTGTTTATACCCGTTTTCGGGATTCACAAGCGTACACGTTTCCTCAATAGGCGTATCTGAGATTTGCTCATAGCCTTCTGGAATTGTGACGTAATATTCCCCGGATGTTCTTTTGCCGTCGCCGGAGTAGGTAAGCCAGCCGGAATCAATTGCCTTGCGTCTCGCCTTGTCAAACTGATCCCACTTCGTGAAGCCGAGAGTCTCAATTAGCTGCGAATTCCAGAACTTTGCAGCACCTCGATATCGCATCGCGTCCTCGGTATGAGCGACAACAACAAGCAGGCTGAAAGCATCTCGCCCAATCTCAGCAGCAACAGCCGCCTTGTGCATCAATCGCACAAACTTGTGAGCAAAGAATGCCTCTCGCTTTGGGTAGTTCATTTCGCCACCTGCTGACGCTTCCTATCCCATTCAAGCAATGCAGCAATCTGGCTGGCTTTATAAGCCTCAAATTCTCCCTTCGTCATAACTGCAATCCCAATACAAAACCCGCTGCCAAAAGGGTAGAGCACCTTTCGACAGCGGGCGTTAAATCGGGCGAACCCGATGCAATTAAGCTAATCGCGAAGTCGGCTCTACTCAACTTCACGCCCGTATTATCTTCACCATTCGAATTTATGCAAGAACTAAGACCGCCATAAGCCTTCATTGTGCAAATCCATCAATCATCCCCGAAAAGATTTCTTTGCGCGGCCAAAGGTTTCTTTGCCTCTGGCTGCTCCGTAATCCATGCCTGAAGCTCCTCCCACGTCTTGACAGGCGTGTTCTCGCCGTGGACCACCGCCGACCCATCATTAGCAGCAAGCCAGAATGATTCAGGCTGACCCTGCCGGATGCCTTTGACGCAAACGGCGCGGCCGAGTTCTTTTAGATCCGCACCCCAGTCCTCCGGAGTAAATCCGAGCGTGCGAAGCCAGTAGAGTCGTTGGTTGTGGCTCATCAGAACTCCTTGTGCCCGTCCCAGGCTTTGAGATCGTCATCGCCGCCAGTTGTCTCGTTCACGGGCTGATGCTTCTTCCTGCCAAACTCGATCGCTTCTTGGATCTGCCCAATCGATAGTCGCTCAACGTGTGGAGGCATTTCATAGCCGTAGACCGCGAACCATTCGTCGTGGAATCGTGTTTTGCGTTTGGTCATCGAATCACCTCCACGCCTTTGACCTTTGCCCGCAGCAACGCAGGCTCTTTCGGATGTCGTAGAATCACTTCCTCGCAGTCCTCAAATTCTGCAGCCTGTGCAGCATTGAGCGACGCACGAAGAACAATCAGGTAGTCAACTGGCTTGTCTGATGGCCGCTGTGATAACTCCACGTTGCCATCCGGGCCAATGGTGATGCCGCTCATGCCGCACCGCCTTTCAGCTCCGCCTGCCGAGCCTGATAGTATGGCCGCACCAGCGACAGTACCTGACTGCTAACGCTGGCTTTCATCGCCGCCAATTCCTTGCCAGCCTCTTCCAGCTTTTCCTGCGTCTTTGCCGCTGCAATCTCATTCCAGACCGACTCAACGAACGTGAGTTGGTCCGGATTGTCACCAAGGATCTTCCGGATGCGTGCAAGCGATGGCTCGTGCTTTTCGGTTTCGGATGGCTCAGCTGGTTTTCTTTCAATCACCTTTGCATGAGCCACTACCTGCTCGACCTGCGATTCGCTGTCAACCTCATCCAATTCGATTGGCTCGAAGTCACCTGACACTTTGGCCCACAGATCCCGCAAAAGTCGACGACGGGCCTTCGCTTCGTGACCGTCCGGGCCGTCTGTCTCCCAGCATGGCAAAATAATTGGCAAGTCTGCGTTACGCTCTACCGTGATTACCTCGCCACCAAGGACGCACGATGCCTTGCCCTCGACAACCATATCGAACTTTCCGGAGGCATTCGGTCGCGGCCTCATGTGCTTCGCTGCCGATACCACGTCGATCTGCTTGCAGCCTGCACGTCGCAGCTTGTGTCGATGGCCTGCTTCCTTGATCAGCACAGAAACGCCACCTTTGCCTAGAATCACCGTGAAGTGCGGCCCGGCTTCGTCGCTTAGCAGATAGCCCTTCTGCATCGCACGGATCGCACCCTCCAACTTGATCTCGTCCGGAATCTTGAACTTGTCGGACTCCGCAACCTCGTAGCCGTCACCAGCCGCTGCGACAATCAAAGCCTTAATCTCTTCGGCAGATACGACTTTCCGAAACTCCTTCAACGCCGCGACACGGTACAGGCTTGCCACAGTATCACCGTGCAGCCGCGACAACTCAGCCGTTCGCGCAATCGCCACCAATGGCGTCTGCAACGCTTGGCCAAATACAATGGCCTGTTCTTCCGTAAGTATCAATTCAGCTTTTGCCATTATTCAATGCTTTCAAAAATGCCTTAATTACTGACGGCTGCAACACTGCTGCCATCACCCGCACTCGCTGTTCTGATTTGTGCTTCTCAATGTCTCTTCTGGCTTTCGCAACCCTGTCGTTCCACGCTGGAACGTCCGCAGGCTGCCTGTAGTCAATCGGTAGTCCGTTTGGGCATGGGTAGTGTTCAACGTAATCACGCAGCCCGAGGTAGTACGTGTCGCCAGCAGTCATGCCATGAGCTGGCATGTTTCGGCAGCGTGACTCCCATCGAATCCATGCGGCTACGAGACTCATCGTCCGTTCCTGATTTGCCTGCAGAACTCAGCGATCAGCAGAGCATCCGCATTTGCGTGAGTGATCTTGACCGATGGCCAAAGTCTCTGCGCAGCCGCCTTGCTCACGTTCTTGTCGCCTTTTGTCAGGCACCTCATGTGCTTTTGCCAAACTTGCGGACGATACGATTCGTAAGGCACTTGCAACGCGGTCAGGATGCCGATCAGGAAGCCAAACGACCTGCCAAACTTGAATGTGGACGAAACGCCCTGCTTTGGCATTGCGGACACTTGCTCGATGACCGCTGCCAGTTCGTGCGACGATGCAAGCTCACGAATCCAATTCGCTAACTCATGCTCCGTGCTGTCGTTTTTAATCCAGCAAACATTGCCAGAACCAAAGACGACCGCGATTGCTCCGGATGCTCCGGGGTCTATTCCAATCCATGCTGGTGGTTTCATCCCTGCCCCCTCAAAACGCCGCGACCGCCTGGAAGCATCCGCGTTGAATAAACCTTATCTTCCTTAACCCATGTCCCGCACGGATCGACCGGCCCCGCTGCAATCTTCTCCGCGAGGATCTCGGCCTGTATTCGCTTTTGCTCTGCGATCTGTTCCGCGCTTGGATACTCTTGCGGAACGTATCGGCCTGTCTTGTTCAGCTTCGCATCGACCCGTTTAGTTGATCCGCTCATGGTTTCCTCCGCATCAGTTCGCCGGGGAGTCGTTCTCCGATTCGAATCACTGGCACGATCGGAGCGACTGGAAACGCCTCCGGATTGAAGCCTGTTTCCTGAATCGCGTCGTGGATTTCCTTGCGATCGATTCTGACGTTCTTGGATGCTGTAAATCCGAGCCGTGCGTGGTTCGTTCCGATGGTGTCAACCAGCTTGACGACGATCGTTTCTTCTCCAACCGTGATAATAATCTCTTCGCTGACTGATCTTCGAAGCACTAGCATTTTGAAGTCCTTTCATTGATAGAAAACCTGCGAACAGTCTCGGCATGACTGCTAAGAATGCCGAACCCTAGTGACTGTTCGCAGGAGTACAATTCAGAGCCTGCTGGCCTTCATTGGCTTGCGGGGGCCAGCCGTTGAAAATCATTTTTCAGTGCAGCAGGCTCTGAGGAAGATTCGCCCGCCGCCGTTGACAGCGGGCACGACTGGAAACGATCTGCCCGTTCCGATTTAATCCGGTGGACCCTTGCCCCGGCCGGTTAGTAAGTTGGCGGATAGTTGTCTTTCGCCCACCTGTTTCCACGCTTGATCTGGCTTCGCTCGTCAGCGAGTTGTGATGATCCAGCCGCAAACCATGCCAGGACCATCAAGAGAACTGTTGCGATGATTTCATTGAGCATTTGCCAGCCTCCTTTGCTTTGCCGCCTCGACATGCGCGTCCTGAGCCTTTTTGATCCGCTCCCGAGCCATCTCACGACGCAGGCAGCCGCATGATTTTGTCCCGCCGCTTTGAATGCGTGAACGATGGGTGTCAACAATTTCTCCGCACGAACAACGGCACCGCCAAACCTGATACCCGCCCGCATTGTCCCATTTTGAGACTGTAAACATGTAACGGATCACCGTGAGCCGCGACCCTGCTGGCGGGATCGGTGGTGTTCTTTTTTGCGGTCGTCCGACGCTTGCTGTCATGTCTGCTCCTTTGCTCGAAATGTCATCGCTGACTTGCCAGTGACTTCGCAGGCGCGATCGCCGCATTCAATGGCCTTGCCGATCTCGACCAGTTCGTGTAGTCGCTTCCGATATGACTCGGCCAGCTTGCCGTACTGCCGGACGCATTCAGTTGCGATCTCGTTGGCTGTTCGTGGTGAAAATGCACGACCGAGGACAACCATGCAGCAGGATTGCAGGCCGGTTAGCTGTGGCTCTGTTTCGGCCGCTGACTTCTGCGACGTGATTGGGTCGCTACGGCGGCTGATGTTTGCGGGAGTGTCAAAGAGGGTGAGTTGCGTCATGTTGCGACCTCCTCAAGCTCTGCGAACAAACCCGACTGATGAACCGCCGAATGCTGACGTGTTGCCAATGCCAGATTTTTCATCGCTTGGCGGTAATACTCTGATTTCAGTTCGCAGCCATAAAAACGACGCTTGTCATAGATCGCTTTTTTTGTCTTTGGCGATGTCCCGCCCAATGAGACAAACCCTTCTGATCCAATTCCGGCAAATGGACTAAATACGATTTCACCGGGATTGGAGTACAGCAAAACGCAACGACGAATCACTTCAAGCTGAAGCGGGCAAATGTGCCGCGTGTCGTCGTCTGATTTTGCCGCCGCCGTGTTCAGCGTGTCCGTCTCGTGAACGTCATCCCAGCAGCCTTCCGCCCATGCGATCCAATCGTTTCGGCTGACCTGTCCTTTCGCGTCAATGGGAGTGGCGTTCTCCCCTGGCTTGCGAAACTTGATCAGGTAGTCCTGAAGCGTTCCGCGTTGCTTCGAGCGATCGCTTTCCAGTCCGGAGAACTGCAGTTCTCGTGATCGTGTTCGGATCGCCTGCGATTGCGGATTCTTGCGAACACTCCAATCATATTCATACACGAGGCCAGCACGTTCGCCAAGCCGAATGTTGGTGCCTCGAAAATCGCACAAGCCAACGCCGCCTGATCGCTTCATTCGCGGGATCTGGCAGACGTGGACGATTGCGGCTCGTCCTGGTTTCAGGACTCGCATCAGCCCGTTGAACATAAACGACAGATGAACCGCCGCTTCCATTCCCATTGAGTCGACATTTCCGATGTCGCCCTCCGCGTCAGAATAGGCGTAGAGTGATGGGAACGGCGGGCTGAACACAGCAAAGTCTACAGAGTCTTCAGGCATGTCTTCCAGCATGTGCGGAATGCAATCGCCGTGATGGACGTGGTATTGTTCTGAATCATCGAAAACATGCATGGCCAATTTCCTTAAAAAGTGCTTCCTGCTCTTCCGTGTCCTCTTGAACTCGACCGGCTTTGCGCAGCACGTTGTCAACAAAGGGCACTTCCAGTTCTGTCACTGGAATATGGACATTGAGAGGCTTCGTGGAACCGATACGATTTGAACGCTTGACAGCCTGATAGAACTCCTCATAAGAGTCTTTTATGCCGCTGAAAATCTGCCGAGTGCAGACCTGTAGATTCAAACCAAACCCGAGAATCTTTGGTTTTGTGATAAGCACTTTCACGCGGCCTGACTTAAACGCATCAACCGCCGCTTCCCGGTCTGCTTCTTTGGTGTCGCCAGAAACGCTAACGGCTTCTGGAAACAGCTTTTCCATCTGCTCTTGCTCGTCGTTGTAGTGGCACCAGATGATTGTCGATTCATCTGGCCAGCTCTCGACCTGTGCGCGAATGAATGCAGGTTTTAGCGATGCTATGCCGCCTTTGCCTTTGGCAATCTGCGACAGCTTGCCACGGTCGCCGATGCCGCCGATATTGTTCGTGATCAGCGAGCCAGTTACCGCCTGAGCTGCCTTGCGTTGCTCATCGGTCAGGTCGATGTGGTCGATGTGGATGTTGATCGGCGGAGTAACTCCAACGTTATCTTTCCATCCGTAGGTGGCTGGATTCGTCAAGAAGATCGACCAATCAGCCAGCGACCGATAGAACGGCTTTAGTGCGTGCGGCTTTAGTTCCCATCGGTTCTGCGTTTCGCCGCGATTGATAAAGTATGTGGCGAGAAACTCATTGACGGTCTTCGCACGATCCAACAACACAGCATGATTTGCAAACTCGATTCGATCGTTCGGGGCTGGCGTTCCAGTCGCGCACAATTTCCAATCAAGTCCTCGGCCCAATTCAATCAGCCGCGTGCCCCATGCACCGTAATGGCTTTTAAGCATGGATGATTCGTCGAGAATCAGGCCAGTCAGCTTTCCCGGTTCCAGCCCTTCGCGAATCGCTTCGTAATTTGTGATGCCGATCTGTGAATCGAGCGAGCTACTTGAGTTCAGCCAATACTGTAAATCAAAGGCTTTGACTCGACCGATTGGGAATGATTCGCCGTACCATCGCAGAGCCTCGTCTACAGTCTGACGGCACACCATCAGCGGAGAAACGATCAGCACTTTGCCTTTTGTCTGCTCAGCACAATGGCGAGCAAACTCCAGCAGCATCAACGTTTTGCCAAGTCCGCAGTCCGCGAAAATAGCATACTTGCGACGCTCAACAGCGATCCGAACAATGTCTGCTTGGTAGTCAAACAGGTTGACGGCCGGAGTGTATTTCTTGCCAGTCTTTCGCTTTGGCTTTACGCCCACAAGTGAGGCGTACTCGTCAGGAATGATTGCGGCCGATCCCTTGAACTGATAGATCGGGCATTTGCGTACAGCGAGGAAGCGTGCGTAGTCTTCCGCTGATCTGGTATCAAAGTCGATTCTCACGCTTTCCGCCCCTTAAAATACCTAGCCGCGATCCGCCATAGCACACCCTGCCGAGTCTCGCCGGTCTTTGCCGATTCATCCGCCAGCGGCTTTTGCAGTTCCGGCGGGACACGCAGCAGCAGTTGAGGATTGCCTTTTATCTTTTTCGTCACTTCACTTTCTCCAGTTCCTTCTTGAGCCGCAGGACTTCGGCGTGGTTGCCGTCGTGCTGGGCGTAAATGATGCGGGCTTGCAGATTGCGGATTGTTGGGGCTGCGATGTCAGCCCCTTCGCGTTTGCCGCCGATGTTTGATTTCATTCCACACCCTTCGCAAATGTTTACTTCCCATTCTTCCATCGGATGCCAGCACGTCCAGCAATACTCAGATTGCATTCAATATCCTGTCCAGCAATGCTGCTTCGCATGGGTTCACGAGGCGGGTAGAAGCTGGCACGAACTCAGGAATCAACACAAACTCAACACTCATTGAAATCACTGAATACTTATGATCGACTTTCCCGGCGATGCACAGTGCGTACATGTTATTCAAGGCAACCTTTCCGAGTCGTTTCTCTGTTCCGATTTGTCCGCGAATGATGATACCGTTTTCGCATGAGTGAATGGTTGATCCAGACTTGAGTGCCTCAATAAGCATTTTCTGTTGGCTTGTCATCGTTTTTTTCCTTACTGGTGTTTTGCGTCTCGGTGCGGGCATGATATCACTATCGACAGGAGCGTCAATGGTTGGTGATATCATTTTGTAAGATTGCGGGAAAGATTTTGTTTTGCCCGTGTTTTTGCGTGTATCCAGAAACGCAGTGAGCCGCACCCGATCGGATGCGGCCCTTCCCAGACTGCGTTTTTGCGGGTCATGACGCCGCTGCCGTAACTATGCGTCACTGAATTTTGCTGATGTACCGCCGTCGCAATTGTGGTCAATCTGCCATGCAAACAGGGCTAGCGTTTTGCGCCACTGTGAGTCAGCCGCTACTTGCGTGACCTCATGCCACTGGCTAGCCGTCTCAAACACAATTACTCGCCCTGGCTCCGGTGAAAACTTGCCGACGCCCTCAAGGATAAGATTGCCGCCAATGGTTTCGTTCAGCGGAAGCACAATCGAGTGCGTTCTTTTCCACGGCCTGATCGGGTGACACTCAGCGTCGAGATGCCTTCCGAGAAAACCACCCGGAGGCATCATGTGCATTCCAGCCGCGTGCAGATCGTAATCAATAAACGAATCCCCGATTTGATCTGCGACCGCCAGCGCCAACGCATCGAGAGCCGCAATGCAGGCTGGCGGGATTCGGCTGCGATCCATGCTGCCGTACTTGTTCGCGGTGGCTCCGTTGTAGCGATGCCAATAGGGCCATTCAGGCGATGGCCATGCCGCCTCGGCAGCGAGGACGAGCGAGCGAGGAATTACGTTTTCGATCACCTTAGCTGGCATATTCATTGGCCTGAATGACGTACTGAAAAACCGTTTCGTGAGCACAACCTGGAATATATTTCATGATCAGGTGATCGGAGAGGCCCTTGAGGAAAGGCAGTTCCTGCTTCGCCTCATGCAGACGCTCATTCGCTCCGAAATGCCAGGACACAAGCCGAGGGCGTTTCTTGTCTTTCCAAAATAGCCTCGGGAAATGCACATCCATATTCCTCGCAGCCTGCGGAGAAAAAACGGACACGTGCCCCGCGACCATTGCGAGGTCTGAATAAGGACTTGGACAACGGATTTCAACTGTGCATCCGACCTTGCCGATTCGAGCACACTCATGCAGAAAGCTGATCGGGCATTGAACGTGCTCGATGCAATGCGACGTGTAAATTGCGTCAACGCTGTCGTCGGACAGTGGCCACGGTCTTACGTTCAGATCGTGCTGAATGTCCGCCCCCGGCAGCTGGTCCATGTTGGTCCAACCGTCGCCTCTCGCAAAATCATTTCCGCCACCAATTTCAAGTTTCATTCAGTCGTCTCCACTCGTTAAGGTCCGATTCGAGCTGCGGGTTTTCTTTGTAAATGTCTCCGCAGTTTTCAGCAAACATGCAGGCTGCTTCATGCCTTGCAAAATGATGCCCAGGCCATGATTCTGTGCCGTAGAAATTACTAGCAAAGCCAGGCACGCCACCCTGAAACGCTGCGGCATTTCGGAAGGCGTAGAACGTCCCTGAGAAGTGCCAACCATAGCGGGCCTGCAGGTGTTTACCGACTCGCAAAAACGAACCAACTACGGGATAGCCCTGTTGCATCTTGCTGAGCACGTTCTGCCAGTTGCGAACGACTGTCGAATACATCGCTTCAGTCCACCATTGAATCTGTCGGCTCGCAGCCGTATGGCTTTGTGCTCCCTTTGAGTGCAGACAAAACGTGACATCGTTCTCGTCCGTCGACCGTACCATTTCGAACATTGTGCGATAGGTCAGAACCTCCCGCAGCGATTTATCGTTCGTGACTTCGATGTATTCCCACGAGTCTCCGAACGCAACCCGGACCTCGGCCAGCGTTGCCGTCCCCGGCCCAGTTGCGACTCCCATTATTTTCCGGTCGAACACTCCGCTGACTGGCCGGAGATAATCAACGTGACGCTTCCAGCCGTCACCATTCGGCCAGCAGTGAAAGATCAGAGTTAGTCGTGGCTTTGCGGTGAATGGCCTTGGCATAATCTGAGCCAGCGGCTGCCTGCTGACCGCCGGAATGTTTTTTTGTACTACTGCTCTGCGGGCTGGCTTTGGCCTCGTCGTTGCGCAAGTCGTTGTTGCTACTGCCAGAGCACTCGAAACGATTTCACCGATCCGCTTTCGCTGGCCTTCTTTGTCGCCGTGTGTTGCTCGCCACGATGGAGGCCATGAGATTTCGGCGTAGAGTTTCTGCACGATTGCCGCATAATCATGTGCGGCCATGCCGTTAAGCGACAGTAAATAGCTCTTGCAACTGCCGCACGAAACAGGCTGACCCGTATCGGCTTGAATCGCTGTCATTAGCAACGTGCCAAGATTTGAGCAGTCACACTTTCCACGTTTTGACGTGCTGCAAGGTCGACGCTGCGGCGATTTCTTTGATTGCTGATTGACTGCTACGCCGTTGACCTCCCGAGTCACCGTGCCGTCTTCCAATACTCTTTTTCGAAAGGAAACCATTTAGCGAATCACATGAAAAAGGTATTCGTCTGAGTTGAACCACGAGCCAGCGGCAAAAGACACCATCGACGCGACAAGGCCGACGAACACTATCAGCAGAGGCCATTGAGTCAGCCGTATCACAAACATGGATTGTCCCCATCTGAAAACGGACATTCGCCGATCAGGGTGCCGTTACCCTGAAACCCGTCAGGGTAAAACCCACTACCACTATGGCTCCAGAATAGGAAGTCATACACGCCACGGCCAGCGGGAACACCCAGAAAACGAATCCATGACAGTCGAGTCGTGCATGGCGGAGCTGCCTCTGCTTGCCCGCAGCATAGTTCGTAATCGTAATGAATTGTGTGTGATGTAAGGTCTTCGTTATACAGAACGAAGTAATATTCGCACGGCAAAACTACCGCGTTATCGACGTATGGCGAGGCTCCTGTCGGACTTGAAGCCCGCCGCACTAAAACGCCGACCAATGCAAGCGGATCGAGACTGCAAGGAATGGTGATGTTAAACCCATCCCAAATCGTCATGACGGGTGTGTCTTCTCCGATCACCCATTTTTTTTGCGCATCTGGAACTGTGTAGCTGCTTCCACTAACGACAGTTCCGGCGCATATGTCTCCGGGTATGGTAGTTGAAACCAAAGTACCTTTTCGACAAGCCAATGGCGCGGTGAACTCGCAATCACACGGAACGTCTGGGCATCCCACCTCTTCGCAGTCACATTGCTTGCATCTGACCTCAATCAGATCGCCATTTGGCAGCGTGACACTCGCTGCCATGTCCGCACATCCAGTGACCGCAACAGGCTCCTGTTCCTGACCGTCCGATGTCACGGTGACTATGCACTCGCCATACTGATCTCGACCCAATGCGATCGACAGATCGTAATAGCCGACAGTGCCTTCCCATACCGGAGCATCACAAGCATATGCCGTATCGCAGATCTCACCCGCGACGACATCACCGCTGTACGGGGTGATTGTCACGCAAAGACAATCACACGAGCATCGACAATCACCGCAAAAAAAATCTCGACAGCCAGTGTCAGGATCGACGATTAGGGCCAGTTCTCGCGGGTCAAATTTGGACCAGCGTAAAGTGCCCTGCAGGTAGGCCGTCGACACATCAACGTCGCCGGATGGATTGCGACA
>JACCDP011434411.1_pt1 | contig 13079 bp, 14 predicted proteins | sample 7445841 | NCBI WGS metagenome assembly JACCDP01 (sample SAMN15323441, study PRJNA562643) | freshwater metagenome | isolation source: river surface water | place: USA:Blue River Watershed | collected 2017-08-17
ATTTCATTCACACGTTCTGTGCGAATAATTTGCTGAAGGTCTATATCTGCTCGCATCTGTTCTATAAATTTCATACGAATAGTATCCATAATCCGTTGTGAATTATCAAACCATTGTTCCATTAGAATCCTTCTTGTATTTTGGTTCATTGACTTTTTAGGTGGCGCTTCACATATATCCGCACGACACATCGCACAAGTTCCACGCTGACGCATATCTTTCACAAAACACGATACACAATACGTATGTCCGCATTTAATTTTAACCATTTCGTCGTTGATTTCATCACAACATACAATACACTCTTGTGATTGAGAAGGTATTTCATTAAAAACCTCGTCCCAAATAATAGCTTCGTCTCCTTCCGGAAGACAAAATCTACGTGTAGTTTCTTCATCAAATAGGTCTGGAAGCGCGAGTTCCGACTGACACGTTCGCACATTGTGTCCCGATTGTTTGCAAATTTTACAAGGCATTTTTGATAGTTTTTGTGTTATTGTTATATTGAAACTAGAATAACAATCAATTTTACAGAAACGAATATAGAATTTGTCTAGTAAGTTGAATTATACAAAATGAAATTCTCGCTCCTTGTAAATGGGTGGATAAACATACCACATAGTTATGCTATTGTGAATTGTATGCAATTAATACACTTACATAAGAATTTCAAAGACCGAATTGATATTTATATACAAGAAACCGAATATTATGGTAAAAACTGGTCCCGTAATTCACAGTCTATCTATAATGACGAATATACCGCAATTTTAAACCAGTTGCGACCTTGGAACGGAGAACATATAGATTTAATTTATAGTATTTCATTTCCTTATGATATAACACCAACTGATAATATACCAAAATGTGTATTTTATACCTGTGAATTACAAACATTGGATACAATGTATTTTAAACCTACGTTTATTAACAATCAACATATTTATTCTAAGTTGCAATCACAACCTCATTTGTATTTTACTACACCCAGTATTTGGTCTGCTAGTGGTATGGAAAAAACATTTGGTATACCTACAACACATAACCGCATTATTACACACGGTGCTGATACAAGTATGTTTAAACCAATTCAAAAATCACATCGCGATGCAATACGAGAGAACCTAGGTATATCCAAAGACGTCATTTTGCTAGGAATGTTTGGTTCAATGACCCAAAATAAAGGTATTCATAATTTATTAAAAGCATTATATGATATTGTATTTGTGAAAGGACATACAAATTACAAATTACTACTGAAAGGAAGTAATCATTTATATGAATCACAACAAAAGGTAGAACACATTTTCAAAGAATTACATCTACCAGAACAATTAACATCTCATATAATTTTCATAGGACATACATTTACATTTCATATGTGTAATGAACTATATAATATAGTTGATTTGTATGTATCACCATATATGGCTGAAGGGTTCAATTTATCTCCGCTGGAAGCATTGACTGCTGGAAGGCGCATATTAGTTCCGAGAACTGGCAGTACCGAGCAATATATAAATTGTATATACACAAACGGCGGTTCACCGTTTATTACATACGTTAATTCAAATGTGGTGACAAATAACGCCGGTCAATCGTATAATCATATAGAAGAAACGGATTTAATTTCATCTATATTGAGTGTGGATACTAGTTTGGAATTAAATCCTATAGATATGATTGAGTATATTTCTAACGAATATTCTTGGTCCAAGGTTGCGAAATTACTATACGAGTATTTTTTATACATTCTAGAGAACCACCACCCTCGCTAAATATTATAGATTCCTTACAATGTCGTTCACTTTCTCGTGTAATTGTTCTATTGTCCCGTTGTTTTCTATATCATAATCAACCACTAATTTATCTATATGTTTCTCTGAAATATGTGTGCCACTATCATTTACTTGTATATTGCGCTTCACGCGAATAATCTTACCGCCTAGACGATGTATCATATCCACTTCATTAGGAAATCGGACATCTGTAATCACAATATCAGTGTCTTTTGGAATACGATTTTCTAGCGATTTAACCCAAAATTCAGACCCTATATCAGGTAATAATCTTGTTATTTGTTCTCGGAATAATTCAGTTCCTATAAATTGTAATACTTCTCTAGGAGAAGTATTCCATCTCGCATCTATTTCTTCTTTTTGATTTCCATTTACTTGGTTCTCCGAGAACCCAAACAATAGTTTCGCAACTTGTTTGATGGGTTCCGCAAAAGACATCGGTGTATACCCATCGTTTATTAATTGTTTGGCGGCCGTGTCTTTTCCGTTAAATTTTCTTCCGGTAAATCCAATGATATTCGGCATTTATCTATATATACACATAAATCTCTATATTTTTACGAGAATATATACACAATAATATTGTGGTATTTCAATTGTATTGACTTTATAACTTTTATTATTATATATAACACACTGATTCACATATTCAACGGTTCTCATATCAATGGTTATTCCAATACCTAATGCCTTTACAAACGCTTCCTTAGCACACCAATATGATATAAAATTATTGGTTGTTAATTCTAATTGTTCTCTTGCTGAGAAATAATCTGTGAAATGGTTGATATTTATTTTTTTTGTTGCATATTTCATTATATCTACACCAATAGAACCCGAATCGGAATACACAATAATTACAAGGTCTGAATCGTGAGATACATTATACACCAAGTTTTTGTAGAATGGTTTACCAAACTCCGTATATTGAATTATAATATCCTTATAACACGACACTTGATATTTACTCTGGATATAATCCTTCTGTAATATAATTGAACCAATTGCTCGCAATCGGTCTTCTTTTTTTATAAACTTATTTACTTTTGCTTCATCATAACTATTTAGATATACGTCATATTCTTTGATATTGTTGATATTTAATAGTTTGTAATGACCTTCCATATATATCAATTTAGTTTAGTTTTACATAGTTGAATATTAATATAATCTAATGGGAGACATATGTTACATATGTATGGAAACAGATGGAATTATATATACAGGTTACCATAACCAATGTGTATTTACAGTTCATTGCGATTGTTTTAATACTTGGTATATAACCAATAAAACGTGTATTATATGTAGAGAACCAGCAATAGATGTTTCACTCGATAGACGTTTCAAGGCGACATTGATAATGACTTTAACTATTATATCATATGGATTAGTGTTTTATTATCTGATATATCAAAAATTGAATAGAAACAATACATAACTTACCGTATACAATCATTCAATGATATATGATTCTCTCGTAATATTATTGTTATTTATATGTATCTTATCAATATTTCGCATCGTATTGTTTGATGCGACTATAGCCGATGTATTCATAGCATTGGCATTTGTAATTTTCTGCAATTTAAACATTATTGTATTAGAGTCATAATAAAGTATATATAATGTATATAATGGAAAAAACAGTTGTTTATATGGACGGCGTGTTTGACCTGTTTCATAGGGGTCATTTAGAAGCGATAAAGAAAGCGAAGGCAGTTCGTCCAAATGTATATTTAATAATTGGCTTATGTGGTGATTATGAAGTTGAGGAATACAAACGCAAACCATTTTTTTCAGAAGATGACCGATATCAAATTTTGAGTTCTATAAAAGAAGTCGATCAGGTAATTTTTCCCGGACCGCTTGTATTAACTCCCGACTTTATTCAGCGCCATAAAATAGACTTGGTCGTTCACGGGTTTTCAGATTTGCGTGATTTGGAAAAACAAAGTTCATTTATAGAACAGATTAAAGATAAGTTTGAAACTATTCCTTATTATCCACCAGTCAGCACGAGTGGTCTTATTAAAAACATTTGTGAAAGATATAGCAACAAACCGTAATATGTAGTATAAATTTAGTTATACTATATACATTTCTGATAGTCGTTCTTTAAGTAGTAAAAACAATAAGTGTTAGAATTGTTCGGGAGGGATGCATTATTAATAGGCTGGAAAAAAATTTGGACATTTTAAAAATGTCCAAAATTAAAAAGTGGAAAGAGGTTCTGGGTGTCAAAAACTCAATTTACAGCATAATGCTTTGATTTTTATTTTTCGTTGAAATTTTTATTAGCATAATATTTTTTCATTTTTCGTAATTATTACGTTTGGACGACTTTTCATTATCCATTTTTGGATAAAATCTGGATAAAGTGGATAATAAAAAGTCGTCGTGATGATAAACGCGAGACAAAAATTTAAATCTCTGTATATTTATATGGATAAAAACGACAAAAAAAGTCGTCCGTTTGATATTGAGGAAGCGTTCTCTATAAAAGATAAAAACGACTATGAACTATTTGATACAGAATCAGGTGTTGAAGAATTAAAGAATATATTTTCCAAAAAGAAAATCAGTAGTTCTTCTACAATTACAATTGGGAGGATTAGTGAAACGCCACTCTCGGCGTTTATTGTAGATTTTTTAGCACCTCAAAAAACCCAAACTACTATAACAGAGTATTTAGAGTATATAAAAAATCAGACTATACGAGATATATGCCGTGTAAAATTTACAATCAATGGCGAACGAATCGTATATGATACACCTTCACCTTCAGAAGAGGAACAGCGTCTTAATACAGCTGGTCGTTGTGATGCTGGAACACAAACGGACTATACATTTGAAAGTTGTTATAAGAAATTATTTCCTACTGATGGAATTCCTGCTGATATGTCATCGTTCTCTGACGATACACCCGAAAAAAACGATAATTTGAACGATTTATATGCAGTGTTGGTTCTCTCATCGCAAGGAGCATTTGGAATTTTGGTGAATATGATTGCTACAATGGGTATGAATCTACATCTCAGGAAACGTGAAAAAGATTCATATGTGGTTAATATAATTGCGACTGGCGACAAATTACAAGTAACAAATACTTATTATGGTGAAATATGTAATTTTGAAGAAGATAAAATGATTCCACGGGCGAATATACAAGCTACAATTACAGCAGACATAAAACCTATACCGGATATATCCATTTCTATCAAAATAACTGGTAATGGTAATAAAGCAGATGAGTTATTAGGTGAAAATGAAATGGGTAGAAAACTTACAAAAGCAAATGCAATATTAGGTATTAGAGATGATGAACCCAAAAAACGCAGTTTGTTTTCTTGGGGCAGACACGGCGGAAGACGCACCAAGAGAAAACGAAAGAATCAAACCCGAAAGAAAACACGTCGTCGTTCTTTAAGTAGAAAAAACAATAAGTGTTAGAATTGTTTGGAAGGGGTATATTATTAATAGGCTGGAAAAAATTTTGGACATTTTAAAAATGTCCAAAATAAAAAACCCCAAAGAGTTTCTAGGGACGAAAAAATCAATTTACAGCATAATGCTTTGATTTTTGTTTTTCGCTGAAAAATTTGTAAGCATAATTTTTAAAAATATTTATAAAAAAAACTGATTTAGACGTCTTTTTATTATCCATAATATAATAAGAATGGATAATAAAAAGTCGTCAAAAGTCGTCCAATTTTTTTCGTGTGAGTTGTGTGATTATAAATGCTGTAAATCATATGATTATAATAAACATTTACTTACTCGTAAGCATAAAAAGAATAAAATGGATAATGAAAAGTCGTCCGGAATAAAACATTTTATGTGTAATAATTGTGATAAGATATATAAACATCAGTCGGGATTATGTAAACATAAAACAAAATGTAAACAAGCAATTAATGGGGAAACAATAACAATTGAATCGCCAAGTTTATGTGAAGTAGTAAAAGAACTAGTTCAAAGTAATCGTGAATTACAGAATAAAGTATTGGAGATATGTAAGAATGGTATAAACAACACTACTAATAACAACACAACCAATAATACAAACTGTAATAATAAATTCAACTTGAACTTCTTTTTGAACGAACAATGTAAGAATGCAATTAATTTCAAGGAGTTTGTAGAGAACATAGAAGTAACACGAGAAGACTTAGCAAATACAGGACAAGTAGGGTTTGTGAGTGGTATTTCAAAAATCCTTATAGACCAGTTGAATGAATTAGGTATTCACGAACGTCCAATCCATTGCACGGATTTAAAACGTGAAACATTGTATATAAAGGATAATAATGAATGGAATAAAGAAAAAGATGATGTAAAAATCCGTAGTGCGATACAAGAAGTATCGCGAAAAAGTATGGGAACGTTGATTGACTGGAAAAGAAATAATCCAGATTACGCGGATATGGAATCTAAGTTCTCACAGGATTGTCTTAGTATGCAACGCAATTCTATAGCGGGATATGAACGAGATACATTATTTCCGCGTGTAATCCGCGAATTGAATCGTGCAATTCTTGTATCCAAGGAAACAAATAAATAACGTAAATTATATAAAAATATTATATAATATACTGTATGAATTACACTGAGAATGGTTATGATAATACAATTATATACAAGATTTCGTGTAAGGACCCTACAATAACTGATATATACGTAGGTCATACAATTAATTTTATTAAAAGGAAAAGCACACATAAGAATTCGTGTAATAATGTAAATAATTCTAGTAGATTATATACATTCATACGAGAACACGGAGGTTGGTATAACTGGACTATGGAGATTGTAAATTTTTTCAAATGTAAAGACAAAAATGAAGCGCTTGAAAAAGAACAGGAATATTTTAAATTACTCAATGCGACTTTAAATAGTATTGAACCAATAACAAGTTGTAAAAAAGACAAACTTGTTGTAAGTGATACAACAGTGAATATATCCGAAAATGATGTAGTGAATGATACTACAGTGACACACGATTCAACACAAATCACCGAGACACGCGATTCAACTCAAATCGCCGAGACACGCGATTTAACTCAAAACATAAACTATAAATTCATATGTGAAAGTTGCACGTTTATGTGTAATAATAAGAAGGATTACAACCGCCATTTATTAACAAACAAACATAATAGACAACTAAAATTATCATCTCGTGTTTATAAATGTAATATGTGTGATAATTCGTATAAACACCAATCAAGTCTAATTAAACATAGGAAAAAATGCAAGTTGAATGATAAACCAATTGATAAACCAGTTGATACGCCGGTTGAAATAAGTGAAACTAAACTTATACAGGATATGATTAAAGAATTAATTATACAGAATCAAGAATTATCACAACAAATTAAGGGGTTTATCGCTAGTAAAAATAATAATTGAACATAATAATTACTCTTTTATCTACTTATTTGTAATGGTCCATAAATCCGAATTACGGAATCTGTGAGAACCCAACCCATAACATCTTCTAATTCGTCAACACCATAATCTTCTATAAAATCAATTATCTCCTGTTTAGCACTATCGCTCATTCCTTCGGAAAATTCAACAACCGATGAGGCGTAACAGTCATATAACTCATTATCACAACCTTCAAATTTAGTTCCATCTTCACTATAATCATAATAAGGTTTTTTCTTGCTTTCCACTATAATTTCACACCAACGATAATGCGATGCGTGAACTATATAATCACCAGCGTCGTTTTCATACGTTATGAATTCTACGACATTCTTTGTAGTGGACGGCTCAATCTTCCAACGCATTTGTATTATTTATTTGTAAATGCGTTTTTCCAAATACAAATCAATTTTTTTGATGAAAATTGAAATAAATACAAATTTATTAGTATAATGTAAAATGAGTAAAATACACACAATTACCGATTATAAATTTCCAGTTTTATACGCGGAAACAATTGTTCTAGATGAAACTGAAGAAACAGATACAGAATTTATGTTGAAACCATACTCTACTTATAAGGAAGGAGTATATAAGTATTTAGTATATAAAGTCACAACACAAGGCAAAACATTGCGGGAATTTATAACTGAGGTAAACAAACAACAAATCCGCACTTCATTCCGTTCCTCTATTAGAAAGCGAGAACAGAAGTTAAATCCATTAGAATTATTATTGAAATTGATAGATATATGTGAAGGACTATTAGTTAGAAACAAATTATTGTCGCAATCGCATATTAATCCAGATTTGTTATGGGTTGATTTTGATAAAAATAATAATATACAAATCAAACTGCTTGATATATTAGATTGTGATGTAGCAAATGAAAATATAAAAGAAACATTATATTTATCACCCGAATTATTAGGAAAACGTAATCACGCGTTATATAACAAAACAGATACAAAGAAAATATCTTTAAATCGTTATGATACGAGACCATCAACACTAAGTTCAGTATATTCTATAGGATTGGTATTGTATTTCATTGTAAGTAATGCTGACCCATATGAAGGTTCTCGTGTAGATGTGAATGAAAGACCTCATTTGAATGAAATACAACCAACATATGCAAAGTTAATATGGATTGCAACAAACGCAGACCCTAAGGAAAGACCTACATTAAGTGAATACAGAGACATTGCTACAAATATGCTGAATCCATTCAAAGGTTCTTGTATGGGTATGTTTTAGGATACAAATTATGAAATAATACACTTGTTTTTTATTTTTGTAGGAAATGATGTTTGTTAGAAAAAATATGGTATAAACACAATTTTGACGTTTATATCATACGAATGAAAGCGATTAGTTTATTTTCAGGAATGGGTGGCGATTCACTTGGTATGGTGAACGCAGGACTTGATTTGGTTGCGTATTCCGAGAAGGAAAAGGTGTTTCGTGAAACACACGATTTAAATTTCAAGAAATGTAAAGCACTTGGTGAAGCTGTTGGTGGTGATATAACTAAGATTCCTGATAGTGAATTTCAAGCATATGCAAACGATGTAGATATGATTTTTGCTGGATTTCCGTGTTTTGTGAAAGGAACACAGGTTCTCACAGATGTTGGATATAAGAATATTGAGGAAGTAACATTAGATATGAAACTGGCGACGCACACGGGTCGGTTCCAATCCATTGTGAATATACAACGTAAAATATACACGGGTGCGATGTATACTGTATTATATAACAATCATAAGGAGGTAGTGTGCACGGAGGAACACCCGTTTTACGTGAGAACTTACAATAAACATAACACATTTGAGGAACCCAAGTGGAAAGCGGTAAAGAAATTAACGATGAATGATTTTTGTGGTATGGTTATGAACCCTCATATAGAAAGTATTGTTAATAATAACACAACGGAAATGAAACCCAACAATAAAGGTATGTGCTTCTGTGAAAAACACATTATTGAGACGACAGATGAAAATGGAATAGTATATAAAACAGACAATGAGTATACGTGGCATCAACCGATTTCATTTACAAGATATAATGTAGAGAACGAGGAAGTCTATAATTTTGAAGTTGATACAGATAATAGTTATATTGTAGAGAACCTAATCGTTCATAACTGTCAGGGGTTCTCTCAAGCAGGTAAAAAGGACGCGAATGATGTTCGTAATACGATGTTTAGCCAGTTCTTGAGAGCAACGCGACTTATAATGCCGAAATATATTATAGGAGAGAATGTGAAGGGACTTTTGACTCGTGAAATGAATGACGGACGAAAATACATAGATGTTATTGTAAGCGAGTTTGAGAACATAGGTTATAAAATTAAATACAAAATATTTAAAACAGAAAATTACGGAATACCTCAAAAACGAGAACGTTTGGTAATAATAGGTTCTCGGACTGGTGGTAAATTAGAATTTCCAGATGAAGTTTCGGGAGTGCCTAATTTGAAGAATATTGTAAAGTTTAATATGACTGGAGCCATTAAAATTGGTAAAGATGATTTTGATATGAATACAATACCAGCGGAATGTATTTTGACGGATATGGAGAACGAAGAAGATGAAAATAAACCACACCCATACCTAAGATTAAAAGCAAAGACGAGAAATGAGTCGTATGGTGAAAAAACATACGATAATATGTTGTCTTTTGGAAAACGTGATTCACCAATTCATTGTGAGATTATAGATATTCGGAGGCCATCTAAGACAATCATATGTTCTTACGAACATCAACCGCGATTATTTGTTCCATTGAAAAACAAAAACGGATACTATTTGAGATGTTTGTTGCCGGACGAATTGAAACAGATACAGGGGTTTCCATCGGATTATAAAATTGTAGGGAATTTAAAACAGCAGATAGTGCAAATAGGCAATTCGGTTCCTCCAGTATTAATCAAATTAGTAGCAGAATCATTGATGAGAGAATAATACTATTATGCGAAAAACTCATCAAAAATACGGCGGTGTTTGACTGCGTGGTCGTAGCCGAGTTTATACAATTGTATATTATAATCGCGTCCTAACCATAACCAATATGTAGATAATGGAAGACGTTCAAGGCGATTCGGGTAAATTATCAATTGTTTTTCGTGTTTGGCCTTATCCTTTCCCGTCCAAACCCCATCACCATAGAAATAATTACCAATCCGGACTAATGGTTGTATGAATGGTGCGGTTATGAATGGAATCCAACAACTAGTAATCAAAGCGGTTGCTGTAGTTTCATATGATAATCCACCATCAAAATATAATTTACGAAATCCGGTTCTAGTCAATCGCGATACGCCTATATAATTACGATTGCGTGATGGTGTGAAATTAAACTCGCGACAACCGTCCAATATAACTTGTGAATAACTAATATTCCAATATCCAAACACTCCAAGTATAGATTTACTACATCGGTCAAGGTGTTCTAAACCGAATTTCATAAAAATAGTGTCTATGGGGATACGATACGCAAGTGCTGCACTAACAAATGAACCCGCAGAGGTTCCAACAAAATCAATATTATCTAAATTATAGTTTTCTTGTATGAATCGGGCAATTCCTAAATAGTAAGTCCAATAACCGGCACCAGCAGAGAAATTGATAAGACGATTATGATTTCGTGGAATAGCATCAAATACTTGGATACTAGAATAAGTTGGTTCTATTGTGGGTTGATTAATGAGAAGCGTAGAAATAATAGAAAAAATGAAAAGCGCACTCATAATCAAATATATATATTATTTTTATTTTTTAATTTTTCATATGTAATTCAAACTTCCCATAATCTCTTCACACAGTAAAGTGAGAACGCAGTAATACTACGATTGTCGGTTTGTATACGAACAGTTTCGTTTCTGCCTATGATTTCAATAAGTATCCCTTCGCATACATTATTTTTATCATTGATAATGAAAGCATATCTTTTTCCAGAGATGAGTTTCTCTAATGGATAAAACCATTGAATCATATCTTTTTCAATATGATATAGACCCCAACTATTCTTATGTGTTTCACAAGACCTATTTTGTATAGTAACTGATTCATCATTCATACTTACCAAATCACCTGTAAAGGTGTTATTATCATAATCCGTGTATACATAGCGTTTTCTGATTTCCATTCTTGTTATTAGTGTTTGCTTGATATAAAGTATCAAGCAAAAAAAATCAATTTTACACAAATAATTATACAGTGTAATAAGTGCGCCCTCTAAATATTCAAAAGGTAAATATATTCTTCATAAATCCACCGCCTCTCATTCTTTTATGTGAAAATCCTTTCAAGTAATCAAACACAAGAGACAGTATAAAGAACAGTATCATCAACATAATGAGAACATTTATAAATTTGGAGAACATACAATACCAAGAATTATCATTAGAATTGCACTGAACCACTGTTCCAAATAATCCAAAGATGCCCGACCCGCCAATACCACCGCTATTACCGCGACCACGTAATTCTTCAATTTCACTCATTATACATATTTATGAGATATTTTCATTTACAGGTTCTCTTCGTTCGTTGTTATAACTATATTTGGTGTTTGTCTCTTCTTACAACCTCGTTTATGAGCGCTAAGAGCTTGCTTGCTCTTACCGTTGAATTCATTACAAAGGTCGCATTTGAATAGACGGTCTTTTACATATGCGTATTTTGGTTCAAGATATCTATCAAGAGATGGTAGAGCGAGTTCTTCAATTTGTGTAGTCATTCGTTTTGTAAAATCTCGTAATACAGTTTGTAAAGAATCTTTTTGTGCGATAAATGATTGATAATCGTTGTTAATATCATCAAGAATGTCTTTTGAAATAGAACAGTTCTCGTCTTCTGTATAAAATTCATTTAGTTTGGGTGATAGATTATCTATAATATCAATAGCAATGCGTATATACTCCGCATTATACTGGCAGTTTTGAATATATACGAGAACATTACCTTTATTTATATCTATTTGGAAATTTTGTTTAAACGCAATACCACTGTGTTGTGAAATGAAGACGCCCGACATATTAAGAGTATCAATATCGCGTATGAATTTGGATACTTCTTCTTTTGGAATATTGTATGAATATTCTTTGTTCTCAATCATTATATCGGGTTTATCGGTTCTCTTCATAATAAAATCGCCACTTGCTTTGATTCCACTGGTATTTGTAATTTCGGCTGTGTTATACATAGAATGTAATAGAGATGAAAGTTCTCCTTCTCCTAGTTTTCCTTTATGAGTGGAACTTTTATATTTACCAAGGAAGCCTTCAAGTTCTCCAAATAACTTGTTTTGTAGAGCAACAGAATTATTTGTAGTTTCTTTAATCATATTTATGTTATTACTCAACCGTTCTTCGGACGCATTCAAAGTAGAATACAAAGGGTGTTGAATATTTTGTATAATATTGCTAAGTTTGTTCTCTATAGTGCTTAGAAAAACTGTTTGTGCTTCTTGATTATTAATGCGTTCGGTTAGTTTATACGTATCATTAATTATAGTATCTTGTAGGTCTTTCAGGTTCTCTTTAATGAATGAATTTACAGAAGAATTATTCTTCGGGAGAACATCATTCAACAACAGTGTAGTCTTATCAACAAGAATATTATTACTTTTATCAATAAGAGAACTAATTTTTTCATTTGTAGTTAATGAAGATGTATTAATTATGCTAGTAAATTCGCGCATATACTCGGTTTTAATATTATTCATTTGTAGCATCATCTTATCATTAATATCATTAGTAAGAGCGTTGACGTTTTTATTAACCGCGTTTATACAATCAGAAATGTTCTCAATACGTGCGCTGTTCTCTTTCATAAACGATAA
>JACCDP011044212.1_pt1 | contig 13077 bp, 17 predicted proteins | sample 7445841 | NCBI WGS metagenome assembly JACCDP01 (sample SAMN15323441, study PRJNA562643) | freshwater metagenome | isolation source: river surface water | place: USA:Blue River Watershed | collected 2017-08-17
GTGGAATAGTATGTTCAACGAGAGGGGGAGGCTCATTTAAACTTTTGGGGGTGGGGGCACGGTGGGGTTGAGATATTCTAGAAAACGGTTGGGGTACCCCCTCATTTTATGCAGAAATCAATTGCAAGGGAGAAAAATCACCTTCTATTTCAAATGAAATCTCTGCTTGCGTAAGTATCCAATTCTCAATCAACTGATGATGGTGTCTCAGCAATTCAATCGGCCGCACTCGATAATGTTTCTCAGCTATGGCCGATGCAGCATGACCCATTATCTGTGCAACAACTCCGCTTGGTATATTTAACCATTCAGACAAACTTCCAAAACTTCGACGCAAGCCATTTAGAGTAAGGTTATAAATACCTGCCTTACTACATGCCTCAACATGTTGTTTTCTTGGGGGGGAAATATTTCCATTTATTGCAAACGCGCTTGCAAATACCTTATCGCTAGTTCTAGGTAAAGAATTCAATAAGTGATAAAGATAGTTAGTAATTGGTACCAGTCGCTTACCTTCGACTTTATCTCTAATATTGATCGTTCTCCATTTAAAATCTATGTCTTCCCATTTGAGTGAGAGAACTTCACCAGGCCTTGCCCCAAGAATAACGATGGCTTGAAGTGCTGCACTTACTATTGGGTTTTGAATTGCCTTTACTTCTTTAAACCATGGTTTTAACTGCTCACGCTGTAATACATCAGCTTTTGCAGAGGGCTTACCAAATGATTCTCTAGCTCGTCTACTAGAAGCAGCACCATGTGAAATAAGATATTTGAAATCAGGATGATTTTCTGCCCAATTGATAAAGGCCTTAAGACAACGAAATGCTAATCTGCCATAAGTTGGTCTACTTACGCCCTGCTCCTTAGCCCAAGCTTCAATTAGGTCTTGGTTTAAATCAACTAACCTAATATGCATGAGCGAATAAAGTGGTCCTGCAATCGTTACCCCCTTACCTCGAGTTCCACGACTAGTTACTTTACCTCCAGCATTACTTAACTTTATATGGTCTAAATAAGTTCTATCACCCCAGCGAGACTTACGTTCATCAAGATAAACATCCCACGCCGTGCGAAAGGTCAGAGACTTAGATATCTCCAAATCTTCAGCCGCTTTTTGATCTAAAGCTTTTTGCTTTTCAACCTCACGCGGATCAACACCTCCATCAAGCAATACTCTTAGTCGATTCGATTCTACTCTCGCCTGCTCTATCGTCCATGACCGAACATCGCCAATAGTTTGTCTAATTGTTTTACGGTTAAGCTTTGCTTCAAATACAAAACTCTTTGCACCGCCATTAGTGGTGCGTACTCGCAAACCTGGAGACTTAGCATCTCTTAAAAAAATCTGATCTTTATCAGAGGGACATACCAGACGCTGAATCAACCCTGCAGTTAGTTCTACAGGTTTGTCTAAATTAACTGTTGCTGAGTTTTGAGTTCGAGCCATACCGAAATCCATGTAGCCACCATGTAGCCAATTTTACGGTATTTTTAGGAATAAAGATCAACACGTAATACATATTTTTTAACTTAAGTCATTGATATATAACGTAATTATCAACACAGATCAACATAAATCAACACTGTAATACGCGAACTGTTAATCCGCAGGTCCCTGGTTCGAGTCCAGGTCGGGGAGCCAAAAAGTCAAATAAATCAAGTGCTTATGCAACTGATTCAAGAATAGAGTATCTAAGTCGTAAGTTAGATACTTTTTCAAGCAAAATCAACAAAGCCTGCAGACTAAACTCTGTAGGCTTTTTTGTTGCCTGTCCTGGGAATTCCTTGCCTTTTTTGTTGCTCCTGTCACCATCAAATGTATCTAACTTTTGACGGAATCCGACATGAGAAAAATAGCTATCTATGCACGTGTCTCAACAGACAAACAGTCAACAGAGAATCAGCTACTTGAGCTTAGAACTCTCTGTAATCAGCTCGGTTACACAATCGTTCAGGAATACACAGATAACGGTATCTCAGGTGCTAAGAGTCGTGATGCACGTCCTGCTCTTGATCAGCTATTAAAAGACGCTACACGTCGCAAATTCGATATGGTGATGTGTTGGTCAATCGATAGATTAGGAAGATCACTACAAAATCTTGTCGAAATTCTGAATGAACTTCAAGCACTCAAAATTGATTTGTACTTTCAGCAGCAAGGAATGGATACATCGACACCAAGTGGAAGAATGATCTTCTCAGTATTTGGTGCAATTGGTGAATTCGAACGAAATCTAATTCGTGAAAGAGTAATAGCTGGTCAGCAAAGAGCAAAAGCTAATGGAGTTAAATTAGGAAGACCTACAAAGATGAATGACGGTATGCGTTCAGCAGTCAAAATTCTTCGTGAAAAAGGAATGGGAATCAAGCAAATATCACGAGAACTGCAGATTGGAGTAGGAACAGTATATTCAGTTATGCAAGTAGCATAAGAAATAAATATTTGAATAAAATATTAATCTAACACCGCATCTGTAACTTGATGATGAATTATTATTCCAGTACCAACTCGAGATAAATTACCCCAAAAACGAACTTGCTGCTCTTTTGAAAAATTACCTGCTATTTGATTACGAAATATTACATCCGCATAATTTCCTTCTTTAGTAAATAATCTTATTTCTGCTTGATTTTCAGCTCTTACATTAAAAACTTTACCACTGAAATAAAGACGTTTTCCGAGCTTTTCTTGTTCACATCGCTGTCTTTCAAAAGTCATTCCATCTGCGCATTTTTCGATAGATTTATTACCATCTAAAAAATCTAATAGCGCTTGTCTTGTTCTCATACCATATGATTTCGCCATTTTAAATTCGTTGTAATTTTCAAAATCCCCTAGTCGTCCTTCTGCCAGCTCACTTCCATTCGGGTATCCTTTATCTATCGCATATTGATAATCAAGAAAATTATTAATTTTCATTTGTAAGGATCGATGATAAGTAGCGGAATCAGAAAATCCATTTCCTGAAGCAATTTTCCATTCTTTAGCATCTGAGAATTTTCCTAATTTTCCAGCAGAATAGTCATCGTTATTTTCATAACCTAGTTTCTTAGCTTCACGATATTGATTTACTTCACTAAATTTTCCTCTAACGGCATCTAAATATTCTTTTCCACTTTCAAAGCCACCATTAATTGCAGCTCTATATTGAACACTATCTTCAAGACCAAAGGCTAAACTAGTCATAAACTCATCTTTTGTAATAAAACCGCCTTTTTTAAATTTTTGATAATCATCGAAATTATCAAAATTCAGTCTTAACCCATCTGTGAAACTTTTCTTATCAGGAAAACCTTTGTCAATAGCATTAAAATATTCATCAGAATTCTTAAATCCAAGATCCATAGCCTTAGTCATTTCAGCAAAATTTCTAAAACCTTTTTCATGAGCGTTTTTTTCTTCTGAATACTGAATATAGAAATATGCTACAAAATTAATGAATATTGCTCCAACTACGCCCAAAAGAAATAATTTTTTCCGACTCATGGTAATTTTTTTAATTATCAAATTTATAAAATAATTAATTTCTAAATTTTTCAATTTATAAATTCTTAAGAAAATATAAATATAATTTCTTAAGACTTAATTATACATTTTCATTAGATTTTCTCACTTTTTATCCTCGTAATATCCTTTTCCAGGAATGATGTGTCGAACTCCACCTCGAGGATTTTCTACATCACCCTTGCGTCTTGGTATTAGATGTACATGACAGTGAAAAATAGTTTGTCCTGCAGTTGCTCCACAGTTTATTCCGATATTAAAACCATCGATAGTAGAGTCTTTGTCTTGTAGCAACTTCTTTTGCTCTTGCATCAGTCTATTAATAGCACTAACTTCAGCTGGAACCAATTGAAAATAGTCTAAAACATGACGCTTAGGAATGAATAACGTATGACCATCAGTTACTGGAAAACCATCTCGAATAGCATATGCCAGACTATTTTCAGAAATTATTCTATTTTTACCTGTTATTTGGATATCGCAAAATAAACAGTCAGTTTCTCGGTTCTCATAAAGAGTTTTGAATTCTCTAAAGTCTGTATCATCAGTATTTCTTTTTGCAGCATTACAAGAATAGCAAAGTGCTTGATAGTTAGCTAAATCATCTTTTCCACCAAGTGATTTAGGAAAGATATGATCTACTTCAATATTCTTCTCGACTGCAGATATTCCACAGAGTTCGCATTTGAATTTTGCACGACTTAGAACTTCATATCGAACAGATCCAGAAATCGGTCTATGTCCACGTTTTCTGTGCTGCCAAATAGAATCTCCACGTTGACTTTCAAATTTTTGTATTTTTTGTTCGCAAAGTACTATTAGTTCTATTTTTTGTTCTTCACTTAATTCATCAGATCCAATTAATTTATAAGTATTACCATCTTTTTCTGTAATACCTCTATTTTTCGTAAGAACTCGACCAACCATATTTTTAACGATTTCAGAAAAATACTCTATTTGTGTCGGATCTTTATCTAAAATTGCCTGTGCTATTTTATGAACGGATGCCTCACCATTGTTCTTCAAAAGCTCAATTAGCATCACAGGTTGATAAACCTGCGCCATACGCATTTCCTCTTCAATAAATTTTTTTAATCTGACAAAATTCATTGTTTACACATAACCTTCAAAGCCATACATATTTTCTGATTACCAGAAATACTGCATATACTTCCTTGGGCAAATTCATTTATTGTTAGTCTTCCATAAAAATTTCCCTGCTTATCTACAAGCACAGGCGCAGAAGAAGTAAATTCATTACATGCCGAATATGAAGAAAATGAATTTTTATATTCACCAAAAGAATTCCATTTACCAAAATTATTATTCCATCCAAATTGAGACATTTCATTCCAAACTGAATCGCCAGACATTTCATTGCAAGTTAGGCAGCCAAGAAATTCTTTATTATTTCTTCCACCAAATATCAATATTTCTTGTGCATTAACAATTTCAAGATTTATTAATAACAAAATAAAGATAACTATTTTCTGTTGAAATTTCATAATTTATCAAGAATCAAATTTTTGTTTCATCATTAAGAGTATATAGTCGATATCTTTAGTATCTTTAATACTAAGTGTATAAACCTCTTTGTACTGATTTTTAAAAAGTTGAAATAATTTCTTTGGATCATCTAGTATAAAACTTGATTGGATAGATTTTACATTTCCCGTAAAATCAACTTTGCTAATCATGTCAATTTTAATTTGATTCTTTTGAGGATTTATATAAATTTTTCTTTTACTTCCTCTTAGAACAGAAATGTAGTTTTGTTTAGATTTGAAAGATATATCACTCCAATTCAACATACCTTCTTTTAAATCTTCGTATATTTTTTTAATATTTTCAGGCGTTTTTTCCAACACAGATTCTTCATCAGAAACCTGAACTTCACTAAGTATTACATCTTTAGATTTTTCTATTCCTTTAATGCTTTGCTTAGATGAGTTAACTAACTGATTCAATCCAATCATCTCATTACTATATTTTTTCACTTCCCACAATTCAAATGGAATGTCTTTAAAGTTAACACTATCTCTTTGATATTGACTAAAAGACGGTGATATGAAAATAACTCTTGATTGAGTCCAATCGATTTCATCTCTTTTCAAACTTGAATTTGTAGTTTCATTGTATTCCAATACAAAATCAGACTTATTGTTCAACATAGTAGAAAGATATGTAAATCCTTGATCTATTACTGAATATGATTGATTTTTCTTGTATTCAATAATTACAAAAGATTTCTGCTCTTGGTCAAAGCATAGACTATCTATCCTGTAGCCATTTACAGAAAATTCACTTTTCACTAATTGAAGATTGAATAATTCTTGAGTATTTTTTTCAATGACAGACTGAATATCTTTTTCCAAGTCAAACTTATCTGCCTCAAGTATTTTTAATTTTTCATTTTTATCGAGTTTATATAAATCCAATTTTATCTCTCAATACTAAAATTTATTGGTTTTGCAAAATTTTTTAATCAACTTTACTGCAAGAGCCCACAGTAAGTGCTAGGGAATCTTTATTTTCTGCAGTTCGTTGTATATCCGAATGCCAAGGGAATCTTATAAATTGCCCATCGGGATGAAAGAAAAATTGTGGAATAGATTTATCGCAGGATATTCTCTCAAGCTTGCCTTTTTTCCAAAATTCAGTGCACATACTTACATTAAAGACACTGGATTCTTCTCCAACAGTTTTATTTTCATAGCAAACCTCGACGAAGCCAGTAAAAGAGCCTCCTTCATCAGAAATTTTTGTCTCTTTTGGCTCAGTACAGAAAATCGATTTGTTTTTTTCCTTGGCTTGGATGTCTTTGTAGCTTTCGAGTGAAAGCTTTTTAACTAGATATTTCCTCGTTACTTTAAATTGAGTTGGAACCCACTGGTTATTCGCCCAATTGAAGCCAGTTGATTTTTCTTCTATACACAAAGTCGAACTTACAGGATATTTGAGAAGATTAGATCCCTCTGCTTGGACAAAGCAAGGAATGAAAATTAAACTTACCAAATGGATTTTGAAAGTTTGCCTTGTACTTAGTTTTAGTAGTTGAATCTTCATGCCGGATATGCTCCAAATATTAATTATTATCTAAATTTCCTCTACTTGAGTTACAGGTCGCACAAAGAATACGTAAATTTTCTGGCTCATCGTTTCCACCTTTTGATACTGGCAGTATGTGATCAAATTGAAGTTCCTCTTCTGCGCCACAACGACAGCAATTTTTATCTCTCTGAAGCACAAAAGCAAGAACATCATCATCGATTTGCCTTCGTTTTATTTTTTGAAAATCTTTGTCAATAATTCGTCTTATTCTTGAGACTCTCTTTTTGAGGCGTAATATTTCATCATCTTCACTTTGTACATGCTCTTCTATACGCAAGCAGATAAGATCATAATCATATTTGTTTCTTGCAGGACGATTTGTCCATATTAATTTGCCTTTAAAAAACCACAAAAGACTATCTTTTTTTATTTGTTCATTTTCACCACTTGTAGAAAACTTTTGAATAGCTTTAAGTACATTTTGTACTTCATCTATTTCACTAATATTTTTTAGAAAGGGAAATTTAAATTCATATTCATAATCGATAGTACGAGCAGCACGACCTTCTCCAATGAAAAGGTTTAATACAAAAGGTATCGCATTAACGTCAATATCTTGATCGAAGTTCGCCAAAACATTATACATATCAACATTTATAATACTTCTATAAATAGTTAGCACTTCATTTTCATATCGACCGATAGATGTAATTTTTAATGGCTCCATTTTTTTTAAATGACTTTTAAGTAATTCATTTTTGAACTGTCGGAACTAGGACTTTCTGAACGTAAAAACTAGTATATCCAATAACAAATAATCAGCAGTATTTTCAGAGATTTTCTGAACCATCACTACTAGCAATTAATTTACTGTTTGCACCAGTTAATGCTGACTCATCAATTACACGCTGAGTCCACATCTCTTCGTTCTCAAGCAATTCAATAGATTTCAGTTGCTCAAGCTCGAGTTCAAATAGTTGCCCGTCAGATATTGGTTTAGATTTCATTCGGTTTCACACGTAAAACCATTCAACATTAAGTTCACAGCTTGGATTACTGCTTACAGATAATGTATGTCACTACGCCATATAAGTGAAGTTTAGTTACATTATCTATCTCTTCTGTTACTTTTGAGTGTGTTTGGATTGAATGATTTAGTTGGCGTGAAATACGAAGCTCATCATTTGCTAAAACGATAACTAACTGATCAGGATGCGGAATAGCTTCACCATCGACTATAAGCAAATCGCCTAGCTTTAAACCGCATTGACAAGCAGACAGATCACGGACGGGATAGATGAAGGTACTACCTGGCTTTTGTATTAGAAGCTCGTCTAGAGTCACTCTAGACGGCACTGGGATAGCTGATTTAGAGGATAAGCTAAGTCCCAGAGCAGCTGTAGATATGCTCTGGGAAGACAAAGATTGGCTTAGGGATAAATCAGACATTCACTTAGATTGCTATATGTTTATACAGTAATCAAGGATTTGATTAAATTACTAACTTGATAAAATATGAAGTAAATGTGCAAACACGAATTAAGGGTTCGTTGAGTTATCAGTTCACTAAAAACTAAGAGTTATCTTGAAGCGGACTGATTCAGAAAGTCTAAAAATGCATATGGTGTTATTAACGTGATAAAAAGTGTTCAGAATTGAACAAAAATACGGGTTCAGAAAGCAGTTCGTTTAAGAAGAGATGGCGTAAAAGTAAAAATATGGGCTATGAACACATTTTAAAGGTAAAGAAATTGCAGGCATGCCTCATAAGGCTCGTAAAAATTTAAAAAGAATACGATTATTCAAATGAGAGGATAAAGATTTTATCAACTGCTGCATATGCCGATGAAATGGTAGCAGGTAAAGTTATACATTCTCATACAAATAGCTACAATGAACACTAGCAACAGGTTATTCCAAATACTGTAGAGAATCAGCACGAAAAATCGCCTGTGGATAATAAAAACGGATACCCATGGAGAACTAATGAATACCTACTTAGTAGTAATTTTATTTTTAGTTGGCATAATTTTTTATATCAGATATACCAAGAATTATACAAAACGATTTACTCATATTGGTTTGTGTGCTGCGCAAGCATATATTATGTATGGTGATGAGGACTCTTTATTGGCGGCAAGGACGGTGTGCGCATCCATGTCTACACCAGATAAGAAACAACTACTTTATTACATTTCATTTGCACCTACAGCTGGAGAAGGTATTGATGCGACTGAAGCAAAAGAAAGAATAATAAAAATTATAAATCTGATTGAAAGTGACAAAAATTCAATTTCTGAAAGCACTCTATTCAAAAAACAACTTGACGAAAGAAATAAAGACTGGTTACACGCAGTTATGAAATGTGACCTTGATAAAGCAGATGAATTGTTTAAAAGCTCTTTGATAAAATATTTACCAATACAATTAAAAAAAGACATTTCAGAAAATAATGAACGGTAATAGGTAATCGGAACATCATGTGCAGCACTAACATCTGTATTAAATTAAAGTGATGGACTTATAGTTATTAATTTTTATCAATATTAGTATAATAAAGAACTACTAAAAATAGTTATTCACACTGATACAACCACAGCAGTACTTTACCGTGCTCTGTGATCAATGAATCATGCAGTAGTTCTACGAAGTTCAATATTCTTAGTTTCTGTTCTTCGTGTAACTGCTGCTTCTCTTCAAGTGTCATCTCATCTTCTGGTGATAGTAGAGTTAGGCATAATCTTGATCGATCAATTATTTCAAGCTGCTCTATCAGACTGAGACAAGCATTAGCATTGCTTACAGCTTCAATTCAAGTCAATTTACTGAACGTCATTGCATTTCCTCAATAACAGCAACTAGCTATACTAAGACTGACTTCTCTTTCTTAGCTTGAGTAGCAACTTGCTTTAAGAACTGAGTAGCTGTTTGATTAATATTAGTCTGATAGATATTCAAATTTGTAATTAGCACTGTCACTGACTGACGATCAAATTGCTTTGCTAGTAATTGAAGTTCACGTGACATATTAGAGAAATCCTCTGTTCGGAATATAGTCATTTATGTGACGCAGCAATACAGCACGTGCAAATGATCCTTTCTTTGGATGGTTCATTGAGAGAAAATGAAGATTTGAAGCCTTCGCGAAACTGCCATACACTAACGCCATATATACTAGCCACCCGGAAGTCAGTATGGCCATCTCAACCATCTTCATCAACAACTGTATCCAAACTGTAGTCCTACCCTTCGAACTGCAACTACCTGAGAGCGTGAAGCTTGTGCATGTGCGTGCTGTCGGCAACGAACGCATTATCTCGCCGATTGATAGTAGTTGGGACAGCTTCTTTCTTAGCAGCTCACAAGTCAGCGAGGATTTCTTTCTGGAGCGTGCAAGTCAGGAACAATCCGATCGTAAATACATCGAATAATCACCTACATGCTAGCTACAAACATGGTCATTGGTAATCTACGTGATCAAGCGCATTCCAACCGAAGTGCTGCATATCGTCAGATCGATCGTTCTCGAGACAATAGTAACCATCAGCCTAAAGCTTGCTGAAAGTATGGGCTACGCTTATACTTTTCTCACTATGAAACCTTCAGCCGCCTTGAATGCCCATCGGACCGAAATCCGCGAGATCATCCTCGCCCACAGGGCGAGTAATGCGCGCGTCTTCGGGTCAGTCCTTCATGGCACCGACACGGACTTAAGTGATTTGGATATTCTGATCGATCCAACATCAGAGACAACCCTATTCGATCTTGGCGCAATTAGCTATAAGCTTCGCACTTTGCTTGGAGTTCAGGTCGATGTCTTAACTCCAAATTCTTTGCCTGACGGTTTCCGAGATAGAGTCATTAAGGAAGCTCAGCCTATATGAAACGTGGATCTCTTCGTCTTGAGGAGTATCTAAAGCACATACTGAAGGCGATAAATCGCATTCAGAAATACTGCGATGACATGAGTGAAATTAGTTTTCTCGCAAGCGAAATTACGCAAGATGCGGTAATTCGTAATTTCGAAATCATTGGTGAAGCAAGTAAAAAAATTGAGCACGTCGCCACCCCAGAATTTCTTGCCTTGAACCCAGATCTGCCACTCACCTTTGCCTACGACATGCGTAACTTGCTGACGCATGGCTACTACAAAGTTGATCTCGAGGTGGTATGGAAAACTATTGAGGCAGATCTTCCGAATTTTAAAATTCTGGTCGAAAAAGCGCTCCAGGATCTCTGATTAAATGACCGCAAAATCCCGCTTTCAATTACACAGTTGATTGCATACTTATAAACATGCATCTAGTCTGGCTAGCAGTCTATTGGGTAGCGTAATATTCACACGCTCAATTTCACCTGAGAGCTAGGTAGGATCAATCTCCGCTATTGCCCAGACCCAGCCTTTGAACTCACTCTTCTTTTGAAATGCTGCAACGCTGCTGGGCTTAGGAGCACTCTGATCAGCATCGAGCGCCGTTTTTATCCAGAACTCAATCGCTTCCTTCGCGTTTTCTATGGCCTCATCAATTCCAGAATCGGCAGCTGAAAAACAACCAGGAAGATCGGGTACAACAACACTCCAAGCTTTTGTGTCATCACCTGTTTCAATTGCAATCGGATATTTCATAATAGCGCCCTCATTTTTATCTTCGCTGAATATTGGGTAGAAAAAACAATGATTTACCTGTCTTTGCGAATACTATTTTTAACAAAGCACAATAATACTTTACTTTTGTATTCGATCGAATACAATACTTAAATGTACACCGTCAAATACCTCCCCGAGTTCGCTCTTTGGCTTGACGGCGTAAAAGACCCAATGACGAGAGCAAGACTTGTTCGTCGTTTAGAAAAAGTCTCTAGAGGTTTGCTTGGCGATGTTGAACCAGTCGGTGAAGGCGTTAGCGAGATGCGAGAACACTACGGATCTGGTTGGCGAATGTATTATGTTTCGCGAGGCAATACGCTGATCGTAATGCTAGGAGGCGGAGATAAATCAACTCAGCGTAACGATATTACTAAAGCTATTGCGCTATCTAGAACGATTGAGGAGTAAGTAATGAATAAAAAAATTAAGGTTGCAGACCTACCTACCTTTGATCCTGCCGAACATCTAAAAGATGATGCCGAAATCGCCGCTTATCTTTCCTTAGTCATTGATGAAGGCGATCCAGGAGAGCTCGCACACGCACTCGGAATCGTCGCAAGAGTTCGTGGAATGGCACAAATTGCTGAAGAAACTGGTATTGGTCGTGAGGCACTTTACAAAGCTCTGCGTGCTGATTCTCAGCCGCGTTTCGATACCATTTCGCGTGTCTGTAAAGCTCTTGGCGTGAAGTTAGTGGTTCAGCCTACTCATTCATAAGGAAGCTGCAGCGATGCAATGCAGTTATTGTATCGTCTGAGAGACTGACCAACCGCAAATCATAACTATAGAGAGTACGACTTATAGAATAAGGTCTTTGCTGGTCAACAGAGCAACATATACATCGCACTCACAAAAATCAACTGAGTTATAACCAAATTTGCAGACACACTAAATGCTATTGTGCAGCGAATCGGCTCGGCGGCTGCTTAAGTCTGACTATGTGGAAGTGCGTGAAGATGTTGTCCAACCTGTAGAGCTAAAACCGTTACTTAAGTTCGACTGATTACATTTACAGGGTTTTATTTACTACGCTACCCTTAAAAACGATAGAACTGCCTGCTTTTGGGAAGTTTCAGCTACAACATGTGATTTGCATGCATTATTAGCCTCACCAATTTCGATGGCTGTTAATAGGCGCCACATAAAATGATTGTTTTTTACTTAACAACGGCATTGGGCTAGCATTACAAACAACACTGTGATAATTGATCTAGCGTATTTGGTTCTGTATAGAGTCTATCAAGAAGAGATTTAACTTACAGCTTGGTTAACTTAAACTAAATAAAAATATGTGAGGTGCTATGTGGATTGAGCTAGGGATATTTTTTCTTGTGCTGTTATTCGGCATCCATCAAATTAGAGACGTCCGAAAAGAACAGCGCAAGCGAGCAGAACGAGAGTTAGCTGAAAAGAACGAATCAAAATGAAGCTTGCGATTTCTACGAAATAGCGGATCTACAATTATTGATCTAAATACAATCTACTTAGCTATCACTAAACTTTGAGCTGATCACATATTCAATAAATAAGAAAGTCCTCGATTTATTAATCAAGGACTTTCAACAATCAATTTATTTAATATTCACAACGTAAGCTTTGAAAACACTTTTTCCTACATTTTTTACTGCATAAGCTTCTTGATCTTCAGGTTGATCAAGGTATGCAGTGTTTGTGCATTTAGCGAGCCACAACTACTTTACGAGCAGATGTCTTACTTGCAATTCGCTTAGTTGATTTCGTCACTTTCTGTTTACCTACGTTTGAAATCTTTGTACTCTTAATCAACTTCGACTTAGCTGCAGTTGCTCTTTTGTGAGGCTTATTTCGACAAAGCTTGGACTCGCCAATTAATGCATCTGCAGGGATTCCA
>JACCDP010193452.1_pt1 | contig 13075 bp, 13 predicted proteins | sample 7445841 | NCBI WGS metagenome assembly JACCDP01 (sample SAMN15323441, study PRJNA562643) | freshwater metagenome | isolation source: river surface water | place: USA:Blue River Watershed | collected 2017-08-17
AAATGAGTGGATCCGAGGTGAGAATGAGACTCATCTCTGGAACCAACACCAACCGAAGCCGAAATAGCAACCGATGGAGCACCTTGGATGTGTTCAGTTAAGATGCGAACACCGCTGTCGAGGACGGTTTTTGAAACCGTGGCCTCGTCAGCGGTGAACTCAACTGAAGCTTTTAGTGGCAGTAGCAACTAATTACTCTGCCTTTGCTTCGTCCTCAACTACAGGAACCAGCGATAGCTTGCCGCGGTCATCGATCTTGGCAATCTCCACCAAAATCTTTTGGCCAACTTCAAGTACGTCCTCTACGTTCTCAACACGCTTTCCACCTGAAATCTTCTTCAGCTCAGAAACGTGTAGTAGCCCGTCTTTGCCAGGAAGCAAGGAAACGAATGCACCGAAGGTTGCAAGCTTCACAACAGTTCCCAGGAATCGCTCGCCAACCTCTGGAACGTGCGGGTTAGCAATTGCATTGATGGTCGCCTTGGCTGCCTCGGCGGCAGGACCATTGGTCGCACCAATGAAGACAGTTCCATCGTCTTCAATGCTGATTTCAGCTCCAGTGTCTTCCTGAATCTGGTTGATCATCTTGCCCTTTGGGCCGATTACTTCACCAATCTTGTCCACTGGAATCTTCACAGAGATGATTCTTGGGGCATATGGCGATAGCTCATCTGGTGAGTCAATTGCCTCGGTCATCACGTCCAAGATAAATAGACGTGCTTCCTTAGCCTGCGTCAGAGCCTTTGCTAGCTCAGCCGATGGAATTCCATCCAACTTGGTGTCAAGCTGAATAGCGGTTACGAATTCGCGAGTACCAGCGACCTTGAAGTCCATGTCGCCAAGAGCATCTTCGGCGCCAAGGATGTCGGTGAGTGCTGCATACTGCGTCTTGCCATCCACCGAGTCTGAAATCAGACCCATTGCAATTCCGGCAACCGGTGCACGCAGAGGAACACCAGCGTTCAAAAGGCTCAGGGTGCTTGCGCAAACCGATCCCATCGAAGTCGATCCATTTGAACCGAGAGCTTCCGAAACCTGTCTAATCGCGTAAGGGAACTCGTGTCTGGTCGGTAGAACCGGGACCAAAGCACGCTCAGCCAACGCTCCGTGACCAATCTCACGGCGCTTCGGTGAACCAACTCGACCAGTCTCACCCGTCGAGTAAGGCGGGAAGTTGTAGTGGTGCATGTAGCGCTTGGTGGTGACTGGCGTCAGCGCATCAATCTGCTGCTCCATCTTTAGCATGTTCAAGGTGGTAACACCCAGGATCTGAGTCTCTCCGCGCTGGAAGATGGCAGAGCCATGGGTTCTTGGAATGACTGAAACCTCTGCGTCGATGACGCGGATGTCACTCAAACCACGTCCATCAATACGGATTCCCTCTTTCAGAACACGTGTGCGCATGACCTTCTTCGTGACAGCCTTGTAAGAAGCTGAAAATTCGAGCATCTGCTCTTCGCTTAACTTTCCGGTTAGCTCCTCTTTGACCTTCGCCTTCAGAGCATCGTCAGCTTCCTGACGAGCCTGCTTGTCAGCAATTTGGTAAACCTTGCCAAGCTCTGCAGCAGCAGCTGCAGAAACAGCTTCGTAAACCTCATCGGAATAAGGTAAGAAGAGCGGGAATTCTGCAGTTGCCTTAGCGGAGTCCTTTGCCAACTTGTTTTGAGCTTCAACCAAAACCTTTATGAATGGCTTAGCTGCCTCGAGGCCTTCTGCAACAACCTCTTCAGTTGGAGCCTTCGCTCCGCCCTGAATCAAGTCCCAAGAAGTTTCGGTGGCTTCCGCTTCAACCATCATGATCGCAACGTCTTCTTTGCCATTTTCCTCAATGACTCGACCTGCAACCACCATGTCGAAAACAGCGTTTTCGATTTCGGAGTGGCGAGGGAATGCAACCCACTGGCCGTCAATCAGCGCTACTCGAACACCAGCAACTGGTCCCGAGAAAGGCAGACCCGCCAACTGAGTTGACATCGAAGCTGCGTTGATGGCAATTACGTCATACATCTCATCTGGGTGAATTGACATGACAGTTGCGACAACCTGAATCTCATTGCGAAGGCCGTCGACAAACGATGGTCTAAGCGGGCGGTCGATTAGTCGAGCAGCCAAAATAGCTTCGGTGGATGGTCTTCCTTCGCGCCTAAAGAAGCTGCCTGGGATCTTTCCCGCGGCATACATTCTTTCCTCAACATCAATTGTTAGCGGGAAGAAATCGAACTGATCCTTCGGCTGCTTGGAGACGGTAGTTGCTGAAAACAGCATGGTCTCGTCGTCGAGGTAAACAGCTGCACTGCCAGCTGCCTGTTGGGCAAGTCGACCAGTTTCAAATCTGATCTTTCGCTTGCCGAATTTTCCGTTATCAATAACGGCTTCTGCGTATTTAATTTCTGGGCCTTCCATGGCCCCTCCTTATCCTCATTGCGCACGAAAACAAAGACCCCAATTGGGTCTTACGTGCTAGAGGAGGAAGCGCTGGTCGTCAGTCAAGAAATCTGGGGCAGTGACCCAGAATCCTCCACCGAGGACCCGCCTTCGTCTCCTCCTAACTAAAGCCTAACGAAGAGCTAACGATTTGCCCAGTAAAAAACCCCAGGCAATCTGCCTGGGGTTCTCTAAATTCGCTAGTTATCGGCGAAGTCCTAGACGCTCAACCAACTTTCTGTAGCGGTCGATGTCGATTTTCTGCAGATACCCAAGAAGTCGTCTGCGCTGACCAACCAATAGAAGCAGTCCTCTGCGTGAGTGGTGGTCGTGCTTGTGGTCCTTGAGGTGCTCAGTCAAATCTGAAATGCGGCGTGAAAGAACCGCGATCTGAACTTCAGGGCTTCCGGTGTCACCAGGGCCTGTTGCATATTCCTGAATAATCTGTTGCTTGATTTTCGAATCAAGTGCCATTGCTGGTCCTTTCATATCCGCTGCGCGGCGCCTGAGGCAGGATGCCAAAAGCTCTCTTTATCCGCGGCCGGTAAACGGCGAGCAATAGCCTAGGGATAAACCCAGAAAAATGCTAGGCGGTGGTTCCCTCTTGCAAGCTGGCTGGGTTTTCAGGCTCTACATACTTATTGCCATCGTAGAAACTTCTAGAGGGCTTGAGCGCGAAAACCAGGTAGATCACCATCACAACTAAAAACAGTCCAAAGATCGGAATCACTAGAAACACCAGTGACATAAGGTCCTCGGTCGAGAGGGCGAGCAGTCCGTTGGATGAGGAAAGAATTGAAATTGCTCCAATTGCAGCGAAGATGGCATAGGCAATTGGTACCAGTTGCAATATAAGCCACTTGGCCGAAAAGCCTGCGTCATGGAATCTTCGTGCAGTAACTGAGAGATTTGGAACCAACAGAGCTATCGCCAAAAAGTTGGTTATTGGGGTCGGCTGAGACAAAGTGTTCTGCAACTCAAGCCACTCGTCCTGAGCCACGGGAACTGGCCAAAGCACAGATTCAATAGTGGTAGCCACGATGCTGATGAGAATGGTGAATAGGAACCAGTACCAGAACTCTGATCGACTGGCGCGTCCTCTAAAGTTGAAGTAGTTACGAAAACCACTCACCACGGCATCTGCAAAGCTCATGCAACTACCCTAGTCTTCCAGCAGCTCCGCTGCTCGCTTGACGTCTGAGGCTATTTGATCGGTCAGGGCCTCGACCGAGTCAAACTTTGCCCATCCCCTCACCTGAGCCACATACTCGCAAACGACCGTCTTGTCGTAGAGATCCAAATCGTCTCTGCCTATGACGTGAGATTCGAGCAGTCTTGGAACCGCCTCGATCGAATCATTTGTCCCAATCGAATGCGCCGCTGGATAGCGAACGCCATCTGAAATCAAGTAGCCCGCGTAAACCCCGTCAGCTGGCAGCATTCCCTCGGCATCTCGGGACAGGTTTGCAGTTGGATAGCCAAGCTTTCGACCGAGTTTGCGACCATGCTCTACCGTTCCCTCCGTTCGGTGCCAACGCCCCAAAATTAATGCCGCTTCTGCCACTTGGCCAGACTCTAAGAGTTGTCGTACTTTGCTGGTTGAATACTTCTCCCCTTCTTCACCTAGATTGTCAATTTCGTTTACTCGAAAACCCCAATTTGATCCAAGTGCTCGCAACTGGTTGGCATCTCCTGACCCCCGAAAACCAAAGCGAAACTCCCTGCCGACCACAACTTCCTTTACGTTCAGGGGAAGTAGATATTTGACAACGAATTCCTTGGGAGAGAGAGAGGCAAATTCCAAATCAAAATTAATACTTATGACTTCCTCAATGCCCATTTCAGCCAGAAGTCTCTTCTTCTGGTTTGCCCCAATAACAGGCACGGGAACACTCTCCGGGTGGAGAACAGAATTCGGGTGGTTGCTAAAAGTGACCACCGTGGCAGTGCAATGACTAGACCTGGCAATTGCTACAAGGTGTCTAAGGAGCGCCTGGTGCCCAAGGTGAAGAGCATCGAACTTGCCTATGGCAACTGCAGTTTTCCCTGGGCTACAATCTTGAATTGGATCAAGCATGGCGACCTCGAAGCCACCAAATTCCAACAAGCGGCAACGCAAGTGGTATGAATCCATAACCGACACCAAAGCCCGACCAGACGCTTGGATGCGCAAAAGCGTCAGGCATCAGAAAACTAAGGAGTCCAACCGTCAGAACACCGAAGAGCTCGAACAGGAGTGCGGCCGTTGAAAACTTGTGAAGCCTGGGTTTTGTCAACGTGAAGGTCACAACCAAATAAACCAATGCAGAGACGGCGGAAAGAGAGTAGGCAAGCGGCGCTTCCCAGTACTTAGTGGAAATCTGGAACAAGGCCCTCGCAGAGGCGGAAACAGAGAAGACTGCATAAACAGCCACTAGGAGTCTGCCTATCCCAAGCTCTTGTTTCACTCGGACAAGCCTAGCTCTATCCTTCTAGCTCCCTCAGCAGTTCCTCTGGAATTTCAACCTCGGGTAATCCATCGTCCACAACGGCGACACTAGCCACTCTGATTTTTTCCAGCAATGGATTGAATACACCTGTCGAGATTGAGCCTTGCGAATCGAGGCGCAACAAGAATCTCGCGATGTATCGAGTCTCAAGGTCATCGGGACCGCAAAGATACATCAACACCGGATACAGAGCGGCCCACGGTTGGATGGCCTCGAACTGCCCAGGTAGGGGCTGAGCTGGAATGCTAGGGTCGTGGACAAAACTCAGGAATGGAGCTTCTCCGGTAATCAGCGTTTGACCAATACCAGTTTGAATAGTCAGAACGTCGGGTAGGACGACTGAGTCGGGATCGGACTCATCAAGCATCATGTTGGCATAGTTCATGGCCGCAATTTGAAGAGCTGCGAAGGAGGTGAGCTTTAGGTCACCATCAACCATTTCGTAGAGAGCATCCACCTCTGAACCAATACTCGGAGTGAACGCACTCATGTCAACGTCAGTGCCGGCCTCAAAGTCGAGCCAAACTTTCATGGATTCAATCGCTCCAGCAGGAGCTGAAGAAAGCAAATTTATTGGAAGCTGAGGAAGCTCAAGAGCTGGATTGATGGCTTGTATTCGCGGGTCGGACCAGTCCCCGATTCTCCCCTCGATTATCTCCACCAGGATGCTGGGTGAAAGGTTGACCTCATAAATGTCTGAGAAGAAGAAGGAAAACACAGCAGCGTCAACCGCAATTGGCACCGAAGCATAAGGTTCACAGCCCGTAACGACTTCTTCAGTTATTACCAGGCCAGAAGATGTTGGGTAGCTGTCGGAAGAGAGAAGACCCATTGAACCCTCGCAAGCCACGTCCATCGAGCTGTTCCAGAAGTCAGCGACATCCACCATTTCTGGAAGGATTTTCAGATCAATGAATTCCTGCCCACATTGAACGGTTCGCTCAGCAAGCTCGACTTTCAAAGATTCTGGCATAGGCGGAGTGCATGCCGAGAGGGTCAACAAAACCGCAGACGCGGAAGCAAGCAAAGATAGCTTTCGACGATTCACTCTGGGGTCCTTCCCAAGCAAGAGCCGGGGCACAGCTGCACCCCGGCTCCTTTCTTCAATTTGTGTTACTTACTTGATCTTTCGGATTGCTTCATTTGCCTTCTTCAGAAGAGTACCGCTAATCGCTACGTAGCCTTCCTTGGCAGCATTCTGAGGAGCACAGGTGTTTACGAAGAAGGAAAGGTAGTCAGCAATCGCAGCTGCCTTTGAAGTGCCGTTCTTCGTTGGAGCAAGTCCGTAGCTCACAAGGCTCAAGTCGTAAGCGCCCTTCACTCTCATGTTGTAGTCAAATACAACCTCACCAGAGGCCTTGATAACCTGCTTGTCCAAAAACAGCTTGGAATTGGCAATGGTGGGCTTAATCATTTGACCAGAAGCGTTTTGGATGTGAGCGTAATTCAAGTTGTTCTTGTCCGCGTCAGCGATGTCGATGTATCCCATGGCACCAACTGTGGCAGCAATCGATGTCGCTACACCCTGGTTTGCGCGAGAGGCAATCGAACCCTTGACGAGACCCGATCCAGCTGCAACGGTAAAGGCATCGTTCGCTTTGAATGGAGCCTTGTACTTCTGGGCTAGCCAGTTGGTGAAGTTGAAGGTAGTTCCTGAGCCGTCTGAACGGTAAACAGGGGTGATAGTGATGTCTGGAAGCTTAGCCGTCTTGTTTAGCGCGACAATCGCCTTGTCATTCCACTTTGAGATTTTTCCTAGGTACATGTCTCCAACAATTTTAGGAGTCAGGTTAAGTCTGGTAACGCCTGGAAGGTTGTAAGAAATCGTGACTGGACCACCCAAGATTGGAACATAAATGAAGTTGCTTGGCTTGACCTCACTTGCGGAGTACAGAGAGTCAGATCCGCCGAAGTCGTAAGTTCCATTGCGGAAGTTTGTCTTTCCGGTTGTTGAACCCACCGAAGCGTAGGTGACCTTGTTTGTGGTGTAAGCCTGAGTACAGACCTGTTGAAGAGCGAAGGTGTAGGACGCTCCGCCGGCAGTGATGCTTTCCTGAGCCTGAGCAGGCACAGCGGCAACTGAAGAAATTAGCGCTGCTGCTGCGAGAGCGCCAACTAGTTTGTTTCGCATTTAGTCTCCTTGATTTTTGGAATGCCCCGAAAGTGTCTCTTTACTGACTAAACAATTGGCCACGGCAAAGGGAACACAAGGTTAACTTCTAGTTACTATCCGAATCGACCGTTGACATACTCGTTCGTGCGCGGATCAATCGGTCCGTGGAAAATTGTGTCAGTGCTGCCGAATTCAACAACGTGACCGGGAGTGTTGTCCTCAGCCAAGAAAAACGCCGTTTGGTCCGAAATGCGTTGAGCTTGCTGCATGTTGTGAGTCACGATCACTATCGTCATCGACTCCTTTAACTCAAGAATAGTCTCCTCGATTCGCCTGGTAGAGCCGGGGTCGAGAGCTGAGCACGGTTCATCCATTAGTAGAACATCAGGATTCATTGCAAGACTTCTAGCAATACAAAGTCGCTGCTGTTGCCCGCCGGAGAGTGAAACAGCTGGGTCTGATAACCGGTCCTTTACTTCGTTCCACATAGAGGCGCGCTTGAGCGACTGTTCTACCAAATCGCCCTGATCGGTCTTTCGGATTCCCGATAGCTTGATTCCCGACATAACGTTGTCCTTGATTGACATAGTCGGAAATGGATTTGGTTTCTGAAATACCATTCCAACTTTTATGCGCACATCCACTGGATCGACAGCCTCGCCGTAAATGTCCTCTCCGTCCAAAAGCACTTGTCCAGAAAGTCCTGCGCTTGGAATAAGCTCGTGCATCCTGTTCAACGTGCGTATAAAGGTAGATTTACCGCATCCAGACGGACCGATCAACGCAGTCACCTGATTGTTTGGGAACTGGAGATTTACATCCTTGAGCACATGACGCTCACCAAACCAGACGTTGATGCCCTTTGCCTCGAGATGATTCTGAGTCATTATTTCGTGCTCCTTTTCTTAGCCTTTTTGGGAGCACTTACTACGCGAGCTGCTCCAAACAAAATTCCGACAAAAATAAGTAGTACTAGGGCAGCACCCCACGCACGTGCAAGAGAAGACGGATCCCCAATAGCCGTAAAGGTAAAAATGAATCCCGGCAAAGTTGACATTCCGCCCTCTAACGGATTCAGGTTTGTGCCGTTAGCCAAAGCGACCGTAAGAAGGATTGGTGCCGTTTCACCGATGATTCGAGCAATGCCCAACAAAATCGCTGTGACGATTCCTGATTTGGCGGCAGGAAGCGTGACCATGAAAAATGCCCTATACGATGGGGCCCCGAGCGCAAGAGCGCCATTTCTGAGATCTTGTGGTACCAGGCGAAGCGATTCCTCCGCTACGCGGGACACGGTAGGAAGCATCAAAGGTATGAGCGCTAAGGCGCCCATTAGTCCCGAATAGCCGCTCCATCCCGACAGAATTAGCATCGAATAAATAAACAAACCGGTCACGACTGAGGGCAGTGCTGACATCGCCTGCAACAAAGTCCGAATTGTTCCGCGGCCCCGTTGACGTGTTTCTGTCAAGAACACCGCGGTTGCAATCGCGAGCGGAACGGTAACAAGAGTCGAGATTCCAACCGTGATAACGGTGCCCAGAATCGCATGCCCAACACCACCAATCTCCAGACCAGTTTTACCAGAAACGTAAACATTGTTCTGGTAGATGAAATGAGGGCTCATGGCCTTAAAGCCCGCTTCAGTGACTGACCAAAGAACGGAGGCGAGAAGCACTAAAACAAAGATAGATAGAAAAAAGGTTGTGACTAGAAGCAGCCCGTCCATAATTCCGCGCTTACCAAAAGCGTAGAAACCGGCCCACGCTCCAAATGCCAACTGCATTGGAAGGAAAATCGTAAAAAGTCCCGACATGAAATCCATGCCAGTAGCAAAAAGCAAAAATCCGTAGATGGCTGAAGGCAAGACAATGGTTAATGCAGAGCCAAGCTTCACCTTGGATCCCAATCTGCGCCATGGCTCAGCCGTTTTTGGTCGAACTTCCGGAATCACGTTTTGCATTAGAGATCTTTCCTCCACGGCTGCGCTTTTTGGACAATGAAGGATGCAATAGCGTTGATTATGAGAGTGATGACGAATAGCACAACACCCGCAGCAAGTAGGGCCTCAACTTCCTCTGGAGTTGCTTCTCCGAATCTTGCCAAAATAAGCGAAGCAATGGCTCCACCCTGAGGCTCCAGCAAGTTAAACCAGTTGTAGTCACTGAATACCAGATTAAGAACGAAGAAAATTGCCACAGTTTCACCCATGGCGCGACCCAGCGCTAGTAAAACACCTCCAAGTATGCCGCCAGCTGAGGTCGGAAGGATAACTTGTCGCAGAACCGATTCCCTCGTTCCGCCCAATGCCAAAGCACCCTTGATTATCTCCTTATCCACTTGGGAGAACATCTCTCGAGTAACAGATGAAATCAGAGGGACAATCATCACAGCAACCACTATTGAGGCTATAAAAGGTGATCGAAGGAAGGTTCCAGTTTCATTTGCCAGAAACGGAAGAAATGGGCTCAAAGTTTCGCTAAGCATCTGTGCCCATTGCGCTCCAACAGGTGAAAAGACTCCCAATCCCCACAGGCCAAGAACGACTGAGGGGATTGCTGCTAGCAGGTCAACGATCACCGTGGCAGCCTTCGCAACCGAAGTAGGAGCCAGGAATTCGATAAAATACGCAATGGAAATTGCCATAGGGACAGCAATGAAGGTTCCAATTGCGGCGATTAGCAAGGACCCCCACAGCATCGGTCCAATGTGCAAAATCGGCGGTTCTGTCGTGTTATCCCAACCAACACCGAATGCGAACTCCAAGGGACCCTGCTCGACGAATGCCGGCCAGGCACGAATGGACAAGAAGAAAAGAATTAGCCCAATTATGACGAAGGAGGAATAGCCCGCCGCTCTGGCGACAGCAAAGAAAACCCTATCCTCGGTTCGCGATGGTTTCGATAATAGTTTTCTTCTGACAGCAGCATCGGTCATGGTCAAACCATGCCGATATCGAGTGAAATCAAGTTGGTCACAAGGTTAACTCTAGGTAAACGCTTCCCTAACTAAAATACGGAGAACCCGTCCAAATCTGCCACATTCGCAATTGCATTACGGCAACTGTGAGGGCAGAAAAACCCAAAATCACTAAAGACCACCTGCTTTTCTCTGCTAGCGCGAATAGTGTTCCACCCAATGGAACCAGCAGCGCAACAATGAGATAGCCGAAAAATTCTAGGGTACTGATACTCGCAAGCTGGCCCGCTATCACCATCCCAGTTGCTGTCGCAGTTTGAACCAATAAGCCCAGTTCAATTAACCCCATGGCCAAGACAGAGTAGCCGATGGATTTGTAGCCAAGAAAGCCCTGCAGAATTAGACCGAACCCAATCGCGCAACAAACCACCAAAACCAGTAAAAACAGCCACTCAATCATCAAAGGCCTCCGAAAAAACAGTTAGAGATCTAAACTGCCCCTCTTTCGTAGGCTCCAAAATGGCAAGCAAATTCCCTCTGTAGATGGCCGCGACTGGTTGGTCTTGTGTGAGGAAGACTCTTTTTCCATGGATTATGTTTTGCGCCTGTTCCTTAACAAGCTCAACACTAGGGAAAACTTTTGCAGCCACTGAACTCAGAGAATTCAGCTGTGTGACTTGATCGACCGTGCTCGAATTGGTGATGGAAAATTCTCCAATTCTGAGTCTTCGGAGTGATCGAAGGTGACCACCAACACCAAATGCTTTTCCTAAGTCCCTGGCCAGAGCCCTGATGTAGGTGCCAGAGCTGCAATCAACCACAACTTCAAATTCAATAAATTGTCCAACCTCACGTAATTCGGAAGTTATCTGCATGTGATAAACCTCAACTGTTCGAGGCGGTAATTCAACGTGTTTGCCCTCTAGCGCGAGCCGGTAGGCTCGTTTGCCTTCAACTTTAATGGCACTCACACTTGACGGTGATTGCTCAATGCGACCAGTGAAGTCACGAATTCGTTCTTCTATGTCGGACAGAGAGATGCCCGTTGCCGTTGACTCTTGGATAATCTCTCCGGTCAGGTCGTCTGTTTTCGTTGCTTGACCTAGACGAATGGTGGCTAGGTATTGTTTATCCAATCCAAAAAGGTGATGGAGTAACTTGGTCCCGCTGCCCACGCCCAAAATTAGCAATCCGGATGCAAACGGATCTAAGGTGCCAGCATGGCCAATTTTTCTCTCGGAAAGTTTCTTTCTCAGCTGAGCAACAACATCGTGGGAGGTTATCCCAATCGGCTTATCAATAAGCAAAATGCCGCTAGGCAATTACTCACCCTGCGACTTAGGTTTTTGATAAGGATCAGCATCGCCAGCTGGTTTGGCATTTTTGGCAATCCGCTCCAGCTCCTCATCTCTTCGCTTAGCCTCAGCGAGCAATTCGGCAAGAGCGCCAGCACTCGCTGGAATTTCATCCTTTATCAGCTCAATTGTTGGGGTGATCCTGATGCCGAGGCGGTGGCCAATCTCGCCGCGCAGGCGTCCACGATTTCTCTCAAGAGCGTCGATGGTTCTCTGCTGCTCTTCATCTGAGCCATAGACCGTGAAATAAATTTTGGCGTGTGCGAGATCTGGTGTCACCCTGGCATCGGTAAACGTAACAAACCCAATGTCAGGATCCTTCACTCCTCGCTCTAGCGCCTCGGCTGCGAGTACTTTGATTCGCTCTCCAAGTCGGCGAGCTCGATCGTGATCAACCACTAGACCCTCGGCTTCTCCACCATTTCATAGGTTTCAATTTCATCGCCAATTTGCACGTCGTTGAAATCACCCAGTCCAATACCACACTCGTAGTCGGTCTTTACTTCTGTGACGTCATCCTTGAATCTGCGCAATGACTCAACCTTGAGACCTTCCTTGATGACAGAACCGTCGCGAATAACACGAGCAAGAGCGTTTCGCTTGATCACGCCACTTCTCACGTAAGAACCAGAAATTGTTCCGAACTTCGAAGAGCGGAAGATTTCTCGAATCTCCGCGCTTCCCATCTGCTTCTCTTCGTATTCTGGCTTGAGCATTCCCTTCAGCGACTTCTCAATGTCCTCAAGAACGTTGTAGATAACGCTGTAGTAGCGAATGTCAACGCCTTCTCGATCTGCTCGCTCCTTCGCCTTGTTGTCAGGGCGAACGTTGAATCCAAGAATCACCGCAGAGTCAACAGTTGCCAGGTTCACATCAGACTCTGTAATCGCACCAACACCGCGGTGGATGATGCGTAACTGAACGCTCGCATCGACATCAATCTTGAGCAGTGAGTCTTCCAAAGCTTCGACAGCACCAGAGACGTCACCCTTGATAATGAGGTTGAGAGACTCGACCTTGCCCTCTTCTAAGGCCTTGGTGAAGTCTTCCAGCGACATCTTCTTGCGGGTTCTGGCTAGCAGAGCATTGCGGTCAGCGGCTTCACGCTTTTCCGCAATTTGTCTTGCCTGACGCTCGTCATCGGCGACCACAAACTTGTCTCCGGCCCGTGGAACTGACTGCAGTCCCAATACCTGTACCGGTCTTGAAGGGCCAGCTTCGCTAACCGCTCCACCATTCTCATCAAACATGGCACGCACGCGACCATGAGATGAACCGGCCACAATCGCATCACCAACTCGCAAAGTTCCAGACTGAATCAACACGGTTGCTACGGCACCGCGACCCTTGTCTAGGTTTGCTTCAATAGCGACACCGCGCGCAGCGCGATCTGGATTTGCACGCAAGTCAAGAGCCGCATCAGCGGTTAGCAGAACCGCGTCAATCAACTTATCGAGGCCCATGCCCTTTAGAGCAGAGACGTCAACAAACATCACATCGCCACCGTATTCTTCGGCAACCAAACCAAACTCGGTTAGCTGCTGACGAATCTTGGCTGGATTAGCACCCTCTTTATCAACCTTGTTGACGGCTACCACGATTGGCACCTGAGCTGCCTGGGCGTGGTTTAGAGCTTCGATGGTCTGCGGCATAACGCCGTCGTCGGCTGCAACCACCAAAATAGCGATGTCAGTAACCTGGGTTCCTCGAGCTCGCATGGCAGTGAAAGCCTCGTGGCCCGGGGTATCAATGAAGGTAACTGCGCGATCAACTCC
>JACCDP011386080.1_pt1 | contig 13074 bp, 12 predicted proteins | sample 7445841 | NCBI WGS metagenome assembly JACCDP01 (sample SAMN15323441, study PRJNA562643) | freshwater metagenome | isolation source: river surface water | place: USA:Blue River Watershed | collected 2017-08-17
ACAAGCGATGAGTCCTGGACCAGCTCAGCTCCAGCCCCTGTCGCCGCAGAAAGATGCGAATCCGTCGATACCCGAATCGGGGGTACTGCGCCGACAGCGCCCTCATCGCCTCGATCACAGGCGCATCCTTGTTGGGCAGGCGCAGCTCGTAGCTCAATGTCAATCGCGCCACACCGATCAGCCCGCACGCTCGGCGTTGCGACAAGCCTCGCTGGCACGCCAGTTCGACTTGCTCACGCTGTATTGACCCAGCGTTTTCTGCACAGGTCAAGCTGCTAAAGCATAAGCTTCGGCAGGGGTTCGCATTTTCAGCGCCTGATGCGGGCGTCGGTGGTTGTAGAAGCCAATCCAATCGCCAATAACGCGGCTGGCGTGCTGCAGGGTCGCGAATCGGTGACGGTGAGCGCATTGGTCTTTGAGGGTTCTGATAACTCGCTCGACCATGCCTTTTTGTTCCGGGCTGTAGGGCGTGATGAACTCTTGCTGCAGCCCATAGCTTTTGACCAGGGCCGTGTAGCTGCTGCTGGTAAAGACCAGCCCGTTATCAGATCGCAGCAGGAACGGTATTTGAACTCGGCCGAGGTGGCCATATCGAGAGATCAGGGCCTGCTCCAGCGCCGACTCAGCGGTCTTGGAGCGACCGCTGCGGCTCAGATGCCATCCCAGCAACTCCCTGGTGTGGCAATCGATCACCAGGGCCAGCGTGGCCCAGTTATCGCGCCCGCACCAGATGCGGCACATGTCAGTCGCCCAACGCTCATTAGGCGCCGTGGCGACCGACGGCAAAGCCTGGATCCTGGGCCTGAATCCCACAGGCCGTTTGCGAACCTGCCAGCCCATGATCTGGAACACGCGCTGCACCGTGCTCTTGTTCATGTCCAACAGGTGGGCCACGGTGCGGTACCCGAAAGAGGGGTTCTCCTCGATCATCGCCTTGATGGGTTTGACATACTGGTCCTGCACCTTGGGATTACCCTTGGTGGGCTTGTAGTACACCGTGCGGCGCGGAACACCGAACCAGCCACAGAGCTTGACCAGGCTGATGATCACGCCTTCATCCCTCAAGGCCTGCTGCAGCTCGAGGATCATTTGTCGTCCTCGTTGCCCAGCAGAGAGCTCAATTTTTTTCTGGCACGCAGTTCCAGAATCGCCTCTCCGTACGCCTCCTGCAGCTCGCGGAGCTGCCGTTCGTACTGTTCCTTGACCTCCAAGGGCTTGCTGCGAAGAGCGTTCTCCATGCCCTTCTTGCCTTCCTCGACCCACCCCTCAATCTCTGAAGGAGGCAGGTCATAGGCCCGACTGGCCTCGGCCACGGTGGTCTTGCCTTGGATGATGTCCAGGATCAAAGCTGTCTTGCGCTTGGCCGTCCAGCGCTTAATGTCGTCTTCCATCTGAGTGCTCACAGGTGTTTCCTTTCAACAATAACACCTGAGCAGGAATTCTCTGGGGCAATACAGAGTGCGCGATTGGGTTGGCCGTATCGCCGGCGCATTACGCCAAGGGCTGGCATATCACCGCCACCTGTGGCGTGTTTGGCGCGACCGCTGCCGTGGGCCGCTTGATGCAGCTCAGCGAAACCCAGATGGCCTGGGCCCTGGGTCACGCAGCCACTCAGGCCAGCGGCCTGGTGGCCAGCTTGGGCAGCAGTGCCAAGAGCCTGAACATTGCCCACGCGGCGCGCAACGGCGTGATGGCAGCTCGCTATGCGCAGGCTGGGCTGGGCGCCAATGCGCTGGTGCTGGAAGATCGCTTTGGCTTCGGTGAATTGATGGGCCACAAAGGCTTCTCCCTCGGGGTCCTGCCAGGTCCAGCTTCTCACTGGCAGGTGGAGGACAACCGTTTCAAGCCTTACCCCTGTGGTTTTCTTTTGCATCCGGCCTTGAGGGTTTGCCATTCGATGGTTCAAGGTCACGGTGTGCTCGCGGCCGATGCCGTGGCGCAGATCATTCTGAGGGTCGCGCCATTGGCGGCCACCCGCGCCAACCGCCCCGATCCTGCCGATGGCATGGCGGCCAAGCTGAGCTTGCAGCATGCGGCGGCCGTCATGCTTGGCGAAGGCGGTGCCGGCGTTCAGCGCTTTAGCGATCTGGCGGTGAGCCAGAGCCAAGCCCTGCGCCAGAAAGTGCAAGTAGTGGCCGATGAAGGCTTGAGCCAGCAGCAGGCCACCGTGGAGGTGCATCTGAAGCAGGGCGCGCCACTGCAGGCTTGCTATAGCCCCTCGCCGGGCGATGAACACCCCTGCCTGGACGATGCGGGCCTTGCACTAAAGCTGCGCGAGCTGATCGCTCATGGCGCGCCGCACTGTTCGGCGGAGCGGCTGCTTGCGCAGCTTCAACGCACTGAGGAACTGGCCGATTTGCGCTCACTGGTCAGCCTGACCCATTCTTGAACCACCCACCTTGGACACATCATGGATCTGAATCTGAAAGACAAGCATGTACTGATTACCGGCGGCAGCAAGGGAATAGGCCTGGCCTGCGCCGCTGCTTTCTTGCAGGAGGGCGCACGGGTCACGCTGGTGGCCCGGCAGGCCAATACCCTCGAGGCAGCCCGGCGCAAGCTCTTGGACGCTGCGCCCTCTGCCTCGGTTCAGATCTGCGTGGCCGATTTGACCGATGCGAATCAGGCGGCCCAGGCACTGGCGCAGGCGCAGGACCTGAGCGGGCCGATTGACGTGCTGGTCAACTCCGCCGGTGCGGCCAAGCGCACGCCTGCGCCTGAGCTCTCACCGCAAGCTTGGCACGATGCCATGCTGTCCAAGTTTTTCAGCTACATCCACATGATGGATCCGGCCATCAAGGCCATGGCAGCACGTGGCCAGGGCGCCATCGTCAATGTGATTGGCAACGGCGGCAAAGTGGCCAGCCCGGTTCACCTGCCCGGCGGCTCGGCCAACGCGGCCTTGATGCTGGCCACGGCCGGACTGGCCAATGCCTATGCAGGGCAGGGGGTGCGAGTCAACGGGGTCAATCCTGGCAGTACGCTGACCGAGCGGCTGGACAAGGCCATTGAAACCGATGCCCGCAACGGCCAGATCACCAAGGAGGCAGCTTTGGCCCGCATGGCGGAGAAGTTGCCTCTGGGGCGCATCGCCGAGCCGCAGGAGGTGGCCCATGCGGTGGTGTTTTTGGCCTCCAGCCGGGCCAGTTATATCAACGGCGTCAACCTGGCGATGGACGGCTCTCTGGTGCCGATGATCTAAGGCGCTTTAGGGCCCGCGCGTCTGAGCTTGAGCTTCAGGGCTTGATGTAGGCGTAGCCCTCGCGCGCCTGGAGCCGGCCGATCCGCACCACGCCGGAGGGCGTGTATTCGGCGTCCATCGAGAACTGGGACTTGGCCATGTTGCGGTTTCTGAGGGTGATTTCGCAAATTTCGAAGCGCACATTGCGCGCCTTCAGGGCCGAGACGAGCGCGCCGTAGTCGACGTTCGGATTGCTCTTGTCTTTGGCGCCCTCCATCAGGAAGTCCACGCCGTCAGCGTGTGTGACCACGACGATTTGAGTCTCGGGGGCCACATCAAGGTGGTTGCGGATGTTGCGCAGGCCTTTGGTGGCTTGCGTGGCGGCGTTGTCGATGTGGTAGACCACCTTGTCGGCCGCCGTTTGGGCGGCGGCGCTCAGGGCGGTGATGAGGCAAAAAGCCAGGGTGAGGATTTTTTTCATGAGGGTTCCTGGGTTCACGGGTGCTTAGGAGGTGTGCAGGCTGCCGTCGTGCTGCAGGCGCTTGACCGGTAGGGTGGCCCGCTGGTCGGGGTATTGTGCAGCCAATTTTTCATCGCTCCCTGAAATCAGCCCCATGGCGAGCAAATGCTGAAGCCAGATCTCAGACGATCCGGTTGAACCACATCACGGACAGAGCCGCTGCCGCCATAGACAAGCCGGCGGCCAGCAGCGCCAGCAGCGCGGACAGCTCGGTTTCTTTCTTCTCTACTTGAACCCGCGTGCTGAGCTTGGCGTAGACATTCTTCAGCGCCTCGGCGTCGCCCGCGTAGTAATACTCGCCTAGCGTCGTTTCGGCCACCGCGCGCAGGCTGGGTTCGTCGAGCTTCATATATATGGAGGTCCAGCTGTCGAAGGCTGATACCGCGCCATCGACCGTGCCCAGACCCACAGCGTACGCGCGAACGCCGCGGTCGGCTGCCATTTTTGCGGCCTCCTCGGTGTCGATGCCGGTGGTGCGCCGCCCATCGGTCAGGAGGATGATTGCAGCCGATTCATAGGAGCCGGGGGCGACGGGAGCCACCTCTTTCTTGCTGGGCTTGCCCTTGTCGTCCAGGCTCTTGCCGCGCCCAGGGCCACCAAAGGTCATCTCGCACAGGTCGATGCCTTGGTCCGGAAAAATCGTGGACAGCGACACCACGATGGCGTTGCCGACAGCGGTGCCCCGCTGCATCTGGAAGCGGTCAATGGCAGCCTCCAGGCTCTCGCGATCGATGGTTGGCGCCTGCACCAGCTGCGTACTGCCGGCGAAGGTGACGATGCCGACCTTGATGTCCCGTGGCAGTTCCTTCAGGAAGGTCTTGGCTGCCTCCTGCGCGGCCACCAGGCGGTTGGGCTTGATATCGGTGGCGCGCATACTCAGCGACACGTCCATCGCCAAAATCACGGTGGCGCTGGATGTCGGCAGCGCGATGTTGGCCAAGGGGCGCGATGCGGCCAGCAGCGCTAAGCCGATAGCCAGCAAAAATAGCGCTGGCGGGAGATGGCGCCGCCAGCCCAGGCTGCCGGCCATGGCCTCCTTGACAATGGCCAAACTCGCATATCGCAGCGCCAGCTTTTTCTGGCGCCGTATCAGCCACAGGTACAACAGCACCAATCCGGGCACGATCGGTAGCAGCCAAAGAAAGGCGGGGGCCAGGAAGTACATGCCGCTCAATCCTAATGCACGGCGGTCCATCTGACCGGATCGGCCACACTTGGACGGCTGCCCTTGGAACCAGGGAGTCGCGTGCGGGCGTAAAAAAACCCCTCGAAAGGGGTTTTAATAGGCGGCTCAAGAGATTACTTCTTTTTGGCGCAGGCCGGGTTCTTTTCATTCTCCTTTTTGGAGCAGTCAACTTTTTTGTCGTCCATCTTGCCGCCACCATGGCTGCCGGCAAAAGACGGCGCAGACAAGAGCATGAGAGCGGAAACGAGAGCGGTCATCACGGTTTTCATGGGAGTACCTTTAGCTTGTGAGGTTGATAGAAACTGCCAGGCAACAAGTGCAGCCTGTTCGGCCACACTCCGGCAGTCTAACAAGTATCAGAGGCACACGGTGAACATGGACAAAAGGCGGCCCCTCGATGGGCGTGCCAGCAACCCCCTTTTGCTGGTGCTCATCTCCTTTGTTTTGTACCTGGTGGGGGCGCAGGGGACTCCTGCTGCGGCGCAAGAGCGATTTCGTCCTGCTGACTCGGCGGTTCTTTTGCATGCCTCGGGGCTCACCCAAGGCGAACGTCAGGCATCCTTGCGCACTCTCGACAGAGCCTGGCGGGCACAGCCTCAGGACTTGAATAGGGCGCTGGCCTACGCGCGTGCCGTGTTCAACCTGGGCCTCAAGGAGGGGGACTTGAGATGGTTCGGCTCGGCCAAGGCGGCCCTGGCCCCCTGGTGGCAAGCCACTGACTTGCCCCCCGAGGCTCATTTCTTACGTGGGCTGGTTAAGCAGGGGTTTCACGATTTCGATGCGGGCTTGAAAGACTTTGAGCGTGCCATCGCCCTTGAGCCCCGACGTGCCGAGTTTTGGTCTTGGCGTTTTGCCCTCCGTTTGCTGCAGGCCGACATGGCGGGAGCCCGTCAAGACACGGAAGAGATCGCGAAGCTGTTTGGGCCCGACGAAGCCGATATCTACCGCGCGATCTTGGCGTATCGCACCGGCCAGCCCCTGGCGGCCATAAAGACGCTGCGGCGGGTCATTCAATCTCCAGGCCATCAAGACGCGTCCTCTCAAGACTGGCTCGGTTTTCATCTGGGCGAAGCGCACCGTGTGGCCGGGCAGCCTGAGCAGGCCGTGGCCGTTTGGGGCGAGCGCCTGAAGGCCAGTGGCCAGTCGCACCTCATCCGGCTATCTTTGGCCGATTTGCTGAACCAGCAAGGCCGACACCGGCTGGCCAAAAACGTGGCCATGCACCAGCCTGACGCAGGAAGTTTGACCGACGCTCTTTTGGTGCAAGCCTTGCTCGCGAGTCGCGGACTGAAAGATGGGGACGAATCCCGACTGGCCCGGCTGATGGATGCGCGTTTGAAGGCGCAAGCGCTGAGGCAGGAGTCATTGATCGAGCGTCCCAGATTGATTTACCAGATTACCTACGGCCAGGACCTTGCGGCGGGTCTGGCACTCTCCATTGAGAACTGGCGGCTGCAAAAGGAGCCCCTCGATGCGATCCTGTTTGTGCAGGCAGCACTGACCCTGGGGCAGGCCCGTGCTGCCGAGCCCGTGGTCGAGTGGGCCGAGCAGACAGGCTACACCGATCCGCAGCTGAGCGCCCTCATGCAGCAACTGAAGGCACACGCGAGTTGGACGGGGCGTCGATCATGAGCGCGGCTTGGTTCTTTGGGTGCGTTCTTCGCCGTTGCCGGAACAAGGCCGCGGCGGGGCTGATGCTCTGGGGCCTGTTGTCTGCTGGGGCCGCTTGGGCGCATTCCAGCAGCAACAGCTATCTCACTCTGAGCATGCCCTCTGGGCAACTGACACTGCGTGCAGACCTTCATGTGCGTGATCTGGATCTGGTCTTTGATCTGGACCACAACCGTGATGGTCAGGTCACCTGGGGGGAGACCCGGTCGCGCAGTGCCGAGCTGAGTGCCTGGCTGACTCAAGGCATCGCCTTGAGTGCTGCCGGCCAACGTTGCACCTTGGGCGAGGGTGATCTTCAGGTCAGCGAACATGCCGATGGCCTGTATTTGAGTGCCCTGTGGACGCCACTTTGTTCGGGCATCAAGGGCTCGGCTGAACAGTCCACCTTGACGCTGCGCTATGACCTGTTGTTTGCGCAGGACAACCTTCATCGGGGTTTGCTCAAGGTGGACTTCCCCACTTACCAAAGCAGTTCTCTACTCAGCCCTGAACGGCCTGAAACCCAGGTCAGTGCCGCCGACAGCAGCCCGGTGCGGGTGTTGGGACGCTACCTTGTCGAGGGCGTCTGGCACATCTGGATCGGCATTGATCACATCGTTTTTTTACTCAGCCTGCTGCTGTTGGCCCCTCTGCAGCCTTCACGACGAAGGGTCATGGACTGGCAAGCCTCCCCCAGGGCCAGGCCTGTGGTGCTGGACGTTGTCGCTGTCGTCACGGCCTTTACGGTGGCCCACTCCATCACCTTGGGTCTGACCATCACAGGCTGGCTGTCGCCCTCCGCTGATCTGGTCGAGCCGGCCATCGCCCTGTCGGTGGTGCTGGCCGCTCTGAACAATCTGCTTGGGTTCAGTGCGCTCAAGCGCTGGCGGCTGGCGTTTGTCTTTGGCCTGGTGCACGGCTTTGGTTTTGCCAGCGTACTGCTCGATCTGGGCTTGCCCGCCACTGCGCTCCTGGCTGCGCTGGGTGGTTTTAACCTCGGCGTGGAGCTGGGGCAACTGGCCATCGTGAGCGTGTTCCTGCCTGTAGCCTGGATGATGCGTCACACCTTGTTCTACCGCTGGGTGGTTGTGGCAGGAGGCTCGGCAACCATCGTGGTGCTCGGTCTGTTTTGGACGGTTCAGCGCCTGGGTTGGTTGAGCGCTATGGGTGCCAGGTAGTCGGCCCTGTAACTTTCATAACAGTGATCCACCCATGATGTGCAGTCCTGGGTCGGTCATGCGAGCCCTAAGTTTTGTCATGGGGCCATGGGTTTATACCGAGGGGGTTCACCCGGTCTTCGGCCATTTTTTTTGGCATGATTGCAGGCTGTCCTGTTTGCTTGGGTGTGCATCCAGGGCTGGCGCTTTTGGCGCCTTGTTCCATCCGTTCCTGACTGCTCATGATGACCCCCGAGGACGCCTTTTCCAGTACCTACCAACAGGCGCGCGACCGTTTTTTGCTTGCTGCAAAGCAGGCCGGGCTGGCGGTCACTAGCCATCTGCATCCTCTGCCTGGCAGTCAGGGCGAGGAACTGGCGATGGATGTGGTGATCGATGGGCCGGCGGACGCCGACAGGCTGCTGATTGTCAGCAGCGCCTGTCATGGGGTAGAGGGGTATTGCGGCAGTGGCGTGCAGGTTGCGGCCCTTCATCAGAGCAGTTGGCGGCAGCAGGCCCGCCGGGCCGGGGTGACGGTGGCCTATATCCATGCGCTCAACCCGCATGGTTTTTCCTTTGATCGTCGTGTCACGCAAGAGGGCGTGGACCTCAATCGCAACTTCCACGACTTTTCGCAGCCTCTGCCGGTTAACGAACGCTACCGCGACTTGCACCCCCTGCTGGTGCCATCGGTCTGGCCGCCCGAACCCGATAACGTGGCTGCCACCACGCGCTACATCGAGGAGCATGGCCTGGGCCAGTGGCAGGCGGCCATCTCGCGCGGGCAGCATGAATTTCCCAAGGGCCTGTTCTACGGCGGGACAGCGCCCACCTGGAGCAACAAAACCCTCAGGCAGGTGCTTCGGCAGATGGGCGCGGGCAAGCGGCATGTGGCCTGGATCGATGTGCACACCGGCCTGGGGCCTTCGGGCGTGGGTGAGAAGATCTTTGCCAGCCGGGATGACGCCCAGGCTCTGGCCCGTGCGCGGGCCTGGTGGGGCAGCGAAGTCACTTCCATTTACGACGGGTCCTCGTCCTCGCCGCTGCTCACCGGCCTGATGTGGACGGCTATCTTTGATGAATGCCCGCAAGCCGACTACACCGGCATCGCGCTCGAGTACGGCACCGTGCCGGTGGCGCAGGTGTTACAGGCCCTGCGGGCCGACCATTGGATGCATGCCCAGGCGCAGGTGGATCCTGCGCTGGCCCGGCAGATCCGACAGCAGGTGCGCGACGCTTTCTATGTGGACCAAGCCGATTGGCGCGTCGCCATTGTTGAACAAGCCCAGACCGCCATGAGCCAGGCGCTGGCAGGACTGAGCCATGTCTGAGCCGTCTTCCGTGCCGACCGCCGCGCCAACTGCCCTGGGGCAGGGGGCGGCTTTTGCGCGCATTCGCCAGTTTCATCCCGAGCTGACCGCCTTTCGGCGCGATTTGCACGCGCATCCGGAACTGGGGTTTGAAGAGGTCTACACCGCGGCCCGCGTGGCTGAGGCGCTCGAGCTGTGCAAGGTGGACCGCATCGTCAAAGGATTGGGTAAAACCGGCGTTGTGGCGCTGGTGCACGGGGCGGGCCGATCGGCGGCATCGCCCGGGCCGATGATCGGCTTGCGCGCGGATATGGATGCGCTGCCCATCCACGAAAAAAATGAATGCGGCTGGCGTTCCACCCGCTCGGGCCTGATGCACGGCTGCGGCCACGATGGCCACACGGCCATGCTGGTGGGTGCTGCCCGCTATCTGGCCGAGACGCGGCGCTTTGACGGCACGGCGGTGCTGATTTTTCAGCCGGGCGAGGAGGGCTATGCCGGCGCCCGGGCCATGATCCAAGATGGCCTGTTTGACCAGTTTCCCTGCGAAAAAGTCTTTGCCCAGCACAACTCGCCCGACACCCCCCTGGGCATCATTGGCATCACGCCCGGGCCGATGCAGGCGGCGGTCGATCGCATCGTCATCACCGTTCAAGGGCAGGGCGGTCATGGTGCCCGGCCGCACCAGACCGTCGATCCAGTGCTGGTGGCCGGACACATCATCACCGCGGTGCAAAGCATCGTGGCGCGTAATGTGTCGGCCATGGATCAGGCAGTGATCAGCCTGTGCTCGATGCAGGGCGGCCACCCCGATGCGATGAGTGTCATTCCGGGTGAAGTGACCCTGGTGGGCACGGTCCGTACCTACGATGTGCGGGTGCAGGACCATCTTGAAGAGCGGCTGCGCACACTGTGTCAGGGTGTGGCACAAGGTTTTGGGGCCACCGCCGGGGTGCTCTATGAGCGGGTTTATCCGGCCACCATCAACACCGTGCCGGAAGCTGTGTTTGCCGGTGATGTGGCGGCCAGTCTGGTGGGGTCCGATCGGGTGTGGCGCCAGATGACCCCCAGCATGGGCGGCGAAGATTTTTCTTTCATGCTGCAGGTCAAGCCTGGGGCCTATATGCGCATCGGACAGGGCCTGGCCGATGGGCCGGGGCCCTATCCGCTGCACAACAGTCGCTACGATTTCAACGATGACATTCTTCCGCTGGGCGCTGCCTTGCATGCGGCGCTGGTGGAGCAGGCTCTGCCTGTGACCGTGTCTTAACCCGGGTCCGCAGGCGGATCCACTTCCAAGGAGAGAGAGCCATGAAAATGAAGAAGCAGTGGCTGGCCGTGATGCTGCTGGCCGCCCTCGGCCTGACGCAGGTGTCGGCCAAGACCGTGCGCATTGCCAACCAGGGCGATGCCAGCTCAATGGACCCGCATTCGCTCAATGAGTCCCTGCAGCTGAGCCTGACCAACAACATCTATGAATCCTTGGTCGGGGTCAGCAAAGACCTCAAGTTTGAACCGGGGCTGGCTACCGCGTGGCGGCAGGTCTCCCCGGTGGTTTGGCGTTTTGAGCTGCGCCGCAATGTGCGCTTTCATGACGGCACCCCATTCACCGCCGACGATGTGGTGTTCTCGCTCAACCGCGCCGCCGGTGAAGGCTCGGACATGCGCAGCAACACCAATGACATCAAAGAGGTGCGGCGCGTCGATGCCCATACGGTGGACATCGAGACCAAGTCCCCCTTCCCGATCCTGCCCAACGTGCTCTCGACGGTTTACATCATGAGCAAGAAGTGGTGCGAAGACAACCAGGCGCTCCGGCCGGTCGATCGACGCAAGGGCCTTGAGAATGCGGCTTCTTTCCGGGCTAACGGGACCGGCCCCTTCATGCTGGGCGAGCGTCAGCCCAGTGTGCGGACCACCTTCAAGATCAACCCCAATTACTGGGGCAAGATCGAGGGCAACGTGACCGAGGTCATTTTTACCCCGATCGCCAGCGACCCGACCCGTGTCGCAGCGCTGCTCTCGGGCGAAATTGACATCATGGAGCCGGTGCCGGTGCAAGACGTGCCGCGTATCAATGCCAATGCCAACACCCAGGCCCTGACCGGCCCTGAGCTGCGCACGATTTTTCTGGGCATGGACCAGCGCCGCGATGAGTTGCTGTTTTCCAATGTGAAGGGCAAGAACCCGTTCAAGGACAAGCGCGTGCGGCAGGCCTTCTACCAGGCCATCGACATTGCAGGCATCCAGCGCACCGTCATGCGCGGTGCCTCTAATCCCACCGCTTTGATGATTGGCCCGGGCATCAATGGCTTTTCAGATGACATCAACAAGCGCCTGCCCTACAGCCCCGATGCAGCGCGCAAACTGCTGGCCGATGCCGGTTACCCCAATGGTTTTGAGGTGACCATGAACTGCCCGAATGATCGCTACGTCAACGATGGCGAGATCTGCCAAGCCGTTGCGGCCAATCTGGCGAGGGTGGGGGTCAAGATCAACCTGGCTGCCGAGAGCAAGCTGACCTATTTCCCCAAAATCCTGCGCCGCGACACCAGCTTTTACTTGCTGGGCTGGACGCCGAGCACCTACGACGGCCACAACGCGCTCAACGCTTTGATGCGTTGCCCTGATGACAAGGGTTCGGGCCAGTTCAATCTCGGCGCTTACTGCAATCCCAAGGTCGATGAGCTGATGATCAGGGTGCAGGGCGAGACCGACCAGAAGCGGCGCGACGCCATGATGCGCGAGGCCTTCGTGCTGCACGCCGATGACATTGGCCACCTGCCGATCCACCAGCAGGCGCTGGCCTGGGGCATCAACAAGCGCGTCACCTTGGTGCAGCGCGGCGACAACTTCATGCCCTTCAAGTCGATCAGCGTCAAGTAAGGCCCGTCGGGCTCGGGTGCCGGGTCGGCACCTGAGCCCACGCTGTACAAGCCGCCCTCGGGCGGCTTTTTTGTGCGCCGGCTACCAGCTGTGCAGGCTGCCGTCGCGCTGCAGCCGGTTGACCGGCAGATAGGCCCGTTGGTAGGGGTAGCGTGCGGCCAGCTTTTCATCGATGTCGACGCCGTGTCCCGGTGACTCGCCGCAGTAGAGCATGCCGCGCTCGTAGCGCCAGTCGTGCGGGAAGACGCTGAGCATGAGCTCGCTGTGCGGCATGTACTCCTGGATGCCGAAGTTGGGCACCCAGGTGTCAAAGTGCAGCGCAGCGCCCATGCAAATGGGCGACAGGTCGGTGGCGCCGTGGCTGCCGGTGCGCACCTGGTAGAGCGCGGCCAAATCGGCGATACGCCGCAGGTGGGTGATGCCGCCGGCGTGCGTGACGGTGGTGCGGATGTAGTCGATCAACTGGGACTCGATCAGCTGCTTGCAGTCCCAGATGCTGTTGAAGACCTCGCCCACTGCAATCGGTGTGGTGGTGTGCTGGCGGATCAGGGCAAAGGCCTGCTGGTTCTCGGCTTCGGTCGGGTCTTCGATCCAGAACAGGCGGTAGGGCTCCAGGCTTTTGCCCAGCTGCGCCGCTTCCAGCGGTGTGAGCCGGTGGTGTACATCGTGCAGCAGATGGGTCTCGTCGCCCACCGCCAGGCGCACCGCCTCGAACAGCTCGGGCGTGTGACGCAGGTACTTGGCGCTGTCCCAGTCGTGCTCGGCCGGCACGCTGCCATCGGCCGGCTCGTACATGCGTCCGGTGGTGCTCACGCCGTAGACCTTGTCCAGACCGGGCACGCCGCTTTGCGCCCGGATCGCTCGGTAGCCTTCCTCCTTGTGGCGCAGCACCTCGTCGACAGTCTGGGCGATGTCCGCTCCGGTGGCATGGCCGTAGACCATCACGCCGCTGCGGCTGCGCCCGCCCAGCAACTGGTAGAGCGGCTGGCCGGCGATCTTGGCCTTGATGTCCCACAGCGCGGTGTCGACCGCTGAAATGGCCGTCATCGTGACCGGACCGCGGCGCCAGTAGGCGCCCTTGTAGAGGTAGTGCCAGATGTCTTCGAGCTGCTGCGGATCGCGGCCGATCAGGCAGGGCGCCACATGGTCCTGCAGATAGCTGGCGACCGACAGCTCGCGGCCAT
>JACCDP011178550.1_pt1 | contig 13068 bp, 15 predicted proteins | sample 7445841 | NCBI WGS metagenome assembly JACCDP01 (sample SAMN15323441, study PRJNA562643) | freshwater metagenome | isolation source: river surface water | place: USA:Blue River Watershed | collected 2017-08-17
CCTGCAACATGTTTCGATAACGAATAAGACGGTCTTATTTGCTTTGCTTTTTATTTCCTGAATCTCTCCTCCACCATCAGTGGAGAGTATTGTCGAGGAAACATTGGATAATAAGAGCCGTTTTTTGGGGTGCGTGCCACAAGAACGTAACGTCACTAGATTTTTTGGAAATGGATGTTGGCAAGAGATACAAAAGGAATCTATAACTAGTGTCAATAGGATATATTGACAACACTTATTTTGTGTTTTAAGTACTATCGGATCAAGACAATGGAATTTGACGATGAAATGTCACAAAATATACAGTTGTTTAGTACTAATGGACATACGTATTATAGAAGTGAAATTAGAAAGAGAAACTAAGCGTCACAAGTAATATGCTGGAATTAAAAAAAATATATATTGTTGCACGTCATTGCGACACACAAACGAAGTAGGGCCTACTGCAAATATTAAACGACGTAAAAACCACCTATTACAATAAAATACAAATTCTGATTGTCGCCTTTTAAACTATGCGACACAGGAATAAGGAGATATAATTATTTGTTTATTGACTTCCAGTTCCTGGCGTAAATGATAGATGGCGTTAAATTTATTTTGGCTTCCAGTTCATGGTTTCAAATAATAGATGGGGTATAGGGCCTGTTAGACGGAAAAGCGAGAGCAGTTTTAAAAAACTGATCCTTGTTGCTGGTTTGATCAGGGTGGTATGAACGCATTATCGGATAAAAGAAAGACAATAATAGGCTCCATGCAAAGAAAATACGTAAAACTTCTCTATGCAATATTAATTGTGACGGTGGACCTGGCCGAGTAGAGCGGAATATTATGAAAGGATGAAGGCAGACAAAGGTATAGTGAACGGTAGTTAGTAGATTTTTCTGAAGACGAAGGAGGTATAGCAGGATGTTTACAAGTACTTGGCTGGCAAGACGGCCTTTCTTTAAAGGGCTTAATATTGTCTCTATAGGCGTATACATACGTAAAAAGAGATTATTTTGCGGCGATTGATGATCCCGTGATAGTCGTCCGGCCCGTTCCATCTGTACTCCGGTCAGACCATTTGGCCAAATAGCGCTCTCATAGGGAAAGAAGATTTCAAAAGAAGGATATCATCTCGGCCCTTTCTGATGAGAACATTTATAAATAAAAATATAACTATCAGGGTCCTACTTATGTAGCCTATACAGAACAAATCGATCAAAAGCAGCAGCAGCAAACTGTAAGAAAATAAGTGCAACCAAGAAAGCTACATGCTACAATTAAGACATTGACCGCAGTTGACGTTAATATAAGATATAGAAGAAGAAAGTCGGCTAGTCTGCATGTGTAGATCTTTCAGCTATGCTTCTCTCTATAGCATCGTCATCTATACGTAATAATTTTCTAAATACAACCATAAGATGACTCCCTAAAAAAAGTGTAAAATGAATGGAGCTCGCGCGCTTTCGTCCTTTGTTTCTTTACACCCTATTATATACTTATACAAAGGACCAAAAGCGCGAAAGTCCATACACTATTTTTGAAAGAGGAGCCGCACCGGTTGCTCGAGGTGAGAGCCAGGCGCATCACGAAAGTGGGATTCCGCTTTCCGCCTCCTTTGGGGTTGGTGACGCCATTATACATCATGAAAAGGCCATTTATAAAGGACCTTTTACTATTTTTTCTCCGTTTCCGCTTATCAGTTTGCCAGCCAACACGTCGTCGCAGCATGCATGCAATCATGCTGGTCTTGATATTATTTTGCCACAGTGCAAGTTGCTGTCTGATTTCATTAGGCTTACACGCGCAGTTACTTATCATACACAAATTTTCTACCGTGATAGACTTCGATTGACCCAACTAATCACTCGTGATCAGCGTCGCGCAAGCTTTTATCTCAACGGATAAACGAAAGTTCTAAAAATACTCATAAAAACGAAAATGAGAGAAAAGGGAAATGCAGAAAATAGGAATTGAAAACATGCAGAAACAAAACAAACTTATGTAAGGCTGATAGACAATTAGTCGATGCCATGATGTGACGAACAACAAATACTAATAGTATAGAACAGGCCTGGCGTTGAAAGTCGAGTACTAAAACATCCTATGGACATTCGTGGACATTGGAGAGGGATTCAGGGAAATGCCGCGTATATAGGGGCTGTTTCTGAAAAAAACAAAAAAAAAAAAACACGAAGGAGTCATCAGCCGCCACTGGTTCCTTCATATGACATTATTATTCTTTCATTCTTACTTTCCCATTTTCTCGTTCTCATCTTTAGTTCATCTATTCCTTAGCATAACATAAATCTTTCGTTACCGCTAAATAGTCTTCTCCTCTGTTATTGTTTTACTATATAGGTGCCATATATAAGCCGTAGGCTCGATATTCGTCAAGTGACCTGACATTGTTATAGGCTAATAGGCCAATAATAGATTTTACAAAAACGGTATGTAGGGCCTACTTATTATTATTATTGATATCATGAGGTTTCGCTACTTGAAGGCTATTTCATGGCGCAGCCTTGATGAATGACATATGCATATAGTCGTTTACGTTCGTCTATTCTGTAGCGCTGCTGCCACTATCTCCGACTATCTTGTTCCTTTCCTAATTAATGTGCAAGTGGTTGGCTTCATGTCCCCGTGGGATTAAATATACCCAACGCTGAAAAAAAGTCGTTGCCAAGAAACGGAAATCCTGGACGATTAGCCAAAACAATCATTCGGAAATCTGGATGTAATCTAATAATATCAGTTTCCTTAGCGTCGCTTCTTATTTCTCTTGGTAGAATTAGACGACCATCTGCCAATTGCATTTCTCCATCTTCAACCAGTGTCTACGCCAAATAAATATATAATTTGCAGATTGATTATTTTGAATTTAATTGTCGTTCGTCATCGTTTAAATGTCGTTTACTTTGAGAATGCATGTAACTTGAGTAGGAGCTTTGTCAGCTTCATCGACAACAAGAACACTACCACCCTGGGCGGCTCGTACCAACGGCGAGTTTTGAAACTTCACGACGCCTTGTAGTACTGTTGACTGAACAGTCAAACTCTGCATGTACAGTCGTGTCACTAGGTTATTATTAACACACAGGATGTAACATTTTTTTTTACTATAAATGCGAAGAAAATTTGACAAACCGATGTAGTTGAATATACTCCCTCGGTCGGTTCATGAGAGCCAAGAGTCTATCAATAAGTCTATTTTTCCCGACACCTTGATTACCAACAAGTAATAAGTGATCCCCTAGAAGGAAATCCTGAAGTAACGCTTCTAGTACACGCAAATGCTGGTTATATATATAAAAAATAAAACAGATTAATTGTTCCACAACTTTTTTTTTTTAATTATCAAACATACCTGATTCGTTTCGTAAAAGACCACATCGGGTATTTTAGCTTGATTCCCTTGCTGATAAACTTTTGTCGTAGTCTCACCAATAATCAACATTCCGTCATGAGTTGAAGAGGACAATTGTGAATCACCTACTGGTGCATTTCTTTCGATCCCACACGTTTCCATAGCTTTAAATAGAGCTTTTTGAGGCAATTTCGGTAGAAACTTTGACGAACAGGTCCTTTCCACTAATTCAAAGGGGTCACTCACTGGGTATTCCTAAAATAACAAGGAGAATTTTAGCATAATAAAAACAAACAACTATGTACAAGTAAATTATTATACTTTTAGGCGCTTCGCAAGCCGGAGAAGTTGTCGAGTAGAAAGCGAAGGGGCTAAGCCCCTTAGAATGTTGTCGTTTGATGTGCGTAAGCGCTGAGCTAATTTCATTATTGGGTGCATAGTAGATGGAAGTTTGTCCGCAATTAGAGTTTCGAGAATCGAAACCTCCTCCGCCATGCTCATTGGGCGGAGTGTATGGTATAAAAACATGGACAGAGTCTCGGGTGAGAGCCAATGACTGGAAGTTTTCCCTGGTAAAATTGAAATTGTTACCCAAAAAATTTACTGTAACAATTTTAGGTAACCTGCGTAGTTTGGTGGCTCAGCCAAAGCGACGATACGAAAATTCTTATGGACTTTAAACAGCTTCTTTTCTTCCATGACCTCAACAGAACAATTGAGGTGCTTTTGCAGTGAATCATAACGATCATGTCGAAGAATACGAGATCCATCAAAAAGCTGTGCTTCTCTCTCATGGACAAGGCTTTAAAAAAAACTAACACTTTTCGTCATACAAATAATTCTCTTTGCGTTATGTACCTTTGAATCGTAAATAATGTCCCCGTATTTATGCGATGGAGACCGTCTAACACAGCGATTTTCCCTTCTATCGCTGCTTTAAGAAGGGCAGATGGTCTCCAAATCGTATCGCCGTTAGGTATTGTAGATCTCTGCTGTACCAGATCCCGTGCCGTCATGTCCTATAAATATGCAGTCATTAGCATTCAATTTGTTATTCCAAACGTGATGAAGGACAAACCTGATATAACATTATAGGTACTATATCTAGTGAGAGCCGATCAGCTAATTGTTTGATCAAAGTACTTTTTCCACTTCCGCGTGCTCATATCAGGCAAACATCGTGAACTTGAATAGATTCTTCCAGCTCTTTGATAATTTGTTCATGGTAGTTCGTGGGGACAGCCTCTACCAGATGATTCGTGTAGAACTGGTAAAGTTAGAATGTTTTCCCTTGATGTCGATGTATTTTCAATACTAAAACTTTTCATTAGGTCTTGTACCATTTTCTGACCGTCTTTCGTTAGAAAAATAGTGTAAGGATACAGTAGATGGACTACTCGATCTACTTGCATAGTTGGATTGTTTTCCTAAAATTCAAAGAACAAACAAATTCATTTTTGTAACAAACATTTATACAGAATCATATTTTTAGCTATATTTAGCTTCGGGACATACCATCAGTGTCACGGCCAAGGATAAGCAATCGATTGGGAAGTCTGGTAATCCATGTGCATTAGATTCGGGAGCGTTAATAGCGTAGGCGAATGAGGATAACTGTATCACGGAAGTTTCTGGAAGTCCAGGTGCGATTTGCTGAAGATTCAATAGCTCAATTGAAGTGGAAAATGTGGGAATGTGTGGATGGTGCTGCTGGAGAAAAGGAAGGACATAGGACTACTGGTGGTGGGGAAAAGCAAGGACACAGGCTAAGCTATTGCTGCAATATGTAGTTATAAGCATCGCGTAACAGGCCTAGATATACGGCACAAAGAGTCGTTATGTATTATTGACACTTCATGAATTGTGATGATGATATGCCTTATCGTGTCCTATATAGTTGAAATTTTAAAAGCGAACAACGGTCAGAGGTATCCAAGTTGTAGCGTACCGACAGAAAAGGGGGTGACGACTTCATCTTCCTTTTGTCTGTATATTGTTATAGCAGTTCCATATTTGACATGTTTTGTAAATCAGCTTTTATAGCCTATATGTGTTCTCCGCAGGTTCTCCACTTTTTAAAAATAAGATCTAGTGATTTTCTCCCCCGCGCTTTTGACTCTTTGTTAAACTAGACACGATGGCTCGTCAAAGAAAGAGGCGAAAGCGTGCGGGAGGAGATCGATAGAAAGTATTTCTTAGAGAAAAGTAACCATCTCCCCCCATTTGACTATTATTGACACTATATCTCTACACGTATGTATATATACAGATGTTGTTAGCTATTTTGTTTGGATTCGGAACGTCCGTTTCGCTCTGCGTGTACATCGTCGAAAATATGGCAGGAGTCCAGTTGCTGAATAATATCATCGACTGCTCCTTGCAGAAGCTCCAATACAACGATGGGTGAAAGTATCGTGACAGGATTAAAAAAGTGGTTTCTTTTATGTTACACCCACTCATAGTTGCACTGAAAGAGGTACCCCTTACCTCCTTGTAAATGGGTTAGGGTAACATAAAAAGTACCTATCGCCACAGTACTACCGGTGTATCCAAATTAAAGCGCACCCTTTTTTTAATCCTGTCAGGAAACTTTCGCCCGTCGTTGTATATGCTGGGCCTGGGCGCCAGTGAACGTGTCGTCTTTTTAGAGGTTTTTTCTTTCATTAATGACTGATTGGCTCATCCTCTTTATAGTGCCTGCTGGTTCTCTATGAGAGCCGTGCCCTTATACGAGTGGCAAAAAATAAAAGGTATTGATTGATTGATTGACTTGATTTGTAGAGTGCCCCTCTCGTGGCCCTAACATAAAAGGTATCTAGTATTTAAAGCGTAATACATCGTCTGCACTGCTGTCTTAATTTATTAAAGCCAAGTACACGTTGGTTCCCTAAAAACTGTATTCACTTCTGTATAGGCTACCGAGGAGTCTGAATCTGATTTTATGATATGATTGTATATCGCATTCTCTTGCGCCTCATGGCTTAAGCGATTAAGGCTGGTTCAATTTAGTTAAAAACGGTGAAACATTTATCATTCATTGTTTTTCAGATTCCGAAAGCAGACGAAGCGAAGTCAAGAAAACGTGTTTGCAAGATCATTCTGGTTTTGCCTTAAAATCGTGAGTAAAAAAAAATACTGCAAACATAATTGAAATAAAAATTTAATTCAAATAACAGTAACAATGGCAAATTCAAATCGATTGTTGTAGTGTAGAAGACATCTGCTCCACCCCTCGACAGATGGCGTGCTACGTGAATTCAAAAGTAAAACTGCCAACTGGCTGATTCAGTGATTCAACCACGTGTGAGGTAGTTGGAAGGTCTCGTTTTTGCTCCTCTGGTGGAAGGTTGACGTTGGAAATGGAGCCTCGCTACGAACGGAGACCTGGAAAAAGGGACGGTGAGAGTATTTTGGTGGATTTACTACAAGGATTTATTTGGCACGTTAATGGATACAACCGGTAAGAAATTGTTGTGTAACGTTTTTTTCTGTTATCAGTATGGCTTTTTGGTCATTGAACACACATGGCCGTTGTGGTCCATGTGCTCGCCACGTGGTTGAAGCTGGTGGCGGGACATTGAGTCGTGTATTTTCCATCTTTTATCCATTTTTTAAGATTGTGTTTGTGCTTTTCATGTGATTGTTGATAATGAAAATGTTATTCTATATAGATTTAGATGTTTACGGTTCCACAGTCATTACTGTCGTGCTGCGTTGTTTTTTCACAACGGTGTCTACATCACGATCGGGGAACATTCTCACGGCGATGACCACATGGAGATTCGTCGTCTTGAATTCGAAAATTGGTGCAAGAATTTAGTTCGGACAACTAACCTCCGCCTTCACTTTATATACGAACAAGCACTTGTCAGGTTGCAATATACTTCAAATTTTCATTCGATTTAGTAGGCATCAGCGTATTTCAAATTAACCTTTTTCAGATTTCGGGACTGGCCCAGAGAAATGGAAGTAAGAGTGCAATTCAACTCGATTCGGCGAACCCTTCAAAGAGTACGTAATTTGGTCCAGCCACGCATTCCCCACAGCGTGGAGGAAGCCGCTGCTCTCCTGACTGCTTCACCCCGTTACAGGTAAGTTTTTAATAATTTGTTTTCGATTAGAACGGAACATTGATTTCCATTTATTTCAATTTTTAGAACGACCTTGAATGGACAACATGAATTTTATTGGGGTCGCGTGTCTGTTCCTGGCCAGGGAGAAGCTCTCATCTTTATAAATCTTGAAACACTGCCGGCTTTCTTAGACGCTGAAGAGTTAAACATGGATGCTACATTTTACTCAGCGCCGGAGGGGTACTACCAGTTGGCTTCATTGCATGCCATTTCTTTCGGGATGGTACGTAGTTCGATTCGTTATTTTTTTCGATTCCTCTTAAGCGTTCATTTGACTTATCTTGGTTATCATTTGAATTTATTCCCAAGGCAATCAACGTGGGGATGTTTCTCATGACCCGGAAAACTCGACAGCTTTATGAAGCGGCTATTGGTCGCTTACTCGAAGTGTGCTTCCAACAAACAGGTAGAAGGCCCGCACCCATAAAGCTCGTATCTGATTACGAAGTAGCAATTTTGGAGTCCATGAGCAATTGTTTTCCCAGTGGTAGTGCTAGGGGCTGTTGGTATCATTCTGGCAACGTAAGACTAATTTTTACATAAAAATTTTTAAAAAAAAAAACTCAAGAACTTATTTTGATTGCAGGCGAAATTCAAGAAAGCTGTGTCACTGGGCCTTGCCATCCCGTTTAGAGATTGCCGGAATGTGAGAATGATTATTAAGATGACTATTGCTCTTGCACTGCTTCCACCTGATGAAGCTCATCGTGGACTACGCGTAAATTCAAAAACACTTTCCTTCTAAATCATTTGAGAACAGTAATATGTATTTTTTAAATTAGGCTATTGAGAACCTTTTTCAAGAACTTAGTCCGCAATTCACTGCCCAAGTTAGAGTGGCCCTGGCCCAGTATTTGGTCTACATTCAAGAATTTTGGTTTGATCGGGTTGGTCCTGAGCGTTTTTGTGTATACGATGATGTACGACGTACGAACAATTTCATTGAAAGCTGGCACCGGCGACTCAATCAACTTATGGGTGTGCATCATCCAAACTTTTGGAATTTCATTGGTAGCCTACAACTCTTTTACTCATTTATTATATTTCCTCGGAGAATTAACACCATTTCTTCCATCACAGCCAATTTGCAAATTATTGCAGAGATGGCTGCCCTAAACTATCGGTCGTTGGCTGCTGGGGAACGGGTTCAGTTACCCAGAAGAAGAGCCTACCAAGAACAGGATAGAAAAATCGCTGCAGCAATTGCTAACTTTGATGACGGCTACCTGACCATTGTTGAATTTCTCCGCCAAGCGGCCAACTACTTTGAGCCTGTAGATCAGGCAGAAATTCTTGCACACAACCCGGATGTAGCTCACGTTGTAATTGAAGGCGACGAGGTAAATATAACATGATTAATTGACAAAGTAAATGACAAGATTAATTATAATGCCCTACAATATTTCGTATTGCTATCATTAGGTCAATGGACCCGCACAAAACCTAAGGGCAGCCTTTGAAGTCTTGTTGCCAGTTGAGCCAAGGCGTGAACGTGTAAGACGCCGTGAAGAAGATAACATTCCACGCCCGGCACGTCGCCCTCGTCTTGATAATCCTGCGTTGTTGCAAATTGGAGATTTAGATAATTTTGTAAATAGGAATGCACAACAACAAAACCAAGCGCAAGTTGCTGTAGAAGAGGTGAAAAAATACTGATTCTGTTTGGTTGTAATTTTAAGTCCAATAATGTTCCATCATTTACAGAACGTTCCTCAGGACAATCAAATTTGGCGACCCTTTGAGGATGTGCTGGCAGCCAATCCACGCCAAGAGCGGATTAGACGTAGAGAAGAGCTTGAACAACCGGAGCATCGTCGCCCTCGTGCCCCAGCATTAGTTCCAAATAGAGAGCAGCAACATCCAGAACCAGCAGCTCCTGCGATACACCAACGTCGTCGCCCAGGACGTCCGAGGCGAGTGCGTCAGATCCCCGATCAAGAAGCAGCAGTGGTTCAACGTCGTCGGCCAGGTCGTCCAAGAAGGGAACCACAGGCACCGAATCAAGTGCCTGCCGCCCCTGTTGTACGTGAGCGCCCAGTCCGTCAAAGGCGAGGACAGCAACAGCCTGCCATTCCAGCAATGCGTCAAAATCGCCGGCCAGGACGCCCAAGGAGGGAACCACAGGCACTCGATGAAGTTCCGGCAGCTCCTATAGTTCCCAGACAGCCTCGGCGAGTTCAGCCTCAAAGACGAGAACAAAGACAACATGAAGCACTAGCAGTTAATCCTGTGATAGGTGATCGCCTTCGGCCACGTCGTAACAGACAGCAGCAAGAGATCAATGAAGAAGTAGAAGTGCCAAGACCAGTTGCGCCAGCCAGGCGAGAAGAAATCGTTCGTAATGTACTTGAACAAATCCGCATAGCCGAAGAAAATGGACCGCGACCGGTTGTTGAAGTCGAAATGTTGAACGAAGAAGATTTAAATCAGGTTCAGTCGAGTGATGGCGAGGAGGATTTCCAGTGGCAATTGGACGAGCTCAACCAAGAGATAGAAGAAGAACAACGGCGTTTTGATGAACTGAATCCCGTTGTCAGTGAAGAAGATTCTGAAGAAGATGTTGACGTTGAAAATATCGAAGATCCATGTGCAGTTTGCCAAAGTCGTAATCCGAATATTGGGCTCGATTCATGCAATCATAAGTTCTGCCATGTTTGTCTCCGCCGTTTGGGTAGACTACCCCGTCCACACTTGTGCCCTCTTTGTAGAGCCGAGTATCGCAATATTTTGCCTCTCGTTGTTCCATAGTTTGGATTGCAACGAAACTACTATTTATTCCCTAACTTTATCCTGTAAGTTAGAATTTTAATCTCAATCAACAGCTTATTATTAAGCTTATGTCTTTTTTAAGGGCCCCTTAACTACGTAACTATTTTTTTAATCGCCACTCGTATTTTTTGAAACACATTCACAGAAGGCTGGCTATATTTATTTCAACAGTTTATCAAAAAATCGCGAAGAAATTTATTGTATTTCGTTTTATTCTCATTGCTTTCATCAGCTTATTATTAAGCTTGTCTCTTTTAAGGGTCCCTTAACTTACGTACTGTTTAAAAATCTCAAATCGTATTTTAAAAATCCACTTACAGAAGGCTCATTATGTTTATTTCAACAGTTTTATCAAAAAAATCGCGAGGAACTACAGTATTCCGTTTTATTTTTCTTGCTTTTATCAGTTTTCGTCTTCAATTTTATCGTTCCAAAGGGGGAAATCGTATCTTATTTGTTTCAAACGGTTTTTGCTTCTTTTATGTGAGAAGCTTTAATGTAATTCAACAGAAAATACAATGTTTTTAGTTTTCTCACCCAATGATCCAACGATCCTCCCTTGGTAAAGTAGACACATTCAATATGTTATGTTAACTTATTCGACTTGAAGCAATTATGAATCCGTTTGTGCTCTTACTGACGTAAGATATACTCCGTGTTGGGACTACAGCTGCACGATATTCATTTCACATGTTCTCGCTCCGATTCGTGCCCAGTCGTCAGTGAAGGTGAGTGATGTGAGAGAACAAACAAAAAAACGGGAAAAGATATACTTATAAGATAATACCACAAGACTTGTGTTGTTGTTTGTTTGACGTGCGTCTAAGCTTAAGAAGTGGGTGGGCTCAGCTTGTGATGGAATTACTTTCTTGTGCACTCAAACAAGATTTTACCCGGTCTTGTTTCTACAAGAATGATATATTCTCCGGAGGACATCAGAGAGAAAGTGACGTCAGCCGGTGAGTAGATGGCCACCAAGGCATTGTAGTGTGTTTGTTTTTCTTACATCGTCTCACCAGCCTGCCACCATAAACTATAACTAACTGAAACTGTTTACCACAGGTCATTCACGCACGAAAAGGGGCCATGTAAGCAGTCATGCCGCGTCGAATTTCATTACAGTGGATTCTTTTTCGATTTTCAGATTGTCACTTGCCACCGCCCACGATACAATTAGAAATTCATACTGGTCCGGTCATTTGGATGGAAGAGTGGAAAATGTCAAGGTAATTATTTAAACAAGACTCAATCTCAATTCAACAAGCGATAAAAACTGTTTACTGAATCACACCAGAATGTATTTCCGGAAAACGATTTCATTGTCGTCGGAGCCGGTTCAGTAGGAGCGGTAATTGCCTCGCGACTATCAGAGATAAGTGAATGGACTGTCCGTTTGCTTAAGGCAGGTGGCAGGGAGACAATCACATCAGACATCCCTGGAGCAGCTAAATACCTTCAACTCACTGACATCGACTGGAAATATCAAACAGAGCCGCAGCCAGGCCAATGTCTGGGTTTAAAAAAAGATGAACGGTAATCCGACCAAGCCGGAAATGATCTTATATAGTTTTTCTGCGATCGATAAACAAATAACAGAATTATAGCCATACCTGCAGGTGTAACTGGCCGCGGGGGAAAGTTCTTGGTGGTTCATTAAATTTTTTTTTGCTCATTTCACCGAATCAAACTACATAACCGAGTTCCTCTTTATCAATAGGTTCATCCGTATTATATTACATGTTGTACGTGAGGGAAAATCGGCGCGATTACGACCTCTGGTTCGCTGCGGGGAATTATTGCTGGTCTTATAAGGATGTTTTACCCTACTTTATCAAGTCAGAAGATTATCGAAATCCGTATTTGGCAAACAGCCAGTACCATAGAGTTGGCGGGTTATTAACTGCTCAAAAAGCACCTTACCACACTCCGTTGTCGATAGCGTTTGTTCAAGCTGAAAGATCTATAGGTATCTTTTTTTGTATGACGTACGTTGTTGTAAGAGTTAGGTTAAATTGTTACAAGAAAAATTTCACTTGTCCTGGCTGATTCGAATTCCCAAACCAAAGCTAAAAAACGTAGGATTCTAGAAACGTGTGAGATTCAGTAAACCCTTTTCTTTTTAGCTTCCCTGTTGTTTATCAGAAAGGCAGAAACCAGTTTGAGAATCAAATCTTTCTCATGATGCATTAAACTTGTTTCGGTTTTTTTTTTGGTTTTTCTCTGATAAACTTGATATATATAATATAAACAATATAACAAACTGATACATTGCAATATTTCTTATGGCTGAACAATTAAGAGGAATGAAAATCACAGTGCTAAATCAATTATTTACCATAAAGGTGAAAATAAAATTTGAATTCAATGATAAGAAATCATCAGGGCAGTTTGTCCTATATTAAACAGTAGAAATGTAAAAAAGAAACTCAACTCGTCCATTAGGCACACACAACAATCATCGCAATTCCTTGGATGATTAAATTGCAAATAAACAAAACAAAAAAGATTCGTTTCCACCGAACAAAACAAACTTTCGCCAACAATCTCGACAATGATTGGGGAGAGATGAAGGATCGAGATCGAGTCACTATTTCCAATACAAAGTTGGGTTTTCGTACACTGCTGGGCAGCCATCTATTGGCTAAGAAACAAACAAACAAGTCTGAAGTTCTTGTGGCGCAATGTACCAACATGTTATTCCCTCTTGGTTTACAATGGGAAACGTAAATGAAGGCCTAGGTATTTGCATAACGTTACATAATGAAGGTGTAAGAGGAATGGTATAGCTTTTGGGTTGGGAATTCGTTATAG
>JACCDP010848156.1_pt1 | contig 13061 bp, 21 predicted proteins | sample 7445841 | NCBI WGS metagenome assembly JACCDP01 (sample SAMN15323441, study PRJNA562643) | freshwater metagenome | isolation source: river surface water | place: USA:Blue River Watershed | collected 2017-08-17
ACCTACCATTTATCACTTCCTTAGAATAGATAGCTGCAGCTCGAGGTGACTCTAATACCTTGGCTTCCGCCTCTGGCCAGCGTCTATTTAAAACAGAACTAGCATACAAAATAACCGCAAACGGATATTGTGCTATATAAGGTTCAGCCTCTACCCACCTCCCATGAATCACATTATAAGCATAGCTAGCCATATAATTAGCCAGCAAGGAATAATCAAAATTAGACTTTTTGGGAGACTCGCTCATCTTTTCTAATATGACCTTCTCGCCCTCTGGCCACCGCCTCTTCAATATAGAATGAGCATATGATACTATAGTAAAAGGATCTGTAAGTATAGTAGCTTCTGCTTCTGGCCATTCAGCATTAAAAGTCCTTATAATATAATTATATGTGGTCATCGGATCTTTAAGGATCATCGCTTCCAATTGTGGATCGCGCCGTCTACCACCTGCTCTATTATATTCGTTAGTAGCATATTCGAACGCTACTTTAGGATACTTTAATCCTTGTTGGCGATACCATGCTTTAGATGACTGTGAATCAAGGTGATAATCATAACCAGCAAATATCATAAATTCAGGAAAATACTTAGCTATTCGTTTAGCGTCACGATACTCGATGAGTGTGCGCCCTATTTCATCACCTTCTAATTCATCTTCTTCGACTCGTTCTTTAAATATCACAGCTTCATCCTTAGGATCCATCAATTGATGGGTAGAAGGATGACACAGCATCTTATGAGTTATAGTATCCTTCAGACCCGGTTCCCCGTAATTAGTAGTGATTAGATAAATCGGACCCTTCTTTAGATAATCATCACCGATTTCAGGATCAGTGACACACCATTTAGTTCCGCGGGCTAGGTCTGATAATATTTTAGCTCCATTCTGTGTCTCGTCCTTCTTCTCTACCATTATAATCTTAATGCCCAACTGATGAGGAAATTTAACGTATGGAACATCAGCAAGAGTAGTGGTATAATCACTGCGACGTAATTTCTTCAATTCTCGCTTACTTGGACCGGAGTAAAGTTCATCAAATTGAGCTTGAGCCGTCTTAACATCGTCAAGTGTAAGAGTCAATATGTTTTTGGGGCTAGGAGTCATCTTCTTTAAGATGTCGATGAATCGATTATCTGATATGCGCTTTTGGTAAACTTCAACGGCATCAATTACGCTACGATCTGGCTTCCCAGACTTGATCTGACCAATAGCCCACTGTTGAAGATGCGGTTTATATTCTGACAATTCTTTGGCTACGCTCGGATCTATGCCTGTGAGGTCTAATTCAGCAGCCTCGATAATGATAATCTGTGATAGTTTCATTAGATCCGTGTCCTAGACCATTAAACCGCATAAGATATTTGTATATCTTCAATCGACTTAGCCTTCACATTACGTATGTCTACAATCTCCGTATTCCTTGCCCTATTACCAGGTTCCTTCAAAAGGATGATGGTATCATACCCTGCGTGCCTAGCAGCTTCAGCCATAGGAAAGTCAAAAACATCGAGAATACCGTGACGAGCATTACCAGTAACGTACTTATTAATCAACGCTCTCTTACTATCCTGAGAACGTTCACTCTTCTTAGTATCGGAATAGTAATTGAGCTTTTTTAGGATAAATTCGTCATCAAAGCCCAATAAGTGAACCGCATGGACTTTATTGTTGGCTACTAAACACTTTCCTAATGGGAGTCGAGTCTCATCTTCATCACCCGGCCAATAGTAAACACCACGAGAGCCTTGCGAAGTACCACCCCAGAAGTCGATTGTAGTCCCTTCCTCTCGCCAAACATTGACGTATCCTTGTTGCAACACATCTGATATGGAAGAAGATAGATCTATGCGTTTTTTCTCTTCGTTAAAGACATCTGGATCAGTAGTGATAAGTCTACTGATGTCATGTATTAACTGATCCATAATTGCGTCCTAAATGACGATCATCTATTTTATATCTTTAACTATAAATAAGCGGGATAATATTTAGACATAAGGATGCGACCATGGCAGACATTAAGAAGATAAAGGCCAACGCAGATCTACTAATCACATACATCGATAAATGTACAAGTTACTCCAGCACAGTGCCAATGGAAGTATACGACGCCTTTTCTATACCGGTCCCATCAGACGACGGTACACAATCACTAGCCTCCATCCTATTCTGGTCAGCATACGAACTATTAGGCGAAACAGAAATACCAGGCGCAGGCATAATCTCATGGATACTCGGCGGCCTGGTGGACTATTACTCACAAGACGGGAAAGTCCCACCAGATCTAAACCAAAAATTCATAAACATCATAGACAGATATACCAACACGATGCTGCAACTACGCAGAGACTTGGGTAACATCTACGAAGAACCTGAAGCGCATCTAAATGATACCTATACGATCCCATTCGGCACGAAAAAAACCATCAAAGTATCAGAACTGGCTGACTACGATATACCACAAAGCGAAGACCCACATTTCACAGATCTAATAGACGCATTCAGAAAATGCTTCCGTAGATCCGTCACAAAAGAGATAATGCCTCAATACTACCAAATAGCCACGGTATTTGTAAAGACCATAGAAAGACCCGATCCATTTGAACCAGAACGTTACTTATGCTCAGAAAGTCCCGAAGACGATAATTCATCATGCTCAAATAGCAAAAGCAACTGCCCACTAACATGGGACATCGAGAACAGCTATATTCTTGTGACCGCACCAGGATCTAACAATAATGGCTACAACAACAACTCCACGGACATGATATACTTTAACAACGTAGGAACAGATCAATCAGTGGACTCATTCTACGAGACCTTAAATGCCATGGTCAAGACATATGGCAGTGGATGCTACTATAGCAGCAAGGTAATCGACAACACCGTCCAGTATTACTGCTACTGGTTAGTCAATTATAGGGGTTGTGACGACATAACCGCCCCCAATCGCAATGGTGGATGGCAGGTAGCCCCAGAAGCCTTCACAAAATGGCTATTCATCGACGATGGCGGCAGAGAGACACTTAGCCTAGACGCCGTGGCATATCGAGAAGACGTGTTTAAAAATTGGAATCTTGATGGATATAAAGGAGTAATCTGAATCACTGCCTTAGAGCGTGCGCGCGGTTAACGATATATATGTCACGCACTCCGATCACGGTTATCCGCATGAGTACCATCATTCCGTAACTTACCAAAATCAATCTTACTCTCCCTATCCACAGTCACATTCTTACAAAACCTCACATACCTATTATCCAACTCCCAAATCTCACCATTATCCAACGCAATCGTAAAAACAATATAATGCTCCTGAGAATAACGAGTAGCAATAAACGCAAACCCCTCCATATCAAACCTAGGCACATAAACAGGAATCATCGGATCCAACTGCAAAATCAATCCAGCCATGATAACACCCCATAAAAATCCGACCCTTGCTCATAAAAACAATCATAATCAGCCGTAATCTCCTCACCAAACGAAATATCCCTACACGCAAAAGTATCATCACCAATCGCAACCGTATTCGGATCCACAGAATGATTCGTAAACCTATCATCATCCAAAGAAATTACAAAATCATCACCACACCTCCACGCATGCTTCCTAATAATATCATAAGCAAAAACATCACCCCTCACAGCCCGTAACTCATCCCTAGTAAACCTCTTCGTAAACACCGGCTCAAACTTATAAACCATCTGCCCCTTCGCAATATCCTGCCCAGCAAAAAGACCAAGCCCATGAATAGGACTAGCAGCCAAAAAAGTCTTAACCACCAACATACCCAACTCCCCAAGCAGACCAACCGCACAACGGTCACCGACCAAAAGTGCAAAAGGTCAACTCAACTCCGTAGGATCATCAGTAAACCGACCAGAAACCGGATTAAAGTACTCACCACGACCAACACTCGGCTCCCACTGACCCATCCGATCCTCATCAGCCCACGCCTTATGCACATTACCAAGTAAACGAGCATCAGTAAACGGAGGATCAATCAAAATCCCCAAAGGCACCACCACCCTAAGCCCCATATAATCATCAGGAGAAACAATCTTTACCCTAAAATAAGTATCATCCTCATCCATCGGACTCACATCATCCGACTCATAAAAAGTACCACAACCCTCCCAATCAGTAGCCTCCACCAAACCAACAAACTGCAAATCACCCGACTCATCAAGACCAGCCCTACGCCGCTGCTCCACCAAACTCATAGTCTCCGGAGACTCAGAAGCGTCCCACTGCACCCTATCACCAGGACGGATATCAGAAATCCGATTCATCACCAAACTAGATCGCCTTGAACCACCAATATGCGCACCAACAACAGCACAAATACGCAACAGCTCCCTCCGATTCGCTCCAGTATTCCGAGAATCAATAACCAACTCTAACGGCGGTTCATCCTCCACATAATCAGACTCACGCCCCGCCCTAACATCCGCAATAGCCTTCATGCGGCGATCACGTAACTTAAGCTGATCAAGCGGACTTAGTCGCTTATCCGCCACAGCCTTAGCAAAAGCCATAGCATTATTCTCGATACCTGTAACCGTACGCCTAATAAGATCCACCTCATGCATATGGCCCAACCGCTCTAGATAATCCGCCAACATGAGGATTGGGAAATAGAAGTTATCAGTACCCACCCCGAACTGATGATTGCGATAAGCCTTTGCAGCATGATCCAACAATTGCCGCAATGTCTCATCTTGATCAGCACTCTCCATCAAGGCACTTATCGCCTTATTCAACAGCGATTCGAACTGGCTCATATTAGTCTCCGTGGTTTACTTAAATTTGGTGAAGTCCGTCATGCGGAAACGCTTTGTCTCGAAGTAAACGGGGGACCCGCCAAATTTTCGAACATATACGTATAATATATCCGAAACTTAGTGTCAATTGGTCTGCTGGGCATTGATAAGGAGAAGCTTATAGGCTTCCGTCACGCGGAGAGATTTTGTCGAGGGAGAGAGCAAACTGGCCATATATATGGGTCCCCCCTATATATCCCCCCTCCCATACTTAGTATATATATGGATATACCAGGGGTATCCCTATGTGGTGTGGATACCCCTGGTATTGGGTTGATATCACCACCATTGTTGGAGGCTAGCGGCGGTATGCCACCTGGCGTTGTCGATATCGACGGGTGTCGCCTTGTTGTGGGTGATTTTCTGGGCTAAGCCAGTGTGTCCCGCTTCGGTGAGGACCGTGACCCACGTTTGTGGGTCATTGCGGTCGACGTTCGGGCTGAGTTCGGCGATTCGGGCATGGCACAGGTAAGTCGTCATTTCGGTCTCCTTTGCCGGACCAATCTCCGGTATTCTTTTGTGGCAGGCGGGGTGTTCTCGGTTAAATGGGCGCTCCCGCTCTGTGGAGAGCGGGAGCGTTTGGTCGTGATATCAGACGCTTGCGGTGGCTTTTTCGGCCATCGCAGCTATTTCCTCGGCTTTCTTGGCCTTGGCTGCTGCTTTCTCTTCTGCTTTCTTGGCTTTCTCGGCTTCTTTCTCGGCTGCGATGCGCATCCGTTCGGCTTGGATCGGTCTCTCGTGTTCGACGCACGAGAGGAACTCCGATCGGGCGAGGTCGTGCGGAAGGTCGAGGGCCACCTCGCCTGCGGTCTTTTCGCCACGAGCGACGGCTTTGGCCCACGAGTGGAAGCGGGCGTCGTGTCCGGGGATGAACCGGCTCTTGGTCATCCCATTGCAACCACACCAGCAGGGGAAGGTCTTCTTAGTAGCCATCGTCTTTTCTCCTTGATTGTCGGGGTGTCCGCCCCGACGTCCTATTGTGACAAGCGAAGCGTGTCTCGTTAATTCGCTCGGCTCGTCGGTTTGCCGGGGTGTCCGCCCCGGCAGAAGGGTGTCGCAGTCAACGGTCGTTTTGTAAAATTGGATCTTTCCGATCTCTTGTCGATTATCGCTGATATCGCAGCTTATCATCTGGTGTACAGCGCCAGGTGTTATGCAAAGGGTGAGTGCTGTGTATAGCGCGTTGATGGTGCTCATGTGTTGCCTGTGTACAGTCTGGTGGCCTGACTATCTGTCGCAGCTGTCCGATATGCTGTTAAAACCTGGTGTTATGCCGCCAGGTGTTGTGATTTGCGTTGTATTCCTGGTTATTGGTCAGAAATGTGGTTCATTTATCGTTTGTGGTGGGTATTTCCGGCTGATGACATCGTCTATGGTCTTGATTATGGTTTTTAGTGAGTCTGGTTCGTTGATGTTTATTGTGATTGCTTCTTTGATGGGGAGTGGTGTGAAATTGATGTATAGCAGGCAGTTGTCTATGAGGTAGAATTGGAATAGTGTGTATAGATAGCAGGTTTTAGTGCTGCTCTTGTGTGAGAATTTTATGCTGAAGTATGTGCCGCACAGTAAATCGCTTGCTTCTGATGAGACTTGTATGGTTTGCAGTGATTTGAGTTTTTTATTTTGTGGTATAGCATTCCAGTATTGGTATTTGTCTTTGAGGTGGGTTGTAATGTGTATCTCGATAGCGTCGGCTAAATCTGTGATCATTGTCGTGCGCCGATGGTGTGCTTTGGTTTCCCCGCGGGAAATGTTTATATATCCCATAGATCGACAGTTCTACACCAAATAAATGGTTTGTCATGTTCGATGTCGTTGAGTCTTTTTTGGGTGTCGTTATAGCGTGCTTTTGCCTTTGTCATGGTGTTACGTATGCGTTCTACTTGTGCTACGACCAGGTCACAGTGTTTTATGGCGAGGATGAACATTGATTTGCATATTTGTATGATTAAGTCTATGGAATCTGGTTGGCTTAGGTCTATGGTTGGGAATGGTAGGGTTCTTTGGTATCTTGTTCTGTGTGCGTCTTCGACTGTCCATTTTGTGTCCATGTCTATGGGTCGTGTGAGGTCAAAGGATGGGATGTAGTATGATCCCCATTTCCAATACCATTTGTCTTTGTGGGTGATGACTTCCAGGTCTGTTCTGTGTGCTTCTACTGAGATGTATGCTGTGCCTGCTTTGTGTAGTGTGATTAGGGTGTTTACGCTGGCGGGTGATAAGTCACCTGCTCTGAATTTGAAGTGGGGGATTTTTAGTTTGGTGATTTGTTCGTCGGTGAGGTTGGGTTTTAGTTTGTAATTGTCGTAGATGTTGTGGTGTATGGAGATTTTGGAGAGGACTCCTGATGGGAGGTATTCGTTGATGTTGTGGTCTTCGTAGACGCACCAGGTTTGATATCGGTGTTGTGGTGCTTTTTCTTGGATTTCTGTGGCATTGTTTGTGATGGTTGTGGTTAGGTAACTTGACAGGGGATCCATGGCCGTTGGGGCTACCCCTGTCTTTAGTACTTTCATGGTGACCCCCCGCATATGCGATTTCCTCGTTGGAAATTGTTGCCGCGGTCTATTTGTTGGTTGGAGATTTGCCAGCCGGTTAGCGGGTTGTATCCCCACCTCCGTTAACGGCTCTGGCTGCGCCGGCTTTTGGCCCTTCTTTACTGCGGGTGACTAGCCCGCTCTCGTGGGAGAAGTAACCCACTAACCGGGGTCAACCGGTGGTTCAGAATGGCAGGTCTAAAATGATGGCGTCTTTGTGTTCTTGTGGGATTTCTACTTTCTCGTCGGTGATTGCTTGCAGCATGTTGGAGTGATTGCCTGGTTTGTTGCTGAGGTTTCCTACGAGTTCTATTCCTCCCTTTTGGAGGAAGTATTCTGCGAGTGGGCGGTCGTAGCCGTATGCGTATCGTTCGCCTTTTTCGTTGGTTGCGGTGAATCTGCTCATTTCTTTTCCTCCTGGTTTTGTCTTATTGGGGATCGTGGATGGTTTGGACGCTTTGGAAGTACGCGTCTGTGTCGATTTTGCCTGCCAACCAGGCGTTGAAGACCTCCGAGGATTCTTTGTCTCTGAGGTCTGCTTCGTTGACTTGGACAGTCATTGCCCCTGGGAAGGGGATGATGTCTTGTTCGATTTCGAGTATTTCGAGGTGCGCTTGGAGCCCCTCTCGGTCGTATTCGTTCATTTTTCATTCTCCTCTAGTTTACCATTTTCCACTGGTATTGAAGGCTTCGAGGGTCTTGTGTTCCTCGTCGTTGTCCTCACCCCAACGAGCGTTCGTAGCGTTCTCAACGCGAAGCCCGCAGTACTCTTGCACATCGCTGATCGTCTTGAACTCCTTGAGAATCTCAGATGGCTCAAACGTTTCGACCACCGTGTCACCGCCTGCTTCGTAATGCTCCTCGCAAACAGCGTACACCTGGTCTACGAAGCCAATCTGCTCCGGAGTCGCAGATGCGAGGAATTTTTTGTAGATGTGAAGCGTGTTGCTCTTCATTTTATTCTCCTTACCGCGGTGGATGTCCGTCGCCCGCATCACATTGTGGCGGGCGGGGGGTGCCTGGTTAATGCCGGGAATTACACCCCGCGCATTTCGATGGAATTAAACGCAACGGCTGAGCGGCGTATTACTATGCTCTCAACCTTCTCTAGGTTAACTAGAAACGCTTCCAAGTCTACCACCGTCTGCCGGTACTGCTTGAGCAATTCCTCTGCGTAGTGCTTGGCGTCATCCTTCGACTCAGCAATCGGTCCCGGCAGGTCACCCAACCGCTCCTCGTAGTAGTCGCTGACCTCCACGTCCACTAACAACATGTTCCCGTCCAGCGTCAACGATTGCGTCTCTTGGTGGTACCCACCGCGGTCCGCACCGTCTGGATCCTCTTCGGTAGTCACTTCGCACAACCGGTTCGGACTAATCTGCAGACTCATGGTAACCTCCTTAGGTTATATGGGCAACAGGTTAACGGGTGGAGTCATTCGGCTTTAACATAAACTGATATTTCATCTATGGCGATTGCCTGACCATTTACCAATTTGACTTTAATTGGTTTATCCCTGCGGTGGTCACCCACGACCACTTGCGAGACTTTAAGTGTTAACTCATTAGAGTCGGCAAACTGCAATGTGACTATGGTCGGTTGGGTGTTCGGGTCGTCCAACACGATATCGACTAGTGGCTTATCAAGACTTATCTTTGTTACCGTTTGTGTGCCGTGCGTTGTTGGAAATTGCAATGAGGCATTAATAACCTTAATATCGGCTTGAGCATCGCTATCATATTCCCACCTGTTGAGTGGCTGATGTCCATCGAGCCATGCTCTGATGCCTCGTGCCTGGATTAATTCAATGATCATGTGTATTACCCTTGTGGTCTACGGGGGTATCAGTCCCCCGCCCGCTTGTGGCGGGCGGGGGATGCCAGGTTAATGGGATGGATTATTCAGATTCTAAATCGACTTGATAACCCATCTGAGCCTCCCACTGACGCTCCTCCTCCTCAGTCATCGACCTCGATTCAGTCGTCTTCAATCCCGCAATTTCAGGCAATGTCAAAATCGGATGAGCGTCGTACGGCAACACTCGTTCAACACGACCATTGCGATGAATAATCACGGATGAACTGCCACCTTCGCTCCAATGCACAACCGTCCCATCATCAAGAATCGTCGTCCCACCAACTTCATTGTTATGGCTCAACGTCACACTCATAATCTCACTCCTCTCCTCTCTTTTACTGCGGGGGAACCGCCCCCGCATATTGTGACAAGCGTGGGACGCCTGGTTAATACCAGGGGAATATCACGTGTCCCTAGGCCAACCTCTCCAAGTGCGGGAGCTTAACGGAGGAGGTTGGATACCACCGCAACAAACTCCTAGGGACAGGATCGGCAACCAGGTGGGTCCGTAATATCGACGTCGGATGCCACCCCCTGGGGCAGGGATATGCCCTGCCACAAGGTTGGTTGCCAATTCTGATCACTTCACAGCAGAACGATCAACGTACATCACGCGGATGTAACCCCATCTGGACATAATCGCCTTGATCTCGAGATTTGATTGGAACAGCCTGACATAACTGGGACGCAACTTGTCTGCGATGTAATGTCCCAATGCTATCATGCGGTCGTAACATTCGAGCCCGGAGGACAATTCTTCAAAAGCTCGTTTTGCGTCTAACACAGCCTTTTGGGCATCGATGTGACCGGAGTCCGTCGACGGTCCCGCCACAGCACGACCGACGCGCTCGATGGCTTCCCTCAAGTCCCTGATGACCCAGCGCCTGAATGACCACTTGACAGCCTCGGCCTGGAGTGCCTCCGGAGTCAACTGGTCCCCGTGGAGGCCCATCAGGCCTCCACGGTATGGGTCGCTGACTGCTGTTCTTCCATTTTCGTCGAAGTACCTGCCCACTCCTGTGGGCTGGATATCGATGTTGGTGCCGAGGTAGCCGCACCAGGTCCCCAGGTCGTTGGTTGCGAAAGCAGTCGTCATTTCGTCTCTCCTTTACCACCAGGGTGTCCGCCCCAGTACTCCATTGTGGCAGGGGCTATGCCGACTGTTAAATACCATCATTACCTGGCTGTTGTCAATTACGGAACCACCAATCTCTTGGTGCCGTCTTGGGATCGACCTGATGATAGCCAGCGTCCACCAGCTCCCGCCAGAGTGATCTGGCCTCTTCGACCGGCAGATCGTTGTTGTAATATTCGGAGCACCCGCGTGCCCCATGGATGAAGACCGTCTTGCCGTCCTTAGCAGGGCGGAATTTCATGTAGCCGACGCTGCTTTGCTTGTATCGCAGAACGAACTCTTTCATCTCGGTCTCCTTTATAATAGGATCTCCTGCCCATTATTGTGGCAGGAGACCGAGCCAGGTTAACGTCGGGCATTCACCTGGTAGATCAATATCCGCATTGCTCCAGGTAGATTGCCATATCTCCCAAGGCTTTGTTGATCTCGTCTTGATACTCGTGAATTCCGAAGAACTCGTTGCGTGCAACCACAACGAGCTCAATGAGGCGTTCGGCCCCGCCTGCGCTCTTGCCCTGTACAAGAGTTCGGTTAACGCAAGCCTGGACGATGGCGCTAGTGGTCACACAGCTGTAACCGCCAAAGGCGATTGCCAAGGACTGAAGGATGATTTGCGCCTGGATTTCAGGCGAAGGCGCCTCGTACCTTGAGGGCAGTGGGGTGATTTGTACGTTCACCGCCACTTGAGCGTCATTACCGTTCACGATCTTCATTGTCGGTCTCCTCTTTGCGCTAGGGTGTCCGCCCCGGCACCCCATTGTGACGGCTCACTAACGCCTGGTTAATTTAGGCAATCCTGGCACCTCTTCACGGAAATATTTTCAGCTATCATTTTGTTGCGTATGCGCTCCGCTTCTGTCGATACGGTATCAACATGTTGGTTGACCATCATTACCACCAAATTAGTCAAGTTGGTGATATTATCAATGAAACCAGGGTCACGCATATCGATCGTAATGGGCTGAACTTTTTTAGCATACGATTTATTGTGATAAGCTAACATATCAGCTTCAGACATAATATCCGCATAATTCTTTGATGGGTCAAAGAATGCTTGGTATTGCTTCGCCCAAACCCAACACCATTTTCGCTTTGGCCCATTGCAGCAAGGTATTATCCAAGTCTCTTCTAAATGCGTGAAGTGAGAATACACGGTATAGGTCAACACATCAGACCCTTCACTATAGCTAAGTCTGATATCAGCTTGTGCTACCACAGCATCAGTGCTGGGACGTAGAGAATAACCTGGCTTTTGCAAATTGAAGGAAGATGGTTCCGAACGGATTGTGACATGGCTTGTGGCTTCCTCTTGTTCCTCTATTAGATCATCGGGTTCGACGTAGATGTTAGCGCTAGTGCAGAGTTTGGGGCGTGGTGTGCTGACCAGTGGTTTGTTTTTGGCGATTGCTTGTTTAGCTGCGGCCATGATTTGATGGCCGACAGTATTGACAAGATTCATGACTGTTGTGCTCATGTGACCTCCACGCGTATGTGTGCGATTTCCTCGTTGGAAAATGGATACTGTCTTGGTTATCCAGATCGATTACGATTTGAATAACTTGGTGCTTTTGCGTTGGTGAACTGGCCCAGCAAGGTCCTAGTAATCGAAGTGTTACGGTCGTAAGAGCGCGTTTGCATGGCAACCTGGTATGTGAAACAATCCCCGGCAGATTGTGGCAACAATCCCCCAGGAAGTAAACCAGAGGATTACTCAACCGAAAAACCGAGCGAGCCATGATTTCTTTGGCTTGGCCAAGGCAGCTGTGGTCGCCTCAAGAGCCTGAAGCCTCTCACGAATATAGACGATAGAGTCTGCGATATCACGAAACATCGAATTAACATAATCTGAAACGACCGGATTCTCTTCAAGCGCTTTTATCTTGTCATCGATTTGCTTCACCTTCTCATCTAATTGACCGTCAATCACTTCGAACAACTCATCGAATTTAGCTTCGAGATCATATTCGCTTAAAGCCTCACCGATATGGTTCTCAAAATTATATTCTGAGACAGCGTTGTCGATCTGGCTTTCAAAATCATATTCAGAGACAGCGTCTTCGATCGCTTGATTAATCTGGGATTCGAAATCATATTCTTCCACGGCATCGTGAACCGCTGATTCCGCTGCGGATTTGACCGCTGGTTCAAGGCAACTTTCGATGGCTTCTGACACTGCGGTTTCTACTTCTGTGGCCACGATGGCCTCCGCCTCTTGCTTAACGGCTGAGACCAGAGCATCAACCAGAGCATTAGCAGCTTGACCAACCATATCAGATACCTCCTTTAAGCGGGGATGATCCCCCGGTACCATATTGTGACAGCCACCGAACACCAGGTTAAGATGACAGATTCCAGGGGGCTTTCGCTCCTTGGATCGACAGTTTAGGAGTCGAGGTCAAGGAGATCATTGACAGCCTGGGAGATCGCCCCCTGGGCATCGAGATCGCCTCCGTTGGCGTCATTTGGGTCCATGGAATCCTCGTCGTAGGCCCCGTAGTAGAAATTGTTCAGTTCGCCGCTTGCGCCGCGGATGATGTACTGGAAGTGCCGCGGTCGATGGGCCGCATCGGCAACCGATGTGTCAGCGTCGATAATGACGACTGCATTCTCTGGTTTTTCATTCAGATAGGCGATCACATCGCCTGGGCTTCGATACGATTGTGGCATTGTCGCCAATTCATCGTGGTTGGTAAGGCAAACTCGCA